>Ga0268280_1000823_pt1 | contig 23280 bp, 17 predicted proteins | sample saktaG_9_FD_190139 | JGI IMG/M metagenome (GOLD analysis project Ga0268280, IMG submission 190139) | Saline water microbial communities from Sakinaw Lake, British Columbia, Canada - sak_2011_5_24_40m | ecosystem: Environmental > Aquatic > Non-marine Saline and Alkaline > Saline ... | reverse complement strand
GTCCTCAGCATCGTCATCTGCTTCCACGAACTGGGGCATTTCTATTTTGCGAAGAAGGCGGGGATCCTCTGCCATGAATTCGCCTTCGGCATGGGACCGCGCATCTTCAGCAAGAAATTCGGCGAAACGACCTTTTCGATCCGCGCCTTCCCGTTCGGCGGGTTCGTGTCGATGTCGGGCGAAGAACTTTCCGCCGAGATCATCAAGAAGGGCGACAAGATCCGGCTGATGTTTGATGATGACATGCACGTCATCAAACTGATCCTCAATCCCAAAAATCAGAAATATGCGGACCTGACCGAAATCGAAGTCGACGAAATCGACCTCAAGGGCGTCGGGATGGCGCCGCTCTATGTGAACGGCTATCCGGTCAACCGGAATGCGTTCTACGTCTTCGATTCGCACGAAATCCAGATCGCCCCCTATGAGCGCAGCTTCGTTTCGAAAACGAAGGGGCAAAGGTTCATGGTGACGGTCGCCGGCGCGATGATGAACATCATCCTCGCCTTCTTCGTCTATCTGCTGATCGCCTTCGCCTATGGCGTCCCGGATTCGGCGAGCACGGTCGTGAGTGCCGTCTCCGACGGCATGCCGGCGACGGGAATCGTCCTGCCCGGCGATGAAATTATTGCCATCAACGGCGTCGATGTCTCCGCCTGGCAAGACGGCGACACCGCACTGGCGACGGTCACGAGCGAACTGGGTAAATACCAGACCAACACCACCTTCGTCCTCACCGTCCTTCGCGATGGCGAGACGATCGTCCTCGCAGCGCTCGCCCCTCAGTATTCCTTCTATGGCCTTGGCTTCGCTTCCACCCCGGGATCGACCGAACTCGTCATCGCCGCGCCTTTGTACACGGAAACCGAACTGCTGGCCGGCGACGTCATCGTCTCGATCGACGGCGTGACGTTTTCCGACTGGGGCGACGTCATGGCGTTCGCCCTTGCCTACACCGCCGGCTCGAACGAAGAAGAACCGACGACGATCGTCGTCGACCGCCTGAATTCAGAAACCGCCGTCGTCGACCGGCTGACGTTCACCTATGTGGCATACGGCGCGGAAGTCCTGGCGGCGATGGGGTATGAACCCATCTATTCGCGTCTTGGCATCGCCGGATCGACCCATTTCGCCCTGATTCCGTCGTTTGGCATCGCCCTTCAGGATCTCGGCGATGCGGCGATATCGATTTATCGGACGCTCTGGCTGCTTCTGACGAGCAAACAGGTCAAGGTTTCGCAGCTTTCCGGCTTCATCGGCATCTACTCGATCACCGCGAACGCCGCGGCCGCCGGCATGCGTTCCCTCCTCAACTGGGTCGGGCTCTTGTCGGTCAATCTTGGCATCGTGAACCTGTTGCCGATCCCGGCACTGGACGGCGGCCGGCTCGCCTTCATCGCCTATGAAGCGATTACGAAAAAGAAACCGAATCAGAAGGTTGAGAACTGGATGCATACGATTGTCCTCTTCCTGCTCCTCGGGCTGCTCGTCTTCATCACCTACAACGACATTGTGCGTCTCATTTTCAACCGATAATGCGATGAAAGGCCGGCGGAATCCGTTCCGCCGGCCTTTTACGCTTGCCGGTACCCGATGGGGACGGACCGCCAGATTTGGATATTTAACGGATTTTACTTCGACTTTCGTTTTTTTGGCAAAAGCGGCCGTTTCCGATCTTTTGTAGTTGACATCCAAAAACAGGTATGGTAGAATATAAAAGCGCGCGGAAACGGGGCGCAGCTAGGTCTTTGAAAACTGAATATAAGCAAGAATGAACGAACAAACGTCAAAAGGCAAGAAAAGAAGAGCTAAAAAACAATTCATATAACAAATGGAGAGTTTGATCCTGGCTCAGGATAAACGCTGGCGGCATGCCTAATACATGCAAGTCGAACGCACCAGCAATGGTGAGTGGCGAACGGGTGAGTAACACGTAAGTAACCGACCCCAACGACGAGGATAACGGCTGGAAACGGCCGCTAAAACTGGATAGGACGCGACCACAGAAGTGGATGCGTTTAAAGGTGCTGAAAGGCACTGCGATGGGACGGGCTTGCGGCGCATTAGCTAGTTGGGGAGATAACGGCTCACCAAGGCAACGATGCGTAGCAGCGCTGAGAGGCGGAACTGCCACACTGGGACTGAGACACGGCCCAGACTCCTACGGGAGGCAGCAGTAGGGAATTTTCGGCAATGGGGGGAACCCTGACCGAGCAATGCCGCGTGAATGAAGAAGGTCTTCGGATTGTAAAGTTCTGTTATCGGGAAAGAACACCGTGACCAGGAAATGGGTTATGGCTGACGGTACCTGATTAGAAAGCCCCGGCCAACTACGTGCCAGCAGCCGCGGTAATACGTAGGGGGCAAGCGTTATCCGGATTTATTGGGCGTAAAGCGTGCGTAGGCGGTTCATTAGGTCAGGCGTAAAATATCACAGCTTAACTGTGTAGGGCGTTTGAAACCGGTGGACTTGAATACAGTAGAGGTAAGTGGAATTCCATGTGTAGCGGTGGAATGCGTAGATATATGGAGGAACACCAATGGCGAAGGCAACTTACTGGGCTGGAATTGACGCTGAGGCACGAAAGCGTGGGGAGCAAACAGGATTAGATACCCTGGTAGTCCACGCCGTAAACGATGAGAACTAAGTGTTGGCGCAAGTCAGTGCTGAAGTTAACGCATTAAGTTCTCCGCCTGGGTAGTACGGTCGCAAGACTGAAACTCAAAGGAATTGACGGGAACCCGCACAAGCGGTGGAGTATGTTGTTTAATTCGAAGGTACACGAAGAACCTTACCAAGTCTTGACATACCATTGACAGGTGCAGAGATGCACTCTCCTTCGGGCAATGGATACAGGTGGTGCATGGTTGTCGTCAGCTCGTGCCGTGAGGTGTTGGGTTAAGTCCCGCAACGAGCGCAACCCTCATTGTTAGTTACTACCATTCAGTTGAGGACTCTAATGAGACTGCCAGTGATAAACTGGAGGAAGGTGGGGATGACGTCAAATCATCATGCCCTTTATGACTTGGGCTACAAACGTACTACAATGGCCGGTACAAAGAGAAGCGAAGCGGTGACGTGGAGCAAACCTCAAAAAGCCGGTCTCAGTTCAGATTGAAGTCTGCAACCCGACTTCATGAAGGCGGAATCGCTAGTAATCGCGGGTCAGCAGACCGCGGTGAATACGTTCCCGGGTTTTGTACACACCGCCCGTCAAACCATGAGAGATTGTAACACCCGAAGCCGGTGGCCTAACCCGAAAGGGAGGGAGCCGTCTAAGGTGGGACCATTGATTGGGGTTAAGTCGTAACAAGGTATCCCTACGGGAACGTGGGGATGGATCACCTCCTTTCTAGGGAGTAAAATCCAATAGGAAGAACCGAACAAAAGGCGAGAGGACAACTCGCGGTTCATTGCAGGATAAAGCTTATATTCGGTTTTGAAGGACCGTAGGGGACTTCTATGAAGAAAAAAAAGAAGGTCTTTGAAAAGTGGATAATACTGTAGCGAAGTTAAGGAAACAAGAGCATGAGGTGAATGCCTAGGCACTAGGAGCCGATGAAGGACGTGACGAACTACGAAAAGCTTCGGGGAGCTGTAAGTAAGCAGAGATCCGGAGATATCCGAATGGGGCAACCCGGCAGTAGAAGACTGCCACGAATAGAGGGAACGCGGAGAATTGAAACATCTTAGTACCCGCAGGAAAAGAAAGCAATAGCGATTCCCCGAGTAGCGGCGAGCGAAAGGGGACCAGCTCAGGCGCCACAAGGAGTTACAAAACCACAGGATAGCGGAACGCCATTGGAAAAGGCGGCCAAAGAGGGTGAAAGCCCCGTAGGCGAAATCGTGTGGACTCCGGCGACGAAGAGTACGGCGAGGCAAGTGGAACCTTGTCGGAAAACGGGAGGACCATCTCCCAAAGCTAAATACTACCTAGTGACCGATAGTGAACCAGTACCGTGAGGGAAAGGTGAAAAGAACCCCGGGAGGGGAGTGAAAGAGAACCTGAAACCCCATGCTTACAACAAGTCAGAGCCCGTTAATGGGTGATGGCGTGCCTTTTGTAGAATGAACCGGCGAGTTATGGTGTTGTGCGAGGTTAAGGCTGAAGGGCCGGAGCCGGAGCGAAAGCGAGTCTGAATAGGGCGACGCAGTACAACGCTATAGACCCGAAACCGGACGAGCTAGACATGAGCAGGTTGAAGTCAGGGTAAAACCTGATGGAGGACCGAACCGATGTTCGTTGAAAAGGGCTCGGATGACTTGTGTCTAGGGGAGAAATTCCAATCGAGTTCGGAGATAGCTGGTTCTCACCGAAATAGCTTTAGGGCTAGCGTCGAGAGAACAAATTTATTGGGGGTAAAGCACTGAATGTCTGATGGCTCCATCAAGGGGTACTGAATACAATCAAACTCTGAATACCAATGAATGTGCTCGGCAGTCAGACTACGGGTGATAAGGTTCGTGGTCAAGAGGGAAACAGCCCAGATCGCCAGTTAAGGTCCCGAAATTCATGCTAAGTGGGAAAGGATGTAGGTTCGTAAAGACAGCTAGGAGGTTGGCTTAGAAGCAGCCATCCTTTAAAGAGTGCGTAACAGCTCACTAGTCGAATAAACCCGCGCCGAAAATGTACCGGGGCTAAGCATGATACCGAAACTGCGGAATCAGTGTAAACTGATTGGTAGGTGAGCGTTCCAAGGGCGACGAAGGTGGACCGTAAGGACCGCTGGAGCGCTTGGAAGTGAGTATGCCGGTATAAGTAACGAAAAGATGGGTGAGAATCCCATCCGTCAAAAGCCCGAGGTTTCCAGGGGAAGGTTCGTCCGCCCTGGGTTAGTCAGGGCCTAAGGTGAGGCTGAAAAGCGTAGCTGATGGACAACAGGTTGATATTCCTGTACCGCTTCCATGACTGATGGAGTGACGGAGAAAGATAATCGGAGCCGGCGAATGGATGTCGGTTGAAGGTGGCGAGGGAGTTCCGTAGGCAAATCCGCGGAGCGAGATCCTGAGCGCTGATAACGTAAGTTCGGTGAATCTATGCTTCCAAGAAAAGCTTCTAAGGTTAATCATGAGAGCGCCTGTACCGCAAACCGACACAGGTGGGCGAGGAGAGAATCTAACGACGCGCGAGATAACCCTTGTTAAGGAACTCGGCAAATTGACCCCGTAAGTTCGCGACAAGGGGAGCTTTAAGAAATTAAAGCCGCAGAGAAGCGGCCCAAGCAACTGTTTACCAAAAACACAGCTCTATGCTAAACCGCAAGGTGACGTATATGGGGTGACACCTGCCCAGTGCTGGAAGGTTAAGAAGAGAAGTCAGCGCAAGCGAAGCTTTGAATTGAAGCCCCAGTGAACGGCGGCCGTAACTATAACGGTCCTAAGGTAGCGAAATTCCTTGACAGGTAAGTTCTGTCCCGCACGAATGGTGTAATGACTTGGGCACTGTCTCAACAAGGGACTCGGTGAAATTTTAGTACCTGTGAAGATGCAGGTTACCCGCGACTAGACGAAAAGACCCCATGGAGCTTTACTGTAGCTTGATATTGATACTCGGCAATTAATGTACAGGATAGGTGGGAGGCAGAGAAGCCGGGACGTTAGTCTCGGTGGAGCCGACGTTGGGATACCACCCTTTGGTTTCTGAGTATCTAACTTGCGGACGTGTAGTCCGGAGGACAGTGTCTGGTGGTCAGTTTGACTGGGGCGGTCGCCTCCCAAAGAGTAACGGAGGCGCACAAAGGTTGGCTCAGAATGGTTGGAAATCATTCGTAGAGTGTAATGGCAGAAGCCAGCTTGACTGCGAGACGGACATGTCGAGCAGAGACGAAAGTCGGTCATAGTGAACTGGTGGTTCCGAATGGAAGGGCCATCAATCAACGGATAAAAGTTACCCTGGGGATAACAGGCTGATGACTTCCAAGAGTACACATCGACGAAGTCGTTTGGCACCTCGATGTCGGCTCATCGCATCCTGGAGCTGGAGTCGGTTCCAAGGGTTGGGCTGTTCGCCCATTAAAGCGGTACGTGAGCTGGGTTCAGAACGTCGTGAGACAGTTCGGTCTCTATCTGTCGTGGGCGTTGGAAATTTGAAGGGAGCTGTCCTTAGTACGAGAGGACCGGGATGGACGCACCACTGGTGCACCAGTTGGCCTGCCAAGGCCATAGCTGGGTAGCTACGTGCGGAAGGGATAAACGCTGAAAGCATCTAAGCGTGAAGCCCCCCCTGAGATGAGATTTCCCATCGCAAGAGTAAGACCCCTCAAAGATGATGAGGTTGATAGGCCGGGAGTGTAAGCACAGCGATGTGTTCAGCGGACCGGTACTAATAGGTCGAGGACTTAACTTCGCAGTTTTCTACAGTATATCCAGTTTTGAAAGACCGTCTGGTGATGATGGCGAAGTGGACACACCCGTTCCCTTACCGAACACGGAAGTTAAGCACTTCAGCGCCGATTGTAGTACATTGTGCGAGAGTAGGACATTGCCAGGCTTCTTTCTTTTTTTGAGCCTCAGTAGCTCAGTTGGTTAGAGCACATGACTGTTAATCATGGGGTCCTAGGTTCAAGTCCTAGTTGGGGCGCCACCTTGTGTTCAACCGTCCCTGTCGTGAAAACGACGGGGATTTTTTTTAACCAAAACCCGGATCCGGGCAGGCGATGAACCGCCGCGATGAAAACGATTCCACCCCGCATATGCGCGAAAGTTTGTCGTTGACACACCTAGATGTGTGGTGTATAATAATAGTGCTGTAAAAATGTTTATCACGAGGTTGCGCAAGCAGCCTTATAAAAATGACACAAACGCACCACCTGGGTGTGTGGGTATGAAAGGAGGAAGAGCATTATGCCAACAATCAACCAACTGATCAAAAACGGCCGTACCGACAAGGTCCGTAAATCGAAAGCGCCGCAGCTCAACATCGGGTTCAATACGTTGCAGAAACGTTATACCGATCTTCCGAGCCCGCAAAAGCGCGGGGTCTGCGTCCGCGTCGCCACGATGACACCGAAGAAGCCGAACTCGGCCCTGCGCAAATATGCGCGTGTCCGGCTGTCCAACGGCGGCGAAGTCAACGCCTATATCCCCGGCGTCGGCCACAAGTTACAGGAACACAGCGTGGTATTGATCCGCGGTGGTCGTGTCAAAGACCTTCCCGGCGTCCGTTATCACATCATCCGCGGAACCCTTGACACCACCGCAGTTGCAGGAAGAATGCAATCCCGTTCCAAATATGGAGCGAAAACTCCGGCTCCGGTCAAAAAGAAATAACACCGACAAAAAAATAGGAAAATTCCATCATACATCGAAAGGAGGAATTTCATATGCCTCGTAAAGGTAAAGTCGTCAAAAGAGACGTATTGCCGGACCCGATTTACAACTCCAAACTTGTGACCCGCCTGATCAATAGCATCATGCTCCAAGGCAAGAAGGGCTTGGCTCAGAACATTCTGTATAATGCGTTCGCACGCATTAAGGAAACGGCCAACCGGGAGCCGATCGAAGTATTCAACGACGCTTTGAACAACATCATGCCGCTTCTGGAAGTCAGAAGTCGCCGGATCGGCGGACAAAACTACCAGGTTCCGGGCGAAGTCAAGAGCGACCGCCGCGTCACTCTGGGCCTCAGATGGCTGGTTCAATATTCGCGTTCGCGGAACGAAAAAACCATGGAAGAAAGACTGGCGAAGGAAATCATCGACGCCGCAAACAACACCGGCGCCTCCGTCAAGAAAAAAGAAGACATGCACAAAATGGCCGAAGCCAACAGAGCTTTTGCTCATTACAGATTCTAAATTGGAAGGGATCAAGTTATGGCACGTGAATTTACGTTAGACAAAACACGGAATATCGGCATCATGGCGCATATCGACGCCGGTAAAACCACGACCAGCGAGCGTGTTCTTTACCATACTGGAAAAATCCACAAAATCGGAGAAGTCCATGATGGCGCCGCTACAATGGATTGGATGGAGCAGGAACAAGAACGGGGAATCACGATTACCGCCGCGGCGACGACCGCTTTCTGGAAGAACCATCGGGTCAATCTCATCGACACGCCCGGCCATGTCGACTTCACCGTTGAAGTTTCAAGATCGCTTCGTGTTTTGGACGGTGCCGTAACGGTACTGGACGCCTCCGCCGGCGTCGAACCGCAAACCGAAACCGTTTGGCGTCAAGCCAACGAATATGCCGTTCCCCGGATCGTTTACGTCAACAAGATGGACAAGACTGGTGCCGATTTCGCCTACGCGATCGAAACCATCTACAAACGTCTCGGCGCGAAAGCGGCCGCCATTCAATGGCCGATCGGCGCCGAAGACAAGTTCATCGGCATGATCGATCTGATCGAGATGAACGCCAAGATCTTCGACGGCAATCAGGATGAAGACTACAAAGTAGTTGCTATTCCCGCCGAACTGAAGCCCATTGCGGTGAAAAAACGCAGTGAACTGATCGAAGCCGTCGCTGATTTTGACGACGAACTCATGAATCAATATCTGGACGGCGCCACAATCGGCGTCGACATCCTCAAGCGCGCGATCCGCGCGGCGACCCTGACGGTCACCTTTTTCCCGGTGATCTGCGGTTCGTCCTTCAAGAACAAAGGCGTCAAGCCGATGCTCGACTGCGTCGTCGACTACCTGCCTTCCCCCGTGGAAGTCCCCCCGATCAAGGGGTTTGACAAATACGGCGAGGAAATCATCGTCGAACACGACGACGACCACGAATTCGTCGCTCTGGCCTTCAAGGTCATGACCGACCCGTTCGTCGGCCGGCTCACCTTCTTCCGCGTGTATTCCGGGAAGGTGCAGAAGGGTTCGTACATCGTCAATACGTCGAAAAACAAAAAAGAACGACTTGGCCGGATTCTCCAGATGCACGCCAACAACCGCACCGAAATCGATGAGGTCTATTGCGGCGACATCGCCGCAGCCGTCGGCCTGAAAGACACGATCACCGGCGATACGCTGTGTTCGGAAAAGAAATTCGTCGTTCTCGAATCGATGATTTTCCCGGAACCGGTCATCTCCGTCGCGATCGAACCGAAAACCAAGAACGACCAGGACCGGATGGGCGTCGCCCTTCAGAAACTGTCGGAAGAAGATCCGACATTCCGGACGTACACCGACAAGGAAACCGGACAGACGATCATCTCCGGGATGGGTGAACTCCATCTCGAAATCATCGTTGACCGGATGAAGCGCGAATTCAAGGTCGAAGCAAGCGTCGGCAATCCCCAGGTTTCGTACCGCGAAACGATCAAGCAGAGCGCCGAATGCGAAGGCCGGTTCATCCGCCAGTCGGGCGGCCGCGGCCAATACGGCCACTGCTGGATCCGCTTCGAACCGAACCCAGGCAAGGGCTATGAATTCGTCGACAAAGTCATCGGTGGCGTCGTCCCCCGCGAGTACATCCCGGCCGTCGACAAAGGTCTGCAGGAAGCTCTTGCTTCCGGGATCATCGCCGGTTATCCGATGCTTGACATCAAAGCGACCCTTTTTGACGGGTCTTACCACGAAGTCGACTCTTCGGAACTGGCTTTCAAGATCGCCGCTTCGATGGCGCTCAAAGGCGCCAGGGAAAAATGCAAGCCGACCCTGCTCGAGCCGGTCATGGCTGTCGACGTCGTCTGCCCGGATGAATATCTTGGCAACGTCATCGGCGACTTGACAAGCCGCCGCGGCCGGATCGAAGGTCAGGAATCACGCGGAGCAGCCCAGAAAATCACCGCGAAGGTCCCGCTTTCGGAAATGTTCGGTTATGCCACGTCCCTCCGCTCGAATTCGCAGGGCCGCGCGACCCACACGATGCAATTCTCACATTACGAGGAATGCCCGAAGTCGATCGCCGAAGAAATCATCAAGAAACGCAACGGCTGATCCGCCCCCGGGGCGCACGCAAGAAGTTATGTATTGCATTATGTCCCATATTGTTATAAAATATTATCGACTGACAAGTCCCACAAATCAATTCTATATATAAAGGAGAATATCAAAATGGCAAAAGCTAAATTTGACCGTAGCAAACCGCACGTCAACGTCGGCACCATCGGCCACGTCGACCACGGAAAAACCACGTTGACCGCCGCCATCACCAAAGTCCTTGCCGAAAAAGGATTGTCCGAATACCGCGACTACGCCTCGATCGACTCTGCACCGGAAGAAAAGGCCAGAGGCATCACGATCAACACCGCCCACATCGAATACTCGACCGCAAAACGGCACTATGCCCACGTCGACTGCCCCGGACATGCTGACTATGTCAAGAACATGATCACCGGCGCCGCCCAGATGGATGGCGCGATTGTCGTCGTCTCCGCCGCCGACGGCTGCATGCCGCAGACCCGCGAACACATCCTGCTCGCCCGTCAGGTCGGCGTTCCGAAAATCGTCGTCTTCCTGAACAAGGCCGACATGGTTGACGATCCGGAACTCATCGAACTCGTTGAAATGGAAGTCCGCGATCTTTTGAACGAATACAAGTTCCCGGGAGACGAAACGCCGATCATCGTCGGATCCGCGCTGAAAGCCCTCGAAGGCGACCCGCAATGGGTTCCCTGCATCATGGAACTCATGGATGCCGTCGACAACTACATTCCGCTTCCCGAACGTCCGGTTGACAAGCCCTTCATGATGCCGGTCGAAGACGTCTTCACGATCACCGGCCGCGGCACCGTCGCTACCGGCCGTGTTGACCGCGGCACGATCAAAGTCGGCGACCCCGTCGAAATCGTCGGCATCAAGGACACGAAGAACTCCGTCGTCACCGGCGTCGAAATGTTCCGCAAACTGCTTGACTTCGCGCAAGCCGGCGACAACGTCGGTCTGCTTCTGCGCGGCATCAACCGCGACGAAGTACAACGCGGCCAGGTCATCGCGAAACCGAAATCGGTCACCCCGCATACGAATTTCACGGCTCAGGTCTACGTCCTTTCGCAATCCGAAGGCGGACGTCATACCCCGTTCTTCTCCAACTACCGGCCGCAGTTCTATTTCCGTACGACCGACGTCACGGGCGTCATCACTCTGCAAGAAGGCGTCGAAATGGTCATGCCGGGCGACAACACCGTCATGAACGTTGAACTGATCCACCCGATCGCCCTGGAACAGGGAACGAAGTTCTCCATCCGCGAAGGCGGCCACACCGTCGGTGCCGGCTCCGTCGTCGATATCGTCAAGTAAGAACCAAACATTCAAGGGTGCGCGAGCATCCTTTTTTGTTTCTTCCGGCTCTGCCGGGTGATATAATGGAAAGCGAAGGCTGGTGAGAATATGTATTTCGATTCCCATGTCCATCTGAACGACGATCTGCTTTATGGCGATCTCGAAAACGTCGTCGTTGCGGCGCGCGCCGCCGGCGTAATGCGGATGGTCTGCGTGGGGTTCGACATTCCCTCCTCCCGCCGGGCCCTGGAAATCGCCGACAGGTACGAGGGCATCTATGGCGCCGTCGGCCTCCATCCGGAAAACGCCCATCTTTTTACTGAAAATGATTTTGCCGATCTGGAAAGCATGATCAGCCATCCGAAAACGGTCGCGATCGGCGAATGCGGACTGGACCGCTACTGGGACAAGACCAAAATCGAGGTCCAGACCGAAGTCTTCATCCGCCAGATCGCCTTGGCGGCGCGTTATGGCAAACCCCTCATCATCCACATGCGCGAAGCGACCGCCGAGACCTATGCGATCCTTTCGCATCATAAACCACCGCAGGTCCGCGGCGTGATGCACTGTTATTCCGGATCGCCGGAAATGGCGGCGATGTTCATCAAACTGGGAATGTTCATTTCCCTCGCCGGCCCCGTCACCTTCAAGAACGCCCGCGTTTCGAAAGCGGTCGCCGCCGAGGTTGATCTGGCGCACCTGCTGATCGAGACCGACGCGCCTTATCTTGCGCCCGATCCGTTCCGGGGTAAGCGCAACGAATCGAAATACGTTCCTTACGTCGGCACCGAAATCGCGCGAATCAAAGGCGTCGACCCTCTGATCGTGGCAGCCGTCACCTTTGCGAACGCTTGTTCGCTGTTTGGCATCGAAGAATCGTCTGGATGAAAACATTTTCATTCCAAATCGGCTTGCGTCCGCGGCGAATCTTGATATAATAATGTCAAAGCAATGAACGAGAGTAGTATCGACGGTATGGATCACAGCGAACCGGGGAGGATGGAAGCCCGGCATTCGAACGTCGCGAACGTGCTCGGGAGCTTTTGAATCGAAGGATGACTTTGATTTGGACGTAAGCCGGCGTTAACGGCTCGAGCGCCGGATTTATTCCGGAACTAAGGTGGTACCGCGATTTGATCGTCCTTGGCATTCAGCCAAGGACTTTTCTTTTTTTTCGGCGCCGCACATCCAGAGACATCCCAGATTCGAACGCAGGCGGGCGTTATCCGCGATGAGTGCCGGATTCATTCCGGAATCAAGGTGGTACCGCGGTTCATTCCGTCCTTGGCGAACGTTCGATTCGCCAAGGATTTTTTTTATCGGACGTTCGAAATCATAGATCATCCCGATGGGGAATAAGGAGAATGTCATCATGTTGAAAAAAGCACTGAACCTGACGCTTGCGATCATCGCCGGCGTCGCCGCATTATCCGCCACGGCCTGCGCCGAAAGCGGCAACGTCTTCACCTACGTCATCGACGCATCCTATGACGAATACATCGTTATGGGAACGTCGGCCGATTATCCGCCGTACGAATGGCCGATGGAAGTCGACGGCAAGCAGACCCTCGTTGGTCTCGACATCGAAATCGCGAAACTCATCGCCGCCGGACTTGGCAAGAACCTTAAGGTCGTCAACAAGGGCTTTGACTTTCTGCTGGAAGATCTTGAAGCCGGAAAAGTCGATTTCGTCATGGCGGGCATGACGCCGACCGAAGATCGTGCCCTCCGCGTCGATTTCTCACCGGTGTACTACGAATCGATCCAGGTCGTGCTGATCCAGGCCGATATGATCACCACCTACGTCTCGATCGAGAGCCTCAATCTGGCGACCGTGAAGGTCGGTGCCCAGCTGGGTGCCATTCAGCAGGAACTGGCAGAGACCTCGTTCCCGCTGGCGCAGAAGCAGTACATCCAGCAGATTCCCGATCTCGTCATCCGGCTGCGGGACGGACAGATCGACGCTCTGATCATGGAAAAAGCGGTCGCCGACGGCTATGTCGTCAATTATCCCGAACTGAATATCGCCACGATTGAAATCGGCGACCCGGACGGCGGATCCGCCGTCGCAGTCCAGAAAGGCGACACCGAACTGCTGGCGGCGATCAACGCCGTGCTGAACGGCCTGATCGCCGATGGCACGATCAGCGAGATCGTCGCGGCCGCCATCGCCTTGAACGAAACGGCCGCCGAGTAACATGGATTTTTCGTTTCTGTTGAACGGCCGCTACATCGGGCTGTTGCTGGGGGGGCTGTTGCTCACGCTCCTTTTGGCGCTGCTCGCTGTCGTGTTCGGAACGATGCTCGGGATGGTTCCCGCCTTTTGCCGTCTTGGCAAGAACAAAGTACTGAAGTTCATCGCCACGACCTACGTGGAAATCATCCGCGGAACGCCGGTGCTGGTTCAGGTTCTGATCATCTATTCTTTGTTCCGGATGCCGGTTACGCTCCTGTTTGGCATTGACCTTTCCAGTTTTCTGCCGGGGATGCTGGCACTCCTCATCAATTCGAGCGCCTACGTTTCCGAAGTGATCCGGGCGGGCGTTTTGTCCGTCGACCGCGGTCAGACCGAAGCGGCGCAGAGCATTGGCATGAACAAACATCAGACGATGGCGAAAATCATTCTGCCGCAGGCAGTCAAGAACATTCTGCCGGCGCTGGGAAACGAGTTTGTGACGATGATCAAGGAAACGTCGATCTTCATGTATTTGGGCATCGCCGAACTGATGTATGCGGCGACGATCGTCCGGACGTCGACGTATGCCGTAAAAGAGAGTTATATCGTCGCCGCCATTCTCTATTTTTGTCTGACGTTCCCGACCGCGAAACTGATGGGACGTCTGGAAAAGAGGTTGAAACGCAGTGATGCCCACTGATTTTATTGCGATATCCGGACTTACGAAGAAGTTCCGGGATGGCACTGTCGCCGTCGATGGCGTGGATTTGAACGTCAAGCAGGGAACGGTGGTTGTCATCATCGGACCATCCGGATCGGGAAAATCGACTTTGCTACGGATGATCAACCTGATCGAAACACCGACTTCCGGCTCCCTGATCTTCGAAGGATCTGACGTTCTCGCCCGCCATGTCGACACCAACGAACACCGGCGCCGCATCGGCATGGTGTTTCAAAATTTCAACCTGTTCCCCCATCTCTCCGTCATCGACAACCTGACGATCGGACCGAAGACCGTCCTGAAGATGCCAAAGGACGAAGCCGAGACTTCGGCGCGGGCGATGCTGGCGCTGGTCGGCCTTACGGAGAAGGCGGACAATTATCCGAATCAGCTGTCGGGCGGGCAGAAGCAGAGAATCGCGATTGCCCGCGCCTTGTGCATGCATCCCGATGTGATGCTCTTCGATGAACCGACGAGCGCTCTCGATCCCGAGATGATCGGAGAAGTCCTCGCCGTCATGAAGACGCTGGCGACAAAGGGCATGACGATGATCGTCGTGACCCACGAAATGGGATTCGCCAAGGAATTCGCCGACACCGTCATCGTGATGGACAAAGGCCATATCATCGAGATCGGCACCGCTGAAGTCATCTTTGAAAAACCGAATCATCCGCGGACAAAAGAATTCCTGCACCGCGTCATCGACAAAGCCTGAGCGTGGGGTTACACCCCTACGCTTTTTTGTCTGATGCGACCGTGAATCGCGAGTTTGCTTGTAAAACCCCCCGTTTTATAATACAATAGGTAAGATGAAACAAGGGAGTTGAAACGATGGGACTAACAGCAGGAATTGTCGGATTGCCCAACGTCGGGAAATCGACATTGTTCAATGCGCTGACCAAATCCAATGCCTTTGCGGCGAATTATCCGTTTGCGACGATTGATCCCAACATTGGCGTCGTCGAGGTTCCGGACGAACGGATGGAGCGGCTTGTCGCGATGTATCACCCGAAGAAAACGATCTACACGACCTTTGAGTTTACTGACGTGGCCGGCCTTGTCCGCGGCGCTTCGAAAGGCGAAGGGCTGGGAAATCAGTTTCTGTCGCACATCCGCGGCTGTGACGCGATCTGCCAGGTCGTCCGTTGTTTCGACGATGACAACATCGTTCACGTCGAAGGCTCGATCGACCCGCTTCGCGATATCGAGACGATCCGCATCGAACTGATTTTCGCTGATATTGACATGATCGACAAACGCTTGCCCAAAATCGAAAAGCGGGCCCAGACCAAAACCGACAAGGAAGCCGTCGTGGAGTATGAAATCCTGAAAAAACTGGCAGCCGGCCTCGCCGCCGAACAGCCGATCCGCGCCTTGAAACTGAGTCCAGACGAGACGAAACTGATCAAAAATTTCAGTTTTCTGACCGCCAAACCGATGCTCTACGTCTGCAATGTAGCGGACAAGGAAATCGCTGACCATGGAGCGAATGCGTACGTAAAGAAAGTCGAAGCCCTAGCGGCTTTGGAAGACGCGCGGACCTGTGTCATCAGCGCCAAGATCGAAGCTGAACTCGCTGAGCTTCCCGATGAGGAAAAAATGATGTTTCTGGAAGAACTCGGCGTCAAGGAACCGGGCCTGATCGATCTGATTCGCCAGAGTTATGATATGCTCGGACTGAAGACGTTCTTCACCGCCGGCGAGAAGGAAGTCCGGGCGTGGACGTATAAAAACGGGATGAAAGCTCCGGAATGCGCCGGCATCATTCACTCCGATTTTGAAAAAGGATTCATCCGCGCTGAAATCTTCGCCTATGACGATCTGATGGCCGCCGGTTCGGAGATAAAAGCGAAAGAACTCGGCAAATTCCGACTCGAAGGAAAAGAATACGCCATCGCCGATGGCGATGTCGTGCATTTCCGCTTCAATCTCTAGGCTCACTGAAAGGGGTGGCGTCATGACACAAGCAACAATCAGGACGGCATCACTTCGTCTTTCCGGAGTCCTCCGTACCCGTAACCTGAAAATCGCTGTCGCCGAATCCTGCACCGGAGGGCTCGTAGCGGCTGCGCTCATCGCGCTTCCGGGAGCGTCGGATCTCATTGGCGAAGCCTATATCGTCTATGCTGACGAGGCGAAAATCAGAATTCTCGGCATCGATCCGAAACTGATCGAAACCAGGGGAGCCGTAAGTGTCGAGTGCGCCGGGGAAATGGCGAAAAATCTGGAAAAACTGGCAAAATGCGATGTCGCTCTTTCCGTGACCGGAATCGCCGGTCCGACGGGCGAAACGGCATCAGCGCCGGTCGGCACGGTCTGTTTTGGGATTTCCTATCACGGAAAGACGATCACCCATCGCGAACGATTCTTCGGCGATCGCAATGAAGTTCAGAATCAGGCTGTGGCATATATCCTGGAAAAAGTTGCGGCGAGGATCGAAAACGAATGACGAAAGCCCAGCGGCACGGTCGTTGAAAAGTGGCTCACACCATTAATTTTGATAGACATTGATAATCACATATGATATAATACCTTCGCGTGAGAAATTCTCACCCCTTGCTGCGGTTCGGCCGCAGCCATCAGACCATAAGGAGGAAACAAAATGAGAAAGTACGATGTGATGTACATCATCCGTCCCAACGTTGAGCCGGAAGCCAGAAAAGCATTGATTGAAGAAATGAATGCCATCCTGACTTCGCGCGGCACCGTGAAACTTGCGGTAAACGAATGGGGAACACGGGATCTGGCTTACGAAATCGCCGATTTCAAAAAAGGCTTTTACGTGGTGCTCGATGTCGAAATGGAAGTCGATGCACTCAACGAACTCGACCGTGTCATGGGATTGAAAGAAACCATCCTGAGACACATCATTGTTAACCGCGAAGAAAGATAAGTCGGGAGGAATTCGCAGATGTTGAACAGAGTAGTGCTTGTCGGCCGTTTGGTCAGAGACCCTGAACTTCGTTATACGAATAACAACAACATTCCGGTCGTTTCCTTCACCTTGGCCTGCAACCGTCCGTTTTCGAGCGGAAACAATGCCGGCGGAAACGATAACAATACGGCGGATTTCATTCCGTGCATCGCCTGGCGGAAACAAGCCGAAAACGTCAGCAAGTATGTCCGCAAGGGCCATATGGTGGCCGTCGACGGACGCATCCAGACCCGGGACTATACCGACAATACGAACAATCGCCGTTTCGTGACGGAAATCGTCTGCGATTCGGTCGTGTTCCTCGAATCCAAAGCTCAGACCGAAGGCTCTCGTCCGTCCGCCGAACCGAAAGAGACGAACAACTATGACAAAGACGTCGCTCTTCCCAATATCGAAGACGACCTTCCATTCTAAAACCAGGAGGAATCACCAATGTACAATAGCAGACCGCAAGGATCTTCTCAAGGCAACAAGGGGTTCCGGAAGAAGAGCAAAAAAAGATGCTACTTCACGGACAATAAAGTTCAATATATCGATTTCAAGGATTTCGAGCTTCTCAAGAAGTTCATCTCTGAACGGGGAAAAATCCTTCCGCGCCGGGTGACCGGGACGAAGGCATACTATCAAAAACACCTTGCCGCAGCGATCAAACGCGCCCGTTACATGGCATTGCTGCCATACGTAAAAGACTAGTAAAATCGCGATGGAAAGACTCTGAAACAGAGTCTTTTTTTACGCTTGCCGGCGCACATTTGCATTTTAATCATTATATGATATAATTAACGTGATCGACAATCGAAAGAGGTGTCCGAACGGTAATGAAAAAACATCCGGTCATCATTGTTGTTTTGTCATCGTTGATTTTCCTGGCGGTCGCGGCTGCCGGTTTTTACTATCTTTGGACCCTGGAAGACCGCATCTATCTGATCCTGTTCGGCGCTTTGGTGCTGTCGATCATCCTGAGCGTTTTAATCGGCACGACGACCGGACGCCGCCGGATTGATCAAATCAAAACGTTAGAAGTTCGCATCCGAGAGGCGAATCTGCTATCCAAACGCCTTAAAAACAGCGAAGACATCGCTTTGTCGTATCTGCCCGTCGGGATGTTCCTCTATGATGAAAATTTCACGATCATCTGGGCCAACAGCGCCGCCAAAGAATACTTTTCAAACATCCTCGTCGAACGGAAGATCAGTTTCGTCCACGACGATTTGTATAATCAGATTCAGAAACGCGAAGGAAAATTCATCCTTGACGTCTATTCCAAGAACTTCGAAGTCATCCATTATCCGAAGAACAAATGCGTCTATCTGTTTGAAGTGACGGAACGCGAAGAAGTCAAAATCCGGCTTCGTGACAACACCGACGCCGTTGGGGTCATCAACCTCGACAATCTTGACGAAGCGACGGCCCATCTGGATCTTCAGATCAAGACCAATCTGCAAGGAAAATATCTTGGTGCGCTCGACAATTGGTGTCGGAAATACGATGCCTATTTTTTGAATCTGCGACCGGAAAAGTCGATCATTTTCATGACTCGGAAACAACTCGATTCGATGATCAAGGACGAGTTCTCGATTCTGGATACGATCAGCGAAATTTCCAACCAGAACGACGTCCGCGTCACGATGAGCCTCGGGGTCGCCTGCTTCGACGTGGCGCGCAACCAACTCGGTGAACTCGCGGAAGACGCATTGAAACTCGCGCTCGGACGCGGTGGCGACCAGGTCGTCGTCAATGCCCAGAATCAGGCGCTCAAGTTTTTCGGCGGCAAGAGCAATACCGTCGAAAAACGGACGAAAATCACCGCCAAAATTAATTCCCGCGTTGTTTCCGACCTGATCGCAAAGAGCGAGCAAATGTTCATCGTTCCGCATAAATCGACCGACATAGACGCCTTTGGCGCGGCCATCGGCATTCTGCATATGGCGATTGCCCAAAACAAGTACGCCCGCATCGTCCTCGATTTTGACAACATCGATCAGACTTGCGCCAAGGTCATCAATATGCTCAATCGTGAATACATCAAACTGCTCGAATACATCATCGACGTCGACGAGGCGATGGACGCCGTGAACGCAAACAGCCTGCTTGTCATCGTCGATCATCACAGCCCAGTCCAGACGATCGAACCGAAACTGCTGGAAAAGACGAAGAACATCGTCGTTATCGATCATCATCGCCGGATCGACAGTCTGCTCACGGAGGTTTCGCTCAACTATGTCGAGCCTTACGCTTCCTCCTCCGTCGAGTTGGTCACCGAACTGATCGAACTATACAATTACGAAGTCGACATCGACAGTTTTGAAGCGACCGTCATGCTTGCGGGTATGATGATCGACACCAACAATTTCAGCTATCGGACCGGAGTCCGGACCTTTGAGGCCGCAGCCCTGCTCAAAAGAGCGGGTGCCGATCCCTTCAAGGCCAGACTGATCCTGCGCGAATCGCTCGACGATATTAAAACCAAATCGAATCTCGTCAACTCCGCCCAGATCATCGGATCGCATTTCGCCATCACCGCCCTCGGCATCGAAACCAAGACCGACCGGGTTCAGCTGGCGAAGACGGCCGATGAACTGCTGGAAATCGACAACATCGTCGCCGCGTTCGCCATCGGCAACATCGGTAGCGATACGATCGCCATCTCTGCCCGTTCGATCGACAAGTTCAACGTTTCCGTGATCATGGAACAGTTCGGCGGCGGCGGCCATCTGAACAACGCCGCGGCGCAGGTCGCTGGTGCCGCAATCCCCGACATCGTCGCGAAGATCGAACAAATACTCAAAGATTCCATCAAGGAGGAACAGAACATGAAAGTCATTCTCGTCAAAGACGTCAGGGGCAAAGGCAAAAAAGGCGAAGTCATCGAGGTTGCCAACGGATACGGGAACTATCTCCTGACATCCAAACAGGCAATCGAGGCTAGCAACGCGAACATCAGAACGCTTGAAGATGAAAGAGACCGTTCCGAACGCGAAGCGGAAGCCGAACTTGAAGCGATGAGGAAGCTTAAGGCCGACATCGAAGACAAACAGATCAAACTATACGTGAAAATCGGCGAGTCGGGAAAACTGTTCGGTGCCGTCAACAGCAAGCAGATCGCTGAAGAATACAAGCGTCTGTACAACCTTGACATCGACAAGCGCAAGATCCTCCTCGAGGACAACATTCATTCTCTCGGCGTTTACAAGGTCCCGGTGAAACTGCACAAGGACATCATCGCCAACATCAATCTCCAGATCATCGAAGAAAAATAAAGCCATTCTGCCGGAAGGAGGGAAATCGTGGAACAGAAAATCCCGCAAAACATCGAGGCCGAACAAGCGGTCCTCGGCTCAGTCTTTTTTGAACAGTCAGCGCTGAAAACAATCGTCGACAAGCTTCAGGATCAGGATTTTTATTCACCGGTCCATCAGGTCATCTACCAGACCATGAAAGATCTGTTCAAAGATAACATCATGATCGACTACACGACCCTCAAGGACCGTCTGGAAAATAAAAACCTCCTGGCAAAAGCCGGGGGCATCGACTATATCATCGGTCTCGTCGAAGCGGTTCCTTCGACGAGCAACCTGCTCAACTACATCAATATCGTGAAAGACAAATCGCTGCTCCGGAAAATCCAGGATGCCTGCCGGGAAATCGTCGAAAAGTCGTATTCCGTCGAAAATGCGCCGGAATTCATCGACGACGTCGAAAAGACCGTCATCAACATCACGAAGGAAAAACGGACCACCGACTTCAAGGTCGTCGGCGAGGTCGCCAGCATCCTGATGGGAAAAATCGCCGAACAGTCGCAGATCAAGTCGACCGTCACCGGCCTCGATACCCGTTATCACGAATTCAACCGCTATACGCTCGGCTTGCAGAAATCCGAACTTCTGATCATCGCCGCCCGGCCTTCAATGGGCAAAACGGCATTCGCGCTCAACCTCGCGCTCAACGTCGCCAAAAGCGAAACCCATCCGCATGTCGCCTTTTTCTCACTGGAAATGGGCGTCGACCAGCTCGTCATGCGGCTCTTGGCGTGTCAGGCCCAGGTCGACAACTTCAAACTCCGGCAGGGCAACCTGACGAATCAGGAGTGGGAAAAACTGCAGTTCGCGGTCGGATCGCTAGCCGATCTGAACCTGTATTTCGACGACTCAGGAACCGTCAAGGTCACCGATCTGCGGAGCAAATGCCGCAAACTACGGGCCGAAGACAAACTCGACCTCGTCGTCGTCGACTATCTGCAGCTGCTCTCGGGTTCGATCCAGAATCTGGGCAACCGCGTTCAGGAAGTATCGGAAATCAGCCGGGTCCTGAAAGAAGTCGCCCGGGAACTCAAAGTTCCGGTCATCGCCCTGTCGCAGCTTTCCCGCAACGTCGAAAACCGGCCTGACAAGCATCCCGTCATGGCCGACCTCCGCGAATCCGGATCGATCGAACAGGACGCTGACATCGTCATGTTCCTGTACCGCGACGACTATTATACTAAGGAAGAGTCAACACGCAAGAACGTCGTCGACATCAGCATCGCCAAAAACCGGTCGGGTACGATCGGCGACTTTCAACTCTTATTCAATCGGGGCATGTCGACCTTCAGCAACATGAGCGTCACGTCCGCCGAAGGATCGTACGCGAGAGAACAGTCGATCGCCGACTAGCGATGACCCCGACTGTTTTTTCTTTGCTTGCACCGCCGTTTGGCCGAACACCCGTCTGGAGATGAAACGAAATGATCAGCGAACGTCTGGAACAAATCGAAACACGCTATGAGGCCATCGGGGTCCTTTTGCTCGATCCCCAGATCGCCCAAGACCTGAAACAGCGCATGGCGCTGTCCAAAGAGCAGCGCTCGCTCGAGAAAATCGTCGTCTGCTACCGCGAATACCGGGCCCTTCTCGACCAGGTGGCTGAATTGAAGGAGATGGCGAAGGATCCAGATCCGGAAATCACCGCCATGGTCGAAACAGAACTCGCAACCGCCCAGCCGCGGCTGCCCGAACTCGAAGAAAAACTGAAGAAGATGCTGATTCCGAAAGATCCGGCCGACGAGAAGAACGTCATCGTCGAAATCCGCGGCGCGGCCGGCGGCGACGAAGCGAACATTTTTGCCGGCGACCTCTTCCGGATGTATGTCAAATACGCCGAAGGCAAAGGCTGGAAAGTCGAAACCCTCAATCTCGAAGCCCCGAAGCCGGCGGCTTCAGCCAGATCGAATTCGCCGTGAACGGCGACAGCGTCTATTCCCTGATGAAATACGAATCCGGCGTCCATCGCGTCCAGCGCGTCCCGGCCACCGAAGCGGCGGGACGGATCCATACGTCGACGGCGACCGTCCTGGCACTTCCCGAAGCCGAAGAACTTGATTTTGAAATCAATCCCGCCGATGTCCGTATCGACACCTTCTGCTCCTCCGGTCCCGGCGGACAATCGGTCAATACAACCAAATCGGCAGTGCGGTTGACCTATGAGCCGACCGGCCTCATCGTCCAGTGCCAGGATGGCAAGAGCCAGCATGAAAACAAGGCGTCCGCCTTCAAGATCCTGCGGTCCCGTCTCTATGACGTTGCGATGCAGGAAAAACTCGCCAAGGAAGGCGCGGAACGGAAAAACAAGATCGGCACGGGCGACCGTTCGGAAAAAGTGCGGACCTATAATTATCCGCAGAACCGCGTGACCGATCATCGGATCAATTTCACAATCCAGCAGCTCGACCGCGTCATGGAAGGCAAACTGGATCCGGTCATCGAAGCGCTGATCGCCGAAGAAGAACGCCGCAAGCTCGGCAAAACGGACGATTGACGATGGCGACATTCCGCGAGATTCTCAAAACCGCCGAGAAACGGGCGCGGGTCCACCGCGTCGAAGCGGCGGCGGTGAAACTGCTTTTTGGCCATTTCGCCCGTCTGAGCCCGACGGAACTGTATACTTCGCTGGAGCGGGAAATGCCGGAAACCGACCGGCAGGCATTCGAGCAGGCCGTGACCGATCATCTGGAAAAGAACGTACCAGTTCAATATATCATCGGTTATGTCTATTTCTATGGCTATCGGTTCCTCGTCGACGACCGCGTCCTGATTCCCCGTTTCGAGACCGAAGAACTGGTCGCCAACATCCTGATGTACTATGACGAACTGTTCGGCGGTCAAAAGGCGTCGCTCGTCGATGTCGGTACCGGATCGGGCTGTCTTGCCGTGACCCTGGCTTTGGAAGAAGCCAATCTGCGGGTGACTGCCACCGACATCAGCCCCGAAGCCCTCGCCGTCGCCAACGACAACGCCCGCAATCTCG
>Ga0268280_1000820_pt1 | contig 23315 bp, 24 predicted proteins | sample saktaG_9_FD_190139 | JGI IMG/M metagenome (GOLD analysis project Ga0268280, IMG submission 190139) | Saline water microbial communities from Sakinaw Lake, British Columbia, Canada - sak_2011_5_24_40m | ecosystem: Environmental > Aquatic > Non-marine Saline and Alkaline > Saline ... | reverse complement strand
GATCAAAGAGATCGATCTGGTAGAGCACTTTATCCGTTCGCGGGGACCTGGCGGGCAGAATGTGAATAAAGTCTCCACCGGCGTCTACCTGAAACACATCCCGAGCGGTATAGAGGTCAAAGTTTGCAGTGAGCGCTCTCAGGCGTTGAACCGTTACGCCGCGCGCAAGATCCTTGTCGGCAAGATCGAGACGATGACCATGGGGCGCCTGTCCGAAGAGCGCAAACGGATAGAGAAGATACGCCGCCAAAAACGTAAACGCTCGAAGAGGGCAAAAGAGAAGATGCTGGATAACAAGAGGATGCATTCTAAAAAGAAGGGCCTACGAAAGAAAGTGGAGGGATTTGATGTTTAGGGAGAAGATAAAAGTAGTGGATTGCACGATAAGGGACGGCGGATTGATGAATAATCATAATTTTACCCATGAATTCGTCAGGGCGGTGTATAAAGCCATCTCAGAGTCCGGGATAGACTATATGGAGATAGGATATAAGAACTCCAGGAGGCTCTTCTCTCCTAAGGAATATGGTAAGTGGAAGTTCTGCGATGAGGATGACATGAAGAGGGTCATCGACGGCATACCTTCTAAAACGAAGCTTTCCATCATGGTGGATGTGGACCGTGTGGACTTCGATGATGTGCCCGAAAAGAAGAGCTCTATAGTATCTATGGTGCGCGTGGCCAGCTACGTAAAGGATATAGATAAGGCAATATTTTTGGTGAATCATTTTGCGGATAAAGGATACGAGACGACAGTGAATATAATGGCCATATCGAGGGCACTGGACAATGAGTTGACGGAGGCGCTGCATCAGCTTGAGGAGGAGTGCAAAGCGCCTGTCATATATGTCGTGGATAGTAACGGCGCGCTCTATCAGGAGTCGGTGGAGTTCCTGGTCAAAAAATTCAAGAGCATCCTGAAGTCGAAGGAAGTAGGCATGCATGCGCACAATAATCAGCAGCTGGCCTTCTCGAACACCGTAGAAGCGATAATCCATGACGCCAATTATGTGGACGGAAGTATATATGGCCTCGGGCGCGCGGCCGGAAATTGTCCGACGGAGCTATTACTTGGCTTCTTAAAAAATCCGAAATATGACATAAGGCCGATACTGGATGTCATATCGAAGGAGTTCATATCTTTAAGGGAAAAGTTAGAATGGGGCTATGTTATTCCTTATGCTATCACCGGTATACTCGACGAGCATCCGAAGACAGCGATAGCGCTAAGAGAGAGTAATAAGAAAGAAGACTACCGTGAATTTTATGAAGGCTTCCTGGGAGATGACACGGACTAAGTATGGACATAGAAAAATTTAAACGGTTACCTATACTCGGGATACTCAGGGGCATCGATATTGGATCGATCGAGCCGCTGGTGGAGGCATCGATATCGGCAGGCCTGAAGACGATCGAGATAACGATGAATACGAGAGGTGCCGGCACATTGATCGAGAAGGCAGTAGCCACAGCCGGCAAACGGCTTACGGTGGGCGCCGGAACCGTCCTTAGCGTGAAGACTTTAGAGGTAGCCATGGCAGCAGGCGCGACGTTCATAGTCACGCCGGTATTGGTGGAAGACGTAATGAAGCATTGCGTTAAGAATAAGATACCCGTCTTTCCGGGAGCATTGACTCCGCAAGAGATATATAGTGCCTGGAATGCCGGCGCGACGATGGTCAAGGTATTTCCTTCGGGATCTTTTGGGCCAAAGTACTTTAAGGAGATAAAGGGACCGTTCAATGATATACAGTTACTGGCATGCGGCCAAGTTACGCCGGAGAATATGAAAGAGTACTTCACTTGCGGGGCAAGCGCCATCGCATTCGGAGAGGGAGTATTCAAAAGGGACTGGATCGCCGCTAAAGATTTCAAGAGTATCGGGGGTGGCGTTAAAAAATACGTAACCGTTTTCAACAAAAAGGAGGGCGTATGAGAAAAATAGTGCTGTTGGCGTTAGTGGTAATATGCGCATTGGCTATTGTTCACGCATTCTTTATGCCATGGGCAAAGGCGAGTGCTTCAGCTACCAAAGTGGCGAAAAGCCTAGCGAACTCCGCTACAGGCGGTTTTTTGGAAAATACTCCTTTTGCCGGAAAGTTTGTCCGAGGGCTTGATAAGGCCACGGATAAAATATCGGACCTGGGAGACATTAAGATAAAGACCGCGGTAAGCGGTTATGATATACCGACACTTATAAACAAGAAGAGTTCTCAGATAGCCATCGCGATAGCGTCGGTTATGTTCAAAGACGCAAAAGATCTGGATAAGAAGAGCATGCTAGTATATTTGCTGCCATTATTTGCGCTTGTATGCCTAGGCTTAGCCATAGTTGGCCTTAAGAATAAGATAGCCGTTATGGTCATGGCTGTGCTGAGCGGCGGAATAGCGGTGGGCGGACTGTATAATCTGATGACGATAGATCTTTCAAAGCTCCCCATCCAGATATCGATTGAGCAGGGTTTATGGCAGACGATGTATGCTTATCTGATCATCTCTGCGATAGGTATAGCCTGGGTAGTGTTGGACCTGAAGGAAGCGAAGAAATAAGATAAGTGAAGAAGATAGATAGGTTAAAAGAGATCCTGCGCGGCATGAAGCGCGTAGTTGTCGCTTACTCGGGCGGACTCGATAGCACCTTTTTACTGAAGGCGGCTATCGATACGCTGGGTAAGGATAACGTTCTCGCCGTTACCGCGCGTTCAGAGACATATCCGGTCTCCGAATATAAAGAGGCTGTGGCAATAGCCAAAGGGTTCGGCGCGAAGCACGTTACAATAAATACGCGCGAATTAAGTATAAAAAATTTCAGGTCCAACCCGGTAAACAGATGCTACTATTGCAAAAAAGAGCTTTTTAAAAGATTGAACGCGATAAAGAAGAGATATGGCATGAAATATGTCGTTGACGGTACAAATTTAGACGACCTTAAAGATATTCGTCATGGAAGTAAGGCGGCTGAAGAGGAAGACGTAAAGCGCCCTCTCCTGGAAGCCAAGATAACCAAAAACGATATCAGGAAGCTCTCTAAAGACTTAGAGTTGCCGACCTGGGACAAGCCTCCGTTTGCATGCCTGGCGTCCAGATTTCCTTTTAATGACAGGATCACGATATCGGGGCTTAAGAGGATAGAAGAAGCCGAAGGATGCATGCGCAGAATGGGATTCAATCAGGTTAGAGTGAGACTACACGGGGAGACGGCTAGGATAGAAGTGACGGAAAATGATCTATCTCTTGGAGTAAAGCTTAAGGAAAGGATCATAAAAGAATTAAAAGGCCTCGGCTTTATCTATGTTACGCTGGATCTCGAAGGCTACCGTACCGGCAGTATGCACGAGGCGGCGGTATTGACAAAAAGATAGGATAAGTATATTATATTAAAACTTTCGTGGCGGGGTAGCTCAGTCTGGCAGAGCAATCGGCTCATACCCGGTGTGTCATAGGTTCAAATCCTATCCCCGCTACCAACAAAAATCTTCAAGACTTAGATGATCCGGGATTTTTGTTTCAAAGGGAAAAACGTAGTTTTTCCCTTATGACGCTCTCCCGCCGCAATATGCAAACTAACCGCCGGCGGGATCGCTGTATCCTTTTTCCTTAAGGGTATTAGTTGTGTAATGCCAGGATTAGCGTGGAGTAAAGGGGAAGGGTAAGAATGTCCCCCTTCCCCTTTACAAATCCTCATCCTCCTAAAGTTGTATCTTGGATTTATGCAGTTTTATAGAACAGGAAAATATTCATGCCGGCAAACTTAATCGAAAGAGTTCTAAAGACCATCCGTAATTACGAGATGCTGAAGCCCGGAGATACGGTACTTGTTGCCGTCTCTGGCGGACCGGATTCAATATTTTTATTGCAGGCCTTAGCCCATCTTAAGAATAAATTAAAGTTAAATAACCTGGTGGTCTGTAATCTCGACCATGGGATCCGCGGCAAGGAATCCAGCCAAGATTCACTATTTGTAAAGAAGATAACAGAATACTCTGATCTAGGGTACATTCACAAAAAGATAGACCTTTCAAAAAATAGGTCTAAAGGCCTGTCGACAGAGGAGACTGCTCGGGAAGAGAGATATAAATTTTTTAAGGAAGCGGCCAAAGCGGTCAAGGCGGGTGTCATAGCTACAGGTCATACTCTTGATGATCAGGCCGAGACCATATTGATGCGGATCATTAAGGGCGCGTCGCTAAAAGGGGTCGTAGGAATCTCTCCGGTGCGGGAAGAGGGTTCTTTAAGGATAATCCGTCCATTATTTGAATTGGAGAAGGCCGAGATAGAGAAAGATCTGGATAGTAGAGGTGTTGAGTACAGGATAGACAGCACTAATGCTGAGGGGATATATTTCAGGAATGTGATCAGGCGCGACATCATACCATATCTGGAGAAATATAATCCGCGGCTTAAGAGGGCTCTGTGCAGCATGGCGGAGCACTTAAGAGAGGATTTCGAATTCATAAATGAGGCAAAATCCGGACTTCTGGGCCATTTAGCGCGTTCTTCCGGAGGATCTTTGGAGATAAAACTTAAGGATCTAACCATTCAACCGAAGGCTCTTCAAAAAGAGATAGTCAGGGACGCTCTGGAGAAGTCTGGAGGAGAAGTGAAGCGTCTGAACTTCAGGCACTGGAAGGAGATGGAGCAGTTCATCAAGCATAAGAGAAAAGGTAACTCGATGGATCTACCGGGAGATATCCGCGTTACAAGGACCGCTTCATCGATCGTATTCCGAAGCAGATAGTATACCCTTGATATGATAGATATTATTTGCTACAATAGCGCAACAAAAAGAAATGGAGCTTCATAAAATGGACAAAAAAGAGAGAAAGACGCAGAGGCCGCCAAGGAGTGGCTCAAATCTCATGATATGGTTTTTAATAGCGTTGGGCCTGGTCACCCTGATGAACCCATGGGTCAAAGGCAATGAGAAACCCGTTCAGGAGATCACCTACGCAAAGTTCTTCGGGATATTAAAAGATAATCCTACGACCCATGCCATAAAGAGCTGTTATAAGACGGACAGCATACTAAGGGGCGAGCTCTCAACCGGGGATAAGTTCATAGTAAACACCCCCGATACCGATCAGGATCTCGTCAGATTATTAAGAGAGAATGTCAAAGATTTCGATATAAAGCCACTCAGGACATTCTGGACAAATATACTCTACTACCTTGGCCCTACCGTGCTATTAATACTCTTCCTATGGATGTTCGCTTATCGGTCCGGCGGAGGGGCCGGAGGCGGGGCAGGAAGGATATGGTCTTTTGGAAAGTCGCGCGCCGTTCTTGCTTCCGGTGAAAGCCTCAAGATAACATTTGAGAATGTTGCAGGGGTGGACGAAGCCAAAGAAGAGCTTAAAGAGATAATAGAGTTCTTGAAAGACCCGAAGAAGTTCCAGAGGCTGGGTGGAAAGATCCCAAAAGGAGTCCTTGTTATGGGCCCTCCGGGAACGGGAAAGACGCTGCTCGCTAAGGCAGTAGCCGGCGAGGCCAATGTGCCTTTCTTCTCGATATCGGGCTCGGATTTTGTCGAGATGTTCGTCGGTGTAGGCGCGTCGAGGGTGCGAGATCTCTTCGACCAGGCTAAACGCTCCGCAAAGCAGTCTGGCCGTGGCGCCATCATATTCATGGATGAGATAGACGCGGTCGGCAGGCAGCGTTTTGCGGGCATTGGCGGCGGGCATGATGAGCGAGAACAGACTTTAAATGCGCTTCTTGTGGAGATGGATGGATTCAATACCCAGGAAGGCGTGATATTGATAGCCGCGACGAACAGGCCGGACGTGCTTGATCCGGCGTTGCTTCGACCGGGCAGGTTCGATAGGCAGGTCGTGATAGACAGGCCGGACATAGTGGGCCGCGAAGCTATACTTAAAGTCCATGCCAAAAATGTAAAAGTCGATCCTGATGTAGATCTTAATTCCTTAGCAAAGCAGACCCCCGGGTTTTCAGGCGCGGATCTTGCGAACCTGATAAATGAGGGAGCTTTATTGGCTGCAAGGCGCAACAAAGAGACGGTCACCATGGAAGAGATGCAGGAATCGATAGAGAGGGTCATGGCGGGTCCGGAGCGCAAGTCACGGGTCATCTCGAAGAAAGAGAAAGAAGTGATATCTTATCATGAGTCGGGCCACGCTTTGCTGGCGCTCTTGATACCCGGAGCGGCGCCCCTGCATAAAGTGACGATACTTCCGCGGGGCATGGCATTAGGATACACGATGCTTCTTCCTACGGAAGACAGATATATAAAGATGAGGAACGAACTTTTGGGCGAGATAACCGGCCTCCTGGGCGGTCGCGCGAGCGAAGAGATCATATATAATGAATTTTCAACGGGAGCCCGTAATGATCTGGAAGTAGCCACGGATATAGCGCGCAAGATGGTTATGCGATGGGGCATGAGCGAAAAGCTCGGCAGCCGCACGTTCGGCCACAGGGAAGAGCAGATATTTTTAGGACGCGATCTGATCGAGGAGAAGAACTACAGCGACCAGACGGCGCTTGCGATAGATCTGGAAGTCGCCCGCATAGTAGATGAGTGTTACGCACGCGCTAAGGTTGAGCTGAATAAGCACAAAGATAAGCTGACGGTTCTTGGCGCTAAATTGCTCGATAAAGAAGTGATGGAAGTCGAGGAGGTGAAGGCCCTGCTTGGATTCGCGAAAGATGAGCCGACGGCTTCAGTATAGCGACAGGACATATATAATGGGCGTGCTCAACGTGACGCCCGATTCTTTCTACGATAGAGGAAGGTTCTTTGACCGGAAAAAAGCCGTGAAACATGCGCTCGATATGGAGCGTGACGGTGCCGACATAATAGACGTCGGCGGCGAATCTACGCGGCCCGGAGCCGTGGATGTAAGCGTAAACGAAGAGTTGAGCCGCGTGGTTCCCGTCATCCGCGCCATATCAAAAAAAGTCAAGGCTGCAATATCTATAGATACCCGCAAGGCAAAAGTCGCGGATGCCGCGCTTAAAGCAGGGGCATCTATAGTAAATGATGTATCGGCGCTCAAGTCAGATCCCGGCATGGCAGGCGTTATAGCTAAACATCGCGCCGGGATCATATTGATGCATATGAGGGGAAAACCTAAAGATATGCAGGCCAACCCTAAATATGTCGATCTGCTGAAAGATATCGCCGGAAGTCTTAAAAAGTCCATAGGTCTGGCTAAAAAAGCCGGGATCAAAGACGATAAGATAATAATAGATCCGGGGATAGGGTTCGGAAAGACTGTCGAGCATAATCTACAGATACTGCGGGGCCTTAAAAGTTTCAAAAAACTTGGTTACCCGATATGCATCGGCACTTCACGAAAATCTTTTATAGGGAAGATACTTGGTTCCGTAGATCCCGAAGACCGCCTGTCGGGATCTTTAGCCACAGCTGTAGTGGCGGCTATGAACGGTGCTAATATTATCAGGACTCATGATGTTGGCTTTACACGCCAGTCACTCAAGATGGTCGACGTCATGATCAGCACAAACAAGAGACGATAATGCAATTCCTTTCATATCTTAAGATCGGTATCGAGATAATCATATTATGGTACGCCATATATATGATACTTGCCTTCATAAAAGGGACACGCACGGAGCAGCTTCTTAAGGGCATCATCATAATAGGCGGGATATTCGTTATAGCCAAACAGTTCAGGCTCGACGCTATACTATGGGTCATGATCAGGCTATTTCCGTTATCGGTCTTGGCTTTAGTCATAATATTTCAGCCGGAGCTGAGGCGCGGATTGGCGCGTTTAGGACAGTTCGGGGTGCATCAGGAAGACGGCGGCATAATAGCAGAGATATCGCGCTCGGTCGGCTATCTATCTGAGAAGAGGGTAGGAGCATTGATAGCTATAGAGCGTGAAGTGGGCTTGAAAAATTATATTGAAAGCGGCGTTTCGATAGACGGCAAGGTAACAAAAGAACTTTTGATCTCCATATTCAGCACCAAGGCGCCTTTACATGACGGAGCTGTGATAATAGAGCAGGGCAGGATAGTGGCCGCGGGATGCCTCTTGCCGCTCAGTCAGGAAGCCAATATATCAAAATCCTTAGGTACCCGACACAGGGCCGCCATAGGATTAAGCGAAGAGACGGATGCCGTTTGTGTAGTGGTGAGCGAAGAGACGGGCTCCATGTCTATATCGATGAGCGGCAAGCTTATGCATGATCTGTCGGAGGAGAATTTGGCGAAATACCTGAAAGAGATATTTTTCAATCCGCACAATTTGAAAGGAAAGAGGCTCTTGAAGATACTCTCTAAGCTCTCTCCAACTGTAAGCGAAAAAGGAAGATAGGCCTATGATGAGATCCATAAAAGACCTATTCACAAAACATCTGGCGCTGAAGGCGCTCTCATTCATCTTGGCGCTTCTGGCATGGTTCTACATAGTGAATGAATTGAACAAAGGCCCAAATGAAGAGCTCGAGTTCCTAAAAAGGATGCGGACCGACAAGGCAGGCTATGACGAAACTCGGCGTTAATATAGATCATGTTGCGACTGTCAGGGAGGCGAGAGGGGCCGCCAATCCGGATCCTCTTGAAGCCGCTATGGAATGTATCGGCGCGGGCTGTGACTCTATTGTTTGCCACCTGCGCGAAGACAGGCGCCACATAAAAGATGATGATCTTTGGAGGCTTCGCGAAGCCGTAAAGACAAGGCTGAATCTCGAGATGTCGATAGCGAACGATATAGTTGATATTGCGTGCAAGGTCAGGCCCGAGCAGGCGACTTTAGTCCCGGAGAAGAGAAGAGAACTTACTACGGAAGGCGGGCTGGATGTTGTAAAATATTTCAGCAAGATCGCCAAAGTTATCGAAAAGTTCGATGAAAAGAAGATCGAAGCCAGTATTTTTATAGATCCATCCAAAATACAGATCGATGCTTCAAAGAGGGTGGGCGCATCCATAATAGAGTTACATACGGGCGAGTATGCCAATGCCCGGACGGACGCGGTCAGGCTGAAAGAGCTCGATAAGATAAAGAGGTCGGTCGAATACGCTAAAAGAATAGGTTTAGAGGTCAATGCAGGCCATGGGTTGAATTATGCCAATGTCAGAGATGTCGCGATGATCAAGGGCATAAATGAGCTGAATATAGGCCATTCGATAGTCGCGCGCGCGATCATCGTTGGGATGCGTCAGGCCGTCGAAGAGATGATAGGATTGATAAAATGATCGTAGGAACCGGAATAGATATAGTGGAAGTATTCAGGATGAGGGATGCCATAAGTAAATGGGGCGATAACTTTCTCACCAAGGTATTTACTGCCAAAGAGATCAAGTATTCAAATTCCAAAAGGTTCGCTCCGCAGCATTTCGCGGCGAGATTCGCCGCTAAAGAGGCCGTCGTCAAGGCCTTTGGCGTGGCGAGGAGATATCCGCTTAACTGGACAGACATAGAAATATTCAACGACATCGAGGGTAAGCCGGTGATATCATTCAGTAACGATGCCCTTAAATTAAAGAAGAGGAAAAAAGTGAACGAGGTAGTAGTCAGCATGTCTCACTCAAAGAACTACGCGGTCGCCAACGTGATCCTATTAAGGAAACGCCCAAAGTGATAAGTATAGACGATATCCTGAAGAGTTTTCCAAAGAGAGCGCCGGACGCTAATAAGAAAGATTTCGGCCATGTCCTGGTGATTGCCGGATCCAATGGGTACACAGGCGCGGCATACCTCACAAGCCAGGCCGCGATACTTTCAGGAAGCGGGCTCGTCACGCTAGCGATAGGCAAGAGCATCTATCCGATAATGGCTCAAAAGCTTACCGAAGTCATGGTAAAGCCGTTCTTTGAGACGAGAGATTACAGCTTAAGCCTATTGGCAGAAAAAGACCTTCTGATATTTGCGCAAAATTGCACATCTCTGGCGATAGGGCCAGGGATCTCTCTGAACAAGGAGACTCAAGGATTGGTAAGGAGCCTGTTAGGTAAGGTAGGCAAGCCTGTGATCCTGGATGCTGACGGAATAAATGCTTTTGCCGGTCACCTCGATTCTTTAAAGAAGGCCTCGGAGCCGCTTATCCTAACACCGCATGCCGGTGAGATGGCGCGGCTATTGGAGAAAGATATCGATGAAGTGAAGAATAACGGAAAAGATATTGCATTAGAATTCGCTCATCAGTATAATATCGTCTTGGTGCTGAAGGGCCATGAAACTATAGTCGCGAGGCCTGATGGCGCAATTTACGTGAATACGACCGGCAACGTCGGCATGGCCACTGGCGGCACAGGCGACGTCCTGACAGGTATGATAGCGAGTTTCGTGGGGCAGGGAATGGACGCGTTCAATGCGGCCGCGGCGGGCGTATATTTACATGGTCTTGCAGGCGATCTGGCGGCAAAGGAGAAGGGGTCCTTGAGCCTGATAGCAACCGATCTTTTAAATAAATTACCAGAAGTTTTAAAGGCGCTAGCATAGCTCAGCAGGTAGAGCAATGGTTTTGTAAACCATAGGTCGAGGGTTCGATTCCTTCTGCTAGCTCCAAAATTTGCTTTAGTGGTGAGGTACCATAGCGGCCAAATGGACCAGACTGTAAATCTGGCGGCGCAAGCCTTCGATGGTTCGAATCCATCCCTCACCACCAGTATTAACAAGTCCTATTGCGAGTCTATTTTAATACGCACATCGAAGATGGATTCGTAAAAAAGGGTTGATATGCGCATCTACAATAAGCTGATCAGCACCTTCCTAATATTGAGCGTAGTCCCAACTCTCTTCATCGGGATCATCGGTTTCTATAACGCCAAAAATAGTCTCACCAAAGCGATCATCTCAAACCTGAACAACGTCGCCGACGAAGGAGTAAAGGAGCTGGACGCCTTTATAGGCGCGCGGAAATCCGACATGATGATGCTGCAGCGACAGAATGTCTACAGGATGACATTTTCGGTGCTGGACCAGTTCTCAAGCGATCAATTAAGCCGTTATTATCTCGAGGCAAAGAAGGCTATCGATGCCCAGCTGGCCGTATTCCAGATCGCATATAAATATGTCGATATAAGGCTTCTGGATAAAACAGGCAGAATTATTTATGTCTCAAAACCGGGGCTGGATCCCGAACTTAATAAGTATATAAAAGGTAAGGATGACTTATTCCGGATGGCGGAAAGCGGTGCCTATATCTGTGACGCCTGTGAGGATCTTAGCAAAGAGCATCCCTTTACATTTTGCATGGCGGGTTTAGCTTACGGTAAGGCAGGCGAGGTTATAGGATTGATCCAGCTAAGATTCGATATGAAGGAGATCTTTGATCGGTTAAATAGTAATCCCCATCTGGGAAAAAGCGGCGAAACAGTCTGTGCCAGGAAGATATCGGATAATGAAATCCTGTTCTTAAGCCCTTTAAAGTATAAGGAGGCTATTGGCGCGGAAAACGTAATAAATTTAGGTTCAAAAAGATCTTTATCGATACAAAGAGCGGTATCAGGGGAGATCGGATCAGGCAGGACTATCGATTATCGCGGGAAGACAGTTTTATCCGCGTGGAGGCCGGTTAAATCGTTGGGCTGGGGATTCGCCGCAAAGATCGATGAGGGCGAAGCCTTCGCGCCTATAGATAAACTTCGTAACCTGCTCGCCGTTACCATAATGATGACGGTCTTTTCTATAATATTGACCGCTCTTATCATAGCAAAGTCCATAGCCGATCCTATCGATAAACTGCGTAGGGGTGCGAAGATAATAGGCCTGGGAAATTTAGATCATAAGATAGGCGTTACCTCAAACGATGAGGTTGGACAATTATCGCAGGCATTTGACGCAATGGCGCAAAACTTAAAGAAGACGACCACATCTATATTCGACCTTAACAAAGAGATCTCTGAACGAAAACGGGTAGAGATCGAGCGCGAAAATACATTGAAGTGGCAGAGAGAAGTCAACGCTCTGCAGCAGGCGCTGCTTGCTCCGGTAGCTCTTGAGAAAAAGCTCAAGATGATAACAGACGGCATTACGCGCATATTCGACGCGGATTTCTGCAGGATATGGCTTATACAGCCCGGAGACCGGTGCGGACAGGATTGCGTTCATGCAGGGGTCAAGGATGGGCCGCATCTATGTCGTTATAAGGATAGGTGCCTTCATTTAATGGCGAGCTCCGGCCGTTATACCCATATTGACGGTAGAGAACATTCCAGGGTCCCTTTCGGTTCTTACAAGATAGGGCGAATCGCCGCGGGCGAGGAGCATAAGTTTGTGACGAACGATGTGACGAACGACCCCAGAGTGCATAATCACAAATGGGCGCGTGAACTTGACCTCGTATCATTTGCGGGCTATCAGCTCCGGGCCCAGAGCCAGGACCCGATCGGCGTTCTGGCCCTTTTTGCCAAACATCCGATATTGTCCGCCGAGGACGCAACGCTGGATAGCTTTAGCACCACCACAGCTTTTATCGTCCAACAGGCCATGGCAAATAATAACCTATTGAAGAAGGCGGTGGAGTTGGCCAGGAGCATCGAGGAGTTGAAACGTTCGCAAAATATGCTTATACAATCTGAAAAGATGGCCTCCCTAGGCAAGCTCGTTTCCGAGATCTCTCATGAGATCAATAACCCTCTCATGATAATCTCCGGGAACGCCCAACTGTCTCTTATGTCGGAGAAATTGAACGCCGATACAAAGAAGACCCTTGAACTGATCATGAAAGAGTGCCAGAGAGCAAAGGATATTATCCGAAGGGTCTTAAGATTTGCCAAGCCCAGTAAAGGTGAGACAAAAGATGTGAATATATGTCAGAGTGTGGATGCGGTAGTGGGTATAGTTGAGAAACAGTTTATAACGGCCGGCGTGGAGATAAAAAGAAAATATATGAAAGACCCGCCTTTCGTGTCGATAGATGAGCAGCAGTTACAAGAAGTGGTCATGAACCTCTTAAACAATGCCAGAGACGCAATGCCCGACGGCGGGACCATCACTATAACTACCTCTCTGGAGGATGGTCATATTAGAGTGGCTTTTAAAGATAGCGGGACCGGTATGTCAGAAGAAGTCAAGCAGAACATAATGGAGCCATTCTTTACCACCAAGGCGGAAGGGACCGGCTTGGGATTATCGATCTGTTATGGTATAATCAAGGCGCACAACGGCGAAATAAAATTTGAAAGTGAATTGAATAAAGGCACTATTGTTAACGTATTGCTGCCGGTAGGAAAGGCTCCTCTGAAATGAAGATACTTATCTGCGAAGACGAAGCAGAAGTAGCGGAAATATTAAAGAAATATCTGAAGTACAAAGGCTTTGATGCTGACCATGCGATCAATGGCAGGATCGCGTTAGAATTAATAAAGTCGCGCGATTATGGCATAATATTTCTGGACATAAACATGCCCGAACTTACAGGAATAGAGATCCTTAAGTATATGAAGGAAAATCGTATTAAATCAAAGGTTATAATCCTGACCGGCTACCCGGGAGTTGACAGCGATTTTTGCATTTCATTAGGGGCGGATAAATATCTGGAGAAGCCGGTAAACCTGGAATTAATAGGCGAGATCGTGGATAAATACACTCTCAAGACCAAGGAGAAATGATGAAGAGCAATAAGACCAATAAGACCATACTTGTGATCGATAACGACAGGGAGTTCACTTCGCTGATCAATAAGTTTTTGAAAGATATCTGCGGATATGAAGTCAAGATAGTGCCGGATGGTTACAATGGCCTCATTATGGCACAAAAGTCTGCGCCCGACCTTATACTTCTGGATATAAGGATGCCGGCTATGAATGGCTTAGGTGCGTTAGAGAAGCTGAAGTCAGATGAAAGCACTGCCCGCATCCCGGTTATTATTCTCACCGGCTTTGATGATGAAGACGTGAAAAATAGAGCGCTCTCCCTGAAAGCTGCCGACTATCTCTCAAAACCATTAGATCTGGAAATTCTGCGTAGAAGCATAGCTACGGTTTTGGATAAGAAATAGTCGTCAAATATTGCATTTCCTGCCTTTTTGCCAGGCTAGACATCTAAAAACTGATTGACCCCTCTTAAGATTAATGATACTATTAATGCAAATTATGATATATAAAGCGGGTGTAGCTCAATGGTAGAGCGCTAGCCTTCCAAGCTAGTTACGACGGTTCGATTCCGTTCACCCGCTCCAAATTTACGAATCACAATAGGGTTGCTTATGGCTGATGATAAGAAACCGATCTGTAAAATACTAACGGTCGATGACCAGATGGGCATCGACTCGTTTTTTTATGAGTTCTTTACGGTCCGCAACTATGAAGTCTTTAATGCCACCAGCGGCAAAAAAGCGATCGAGATCGTTCAGAAGGAGAGGCCGCGCATCATCCTTCTGGATATTAATATGCGTGGTATGGACGGTATAGAGACGCTTAAAAAGATCCGCGAGATCGATAAAGAGTGTGCCATTATAATGGTCACGGGCGTGAAGGATGAGGACACTATGAAGAGAGCTAAAGAGCTTGGCGCGGATGATTATATCACGAAGCCGTTAAGCCTTGAGTATCTGGACAAGGTCGTGCTTCTTAAGGTGATGAATTTACAGTTAAGGGACCTGGGCAAAGATATAAATAAATTCTAAAGGAGGAACTATGCCGGAAATGACAGTAGAGGTTATAAATGAAAAGGTAAAAAAAGAGAGCGCCTTTATTCCGAAGTTGATGGCCGAGATGGAGAAGGTCATAGTGGGACAAAAATATCTATTGGAGAGACTGCTGGTCGGGCTGCTTGCCAACGGACACATCCTGATAGAAGGTGTGCCCGGACTGGCTAAGACGATGTCCGTAAAAGTCCTTGCCCAGGCGATAAAGACGAAGTTTCAGAGGATACAGTTCACTCCTGATCTATTGCCAGCCGATCTAATAGGGACGCTCATATACAATCCTAAGGACGGAGCGTTCTCGACCAAGAAGGGGCCGATATTTTCAAATATAATACTGGCAGATGAAATAAACAGGGCTCCCGCAAAGGTGCAGAGCGCTTTGCTGGAGGCGATGCAGGAGAGGCAGGTCACCATAGGCGAGAACACTTTTAAACTCGATGAGCCGTTCCTGGTGCTTGCCACCCAGAACCCTATAGAACACGAGGGGACCTACCCTCTCCCGGAGGCGCAAGTCGATCGTTTTATGCTGAAGCTTAAGATAGAATATCCGAATAAGGAAGAAGAGCTGAAGATAATGAAGCGCATGGCCACGACCGATAAAAAGATAGCAGTCTCATCGGTTGTCACCCCCGACGATATATTAAAAGCGAGAAAAGTGGTCGATGAGATATACATAGATGAGAGGATAGAGAAGTACATCATAGATATAGTATTCGCCACGAGAGACCCGGGCGCCTACAAGCTTAAGGACTTAGTCGGCTTGATACAGTACGGCGCGTCCCCGAGGGCAAGCATATATCTGTCCGTGGCGGCAAAATCATATGCATTCCTGCAGGGCCGCGGCTACGTAGTTCCTCAGGATATAAAGACGATAGGACTAGATATTTTGAGACACCGCATAATCGTAAGCTACGAAGCTGAGGCCGAGGACAAGACGTCCGAAGACGTGATAAAGCGCATATTTGAGGAAGTAAGAGTCCCGTAATATGCTTCCAAAGGAAGTTCTCCGCAAGATACGCCGCATTGAGATAACGACCTCGAAGCTCGTTACGGACTTCCTGTCGGGCCAGTATGAGAGCGTCTTCAAAGGCCGCGGTATTGAGTTCGACGAGGTCCGGGAGTATCAGCCCGGTGACGAGATACGCACGATAGACTGGAACGTCACCGCCAGGATGGGGCATCCGTTCGTCAAGAAGTTCGTGGAAGAGCGCCAGCTTACCGTAATGATCCTTCTCGACGCGTCCAGCTCATCAAGCTTCGGCACCACGAAGCGTTATAAGAAAGAGCTCGCGGCAGAAGTCTCGGCCGTACTTGCCTTTGCCGCCATACAGAATAATGACCGTGTCGGCCTTATAATATTTTCCGACAGGATCGAAAAGTTCGTCCCGCCGAGAAAAGGCCTGCATCACGTCCTCCGGGTCGTAAGAGAGGCGCTCTACTTCACTCCAAAAGGCAAGGGCACGGATATAGGCGCCGCGCTACGGTATCTCGATAATGTGGTAAAGAGGCGGGCTGTAACATTCATAATATCCGATTTTCTTGCCAAAGATTTTAAAAAACCTCTCTCAATAGCCAATAAGAGGCATGACGTGGTGGCCATCACCATCACGGATCCGAGAGAGTCCGTACTTCCCGATGCTGGAATAGTTGAATTGGTCGATGCCGAGACCGGCAGATCCTTCACGATAGATACTTCAAGCGGAAAATTAAGAGATAAATACGCTAAAAAGGCCTCTGCTATACATAAAGAGCGCTCCGAAATTTTCGGCGCGGTCGGTGTGGACCATATAGACATAAGCACCGATAAGTCCTATATAGAGGCGTTCATAAGATTTTTTAAGATGAGAAAGAGGCGCATATGAGATATGCCGTTAGATTATTTTTTTTGACGGCCTTTCTGGGGATCTCTGTCTTAGCAATGGCCGAGGACACATCGGCTCCATCGTTGAAGGCAGGTATCAGCAGGAAGAGGATCTTTGTCGGCGACAGGATAAGGTACCGGATCGAGATCGTATCGCGTGAAGATCTTGAGATAGAATTTCCGCAATTCAAAGATTCAAAAATAGGTGACTGTGAAATAAAGGATTACGGAAGTTCCGTTAAGAGGTCCCTGTTCGGAAAGAGATCTTATATAAATTGGATGGATATAACGTCTTACTACGTCGGTAAAAGAACTATACCGTCGATAGAGATCAAATATAGGGAGAGAGGCGAAGGTTACTGGAGAAAGCTCAATACCGGCGAATTCATATTTACCGTAGAGACTATCCTGCCAAAAGGGGCAAGGCTTACGGACATAAAGGATATAAAAGGTGTCCTGTATCCGTTCAGTTGGCTAAAGCTGATACTGTGGATAGTTGCGGCGCTGCTCGTGCTCTGGACAATAATCAGGTTGGTCCTGAAAATTATATTTAAGAAGGCCCCGCCAAAGCTTCCTCATGAAATAGCCCTTGGAGAGATCGACTCTGCCAGCAAAGAGTTCGCGGCCGGCGGTGAGGTAAAAGATTACTATGTGAAGATATCAGATGCGGCCAGACGCTACATAGAGAGCGCGTTCTCTTTAAAGGCGCCCGAGATGACGACAAAGGAGTTTTTGGCTTCTTTGAGCGGCTCATCAAAATTGCAGACAGCCCACAAGGAACTGTTGGCGGTATTCATGGAAGCATGCGACCTTGTAAAGTTCGCGAAATATAAGCCGGCGATGAACGACATAGACGGCGTATTCAACGCCGCAAAAAAATTTATTGAAGAATCTAAGGACGTTTATATGAATAAAGAGGCCCGGGCTTAAATTATGTTCTTATTCAAAGACCCAGTCATCTTCTGGCTGTTATTGCTGCTGCCCATAGTGCTTCTGGTAGACAGGGGCAGGCGCTCCGGGTCCAGCTTCGTCTTTTCATCGGAAGACTTCGTAAAGGACCTTAAGCCGACCGCGAGAGTGCGGCTGGGTAAATCTCTCATCGTCTTGAGGATAACCGCCATTGCTCTTATGATAATAGCGCTTGCTCGCCCTCAGGCTATCTTAGACGGCTCAAAGGCCGTATCTGAAGGCGTCGATATAGTGCTCGATATAGACACATCCACGAGCATGCTGGCTGAAGACTTCATGCTGGGATCCAAAAGGATAAACAGGTTCGATCTTGTCCGTGAGGTAGTAAAAGATTTTATAAGAAAGAGGAAAGACGACAGGATCGGGATGGTCGCTTTTGCCGCACGCGCTTACACCGTCTGCCCGCTCACCACTGATTATGCGTGGCTGGGTGAGAATCTCGACAGAGTGAGGGTGGGCATGATAGAGGATGCGACCGCGGTAGGTTCTGCTATAGCGAGTTCTATAAATAGGCTGAAGAACAGCAAGACAAAGAGCAAGATCATAATCCTGCTCACCGATGGCGTTAATAACGCCGGTAATATCTCGCCCTTGATAGCCGCTGAAGCTGCAAAAGCCCTGAAGATAAAGATATATGCCATAGCTGTGGGGACTAAGGGTCTCTCGCCGTATCCCATGAAAGATTATTACGGGAGGACCGTTTATAGAAGTATACCCATAGAGATAGACGAGGAGTCATTGAGAAAGATAGCCGATATCACCGGCGGAAAATATTATCTTGCGACCGACACGGAAAAGCTGAGAAATATCTATGACGAGATCAACAGGCTCGAAAGATCGAATATCGAACACTTTGGATACAGGGAGTACAGTGAGCTCTTCTATTATTTTCTTTTGCCGGGCATGATGCTCCTGATCATAGGGATATTCTTGTCCAATACATTATTTTTAAAGGTTCCATAATATGAATTACGCTGACCCGCGGTATATTTCGGTATTCATATTTTCAACTATCTTCCTCGTCCTTTTCTGCGTTTGGGTCATGAAGAGGCGCAGCACTCTGATGGAGCGTTTTGCCGAAAAGAAGATGATAGAGGGGCTCGCGCCGCATTTTAGCGTAGCGCGAAAGGTTTTGAAGATGGCCCTTACGGGCCTGGCATTTCTTCTCTGCATATTCGCCCTGGCGCGGCCGCAGTGGGGCTTTGAATGGCAGGAGGTGAAGAGGACAGGGCTGGATATCCTGATAGGTATCGATGTCTCTAAGAGCATGCTCGCCAGGGACATGAGGCCTACGAGGCTTGAACGCACTAAGTATGCCGTTAAAGACCTGGTAAGAAAGCTAAACGGCGACAGGATCGGCTTAATAGCATTCGCCGGAACTTCGTTCCTGCAATGTCCGCTGACTATAGATTATAACGGTTTTCTTTTAACCCTCGACGATCTTAATACCGATACTATACCAAGGCCGGGTACTTCCATCTCAAGCGCCATAAAAGATGCCATAGAGATACTTAAGGGCGCAGACAAAAAGTTCAAAGTCTTCGTTCTGATAACCGACGGCGAGGAGCTGGAGGGCGATGCGATCAATGCTGCGGGCGAAGCCGCGCAGGCGGGCATTCGCATATATTGCGTTGGTGTAGGCACTGCCGAAGGCGATCTTATTCCCGCAATAGACGGGCAGGGCGAAAGAGGGTATCTTGCAGATAGGTCCGGCCAGATAGTCAAGACGCGTCTTAACGAAGACCTCTTAAAAAAGATTGCTGTTGCTACGGGCGGCAGTTACGTGAGAGCCACGCCAAGCGATTTCGGATTGACGCTTCTTTATGATAAGAGCATATCGAGGCTGGAGAAGCGAGACATAGAAGCAAAGATGAAGAAGCATTATCAGGAACGCTACCAGATATTTTTAGGTATAGCCGTTGCATTCCTGTTGTTAGAGCCGCTTATTTCGGAGAGAAAGAGATGAGACGCTGCATAGTTCTGACAATTACCATTCTGATCATAATCTTTGGCGCGCTTCCGCTATTTGCGTCCACCGCCGCAGATGTAAAACAGGGCAATATGTTGTATAATACCAAAAGATATGATGAGGCGATAAAGGTCTATGACAGCGTTCTTGAAAAAAAGCCCAATGACCCGATACTCAGATTCAATAAGGCAGATGCCTTATACAAAAAGGGTTCTTATAATGCGGCTATAGAGTCTTATAATAAAGCCATTGCTCCGGGTAGCGCCTGGATATTGGCAGATTCGGATTATAATATAGGAAATTCCAACTATAAGATAGGCGCGGCGCGTGCACAGTCTGATATAAGTAAGGCAAAGGATTCTTATGAAACCGCCTTACAGTTCTATAAGCGCGCCATAGACCTGAATCCGGGCGATAAGGACGCAAAATTCAATTATGAATTTGTCGACCAGAAGCTGATGAGCTTGAAAGAGAAAGAAGAGAAGGAGAAGAAGAAAGAGAAGGATCAGAAACAGGATCAGGATAATAAAAAAGACCAAAAAGAGGATAAGGATAACAAAAAAGATCAGAATAAAGATAGTCAGGGCGGACAGGGTAAACAGGATAAGAAAGATCAGAATAATAAGGATCAGAAAGATCAACAACAGAAAGATCAACAACAGAAAGATCAACAACAGAAAGATCAGCAACAGAAAGATCAGCAACAGGATCAGAAACAGAAAGATCAGCAACAGGATCAGAAACAGCAACAAGACCAAAAGCAGCAACAAGACCAAAAGCAGCAACAAGATCAAAAACAACAACAAGACCAAAAACAGCAACAAGATCAAAAACAGCAAGAAGAGCAAAAAAAACAAGAAGAACAAAAGAAGCAAGAAGAAAAGAAAAAACAAGAAGAACAAAAGAAGCAAGACCAGCAGAAGAAAAAAGAGGAGCAAAGAAAGCAGGAAGAACAGAAGCAGCAAGAAGAGCAGAAGAAGCAGCAAGAGGAGCAGAAGAAGCAGCAAGAAGAAGAGAAGAAACAGCAGGAAGATCAGAATAAGCAAGAGGAGAGCCAGCCCAAGCCGCAGGAAGAGAAGGATGGCCAGGCCCTTCAATTTTACGAACAAGGTGAGGGTGAGCGTAGAGATATGACGGAAGAAGAGGCCAAGATGATGCTCGAAGGATATAGAGGTGAGGAAGCCACGGCCCAGTCGATAAGGATGCGGAGAAAACAAGTATCGATGCCTGATCCGGAAAAGGATTGGTAGTTGAAATGAAAAAAGTCTTTATTCTATATATTTTATTGTCCACATTCTTAAGCGCCGTCGCATGCGCCGAAGATATTAAGTTTGAGGCAGCGATAGACAAGAAGAGCGTCGCTATAGGCGAGAGCGCTCAACTCGGCCTTACTTTCTATGGCTCACAGAATATTCCTGCGCCGGATATAGGCAATATAGACGGGTGCGAAGTCCGGTATCTCGGTCCATCCACGATGATGACAGTTATTAATGGGACCGTATCGAACTCTATAACGCATATGTATAAAGTGCAGCCATTAAGATTGGGGAAGTTCCAGTTTGGCCCATTCACATTTAAGTACGAAGGAAATAGTTATAAGTCCAGCATAGCATTCCTGACCGCAACAGAGGAAAAGGCAAGGCCGGAACCCGCAAAAAAGGAAGGCGAAGAGGATATAATAGATTCGCTTGATATAAAGGATAGATTATTCTTAACCCTCAAGCTCGACAAGACGACGGCCTATATAAACGAGGTCGTGCCTGTCACGATCAAGGTCTACGTCAACAGGATGAATGTGAGCGACATACAGCTTCCTATGTTCAATCAGGAAGGTTTTTCAAAAGCGCAGTTCGAGGACCCGAAGCAGTACCGCGAGCGCATGGGAGGATTATTGTATGATGTTCTGGAGTTCAGGACGACGATCTTCGGGACCAGGGCCGGAGATTACAAGCTAGGCCCTGCGACGTTAAAGTGCAATCTCGCTGTAAAGAAGAGGGTGCGTAATATGTCTGCGCTGGACGACGACTTCCTCAATGACAGAGGCGTGAGGGATCCCTATTTTGAGGACTTCTTTACAAGGTATGAGCGTTACCCCGTTGAGTTAAAATCGGATGAGGCTAATCTTGTGCTACTGGCGCTTCCGCAGGAAGGCAGACCGGAAGATTTCTCAGGTGCGGTGGGCGACTATCAATTCATATATTCGGCAGGCCCAAAAAAGGTGAAGGTCGGTGATCCAGTTACTCTCAGAATGGAGATAAACGGAACGGGCAATTTTAATACGGTGATAATCCCGAAATTAGATAATACGGAAGGCTTCAGAGTATACGAGCCGCAGATAAAGACGGAACCCGGCAGGAAAACGTTCAAGCAGGTCCTGATCCCTGAATCAGACAAGATCTATCAGACACCCAAAGCCATATTCACTTACTTCGATCCCGAGAAGAAGATGTATAAGACCATCACGCAGGAGCCTGCGCCATTGCAGGTAGAGAAGATTCCTGAATCGCCCGCTCAAGTAATAGGGCAAACGCCCGCTATTCCTCAAGCTACATCTCTGACCCTCGAACGCCCTCCCGAAGAGAAGAGAGAGGACACCCAGCCTCAAGGAGACATTTTATACATAAAGGAGTCGATGGGCAGCGTTCAAAGAAGAGATTCCGAAGTCTACAGGAACATATTTTTTCTTCTTATATTCCTGATCCCATTTTTGGTCCTGATAATATTCTATATAATTTATGCAAAACAGGACCGCCTTAAGCGCGATACGAGATATGCCCACAGAACGGAAGCTTTTAAGAATATGCGCAAGGAATTTTTTGAATTAAAACACCGTTTAAAATCAAACGATTCAAAAGGTTTTTATGAGACGTTATTCAAAGCCATCCAGGATTATCTTGGGGGCAGGCTCTATATACCTGTGGCCGGGCTGACCTTCGATACGGTCGAGCCTGTGCTCAGATCAAAGGGCGTGGGCCCGGAAGCGCTGAACAAGATAAAGAATATATTCAGCATATGTGATAGGGCAAAGTTCGCTCTTATAGATGCGGATACGCTCTTGATGAAGGATGATATGAAGACCTTAGAAGAGATAATACGGGAACTGGAAAGATTTAAGATATGAAGAAGACGATAATGATATTGGTATTTCTGGCATCTTCGGTTAATCTTGCTCTTTCAGCAGAAGACGCGCAAGATCCTCGCGGCCTGTTCTATAAAGCCAACTCGCTTTATGAGCAGAGAGAATATGAAAAAGCTTCCGAGGAGTATGCAAAGATATTGAATATTGATTCTGAAAGCGGTCCGCTATATTTCAATATAGGGAATACCTTCTTCAAGATGGGAAAGATCGGATATGCCATACTTGCATACAAAAAAGCTCAAAGGCTGATGCCGGGGGACGGCGACCTTAAGTCAAACCTCGCTTATGCCCAGTCGCTGACAGAGGATTCCGCCCTTCAGTTACCGAGCCAGAATAGAGTAGCATGGTTTTTCAAGTTTCCGTTCAGGGAATACAGCCTGAATACGGTATCTATCATATTGATAGCTTTATACATTATGCTCATGGTGATGTTGTTGGCTGGTATTATATATCCGGCATTTAAGCGTCGCATGGCCATATTATTCTATCCTTTGCTAATAGGGTTTTTCTTAACGCTTGGAGCCTTTATTATCAGATATTATAACGAGGAGATACTCAGCCATGGTGTAGTGGTTGCCAAGGAGGCCGAGTGTAAATACGAACCTATTGATAAGTCTAACAACTATTTTACGCTGAAAGAGGGGCAGGAGGCGCTTGTGCTGAAGACAAGGTCAGGTTGGAGGCGCATAAGAAGGCTTGATGGAAAGCTGGCTTGGGTGAAGAGCGATGCGGTTGAAGAGATTGACTAAAATGCGCCGTATATGATATATTAATGTACTTATAATGACAAATAACAAGAA
>Ga0268280_1000816_pt1 | contig 23443 bp, 23 predicted proteins | sample saktaG_9_FD_190139 | JGI IMG/M metagenome (GOLD analysis project Ga0268280, IMG submission 190139) | Saline water microbial communities from Sakinaw Lake, British Columbia, Canada - sak_2011_5_24_40m | ecosystem: Environmental > Aquatic > Non-marine Saline and Alkaline > Saline ... | reverse complement strand
CAGTGTCATGCATCAGCGTCGTAATCAGGGCAAGTCTTGCATTCTCCATCCCGATCTTCTCACCTTCCAGTACGGCGCCGTGGATAAGACGAACCATTGCAAGGAATGCGTCAGAAGTGTGCCTCAGATCATGATATCTGGTATTGCATTGCCGGTATCCGGGATATTTGCCGTGGAAAAGATTTACAACATCCTTGAAAGCAAGCTCTACTGGATCAAAATCAAAATCGGGGTATGCCATGCGAACAGCTGTTTTAACCTCATCAAGCACACATTGAGGGGCAAACATGTTCACAAGATTCGATATTTGAATTCTCTCTTTACCCATAACTTTCCGAATGGTACAATGATCCTGAAAAGTCAACATGAGCAAGAGATGATTATACAAAAAAAAGAGAAGAGAAGTCGACAAGTTCAGATTATAATTTGTCAGGCTTCATAACAAAAATCTATATCGGCGTCAAGTTAAGGATAAAAAAAATACAATCTTTATGACCTTTGTTACTATTCCAAATATAAGCGGAAAGTTTTTTGTTCCTGAAATAAAATCCGAAACCGCTAAAAAGACGAAATGTCACGACTGTTTTTCATGCCAGCTATGCAGTGAAACCAGGTGTAATTTATGCAGATACGATGAATCATGCATAGAGGAAAAGAGAAAAGATCATGATTCATAGACTTAAAGAGATTCTTGCTGATTCTACAGAAAAAATACTATGCAAAACCACTGACTTGTTAATCTCCGGATACCCTCAGCCCCGGCCAGATAAAAAGCGTCTCGTAAACTGCAAAATCATTTCGCACAGAGGAGAACATGATAACAGGGGTGTTTTTGAAAATACTCTGAATGCATTCGACAAAGCCCTTGAAAATGGAATTTTCGGGATTGAGTTTGACCTGCGATGGACAAAAGACTTAATACCCGTTGTATTTCACGACAGAAATACAAAGCGGCTGTTTAAAAAAAACCTCAACATTAATGAAACATCTTTTTCCGATTTAAAATCGTCAATCCCGGAAATACCATCTCTTGCCGAAACAATCTTAAGGTACGGCAGAAAACTTCATCTCATGGTGGAAATAAAACAGGAATTTTATCCTGATCCTGTTCATCAGACCGGTGTATTAAAAGATCTTTTTTCAACTCTTGAACCTGTAAAAGATTATCATTTAATATCCCTTTCGCCCGGCATCTTCAAGATAATCGATTTCGTACCTGAAACCGCATTTCTTCCTGTAGCAAGATTCAATATCGGCAGAATAAGCGAAATTGCACTGAAGAATAATTACGGCGGAATTGCGGGGCACTACTTTCTCATATCAGACTCAGTGTTTAAAAAACACACGGACAAAAACCAGAAGATAGGAACAGGTTTCATTGGTTCCCGAAACAGCCTCTTTCGGGAATTAAACAGGGGAGCAGAGTGGATTTTTTCAAATAACGCGGCAAAACTTCAAGTGATTGTCTCTCATATTGTAAAAAATCTGACGGCAAAGTAAAAAACTCATTATGCAAGGCGCCGCGAATCTTGAGGAATGAAGCGTACACAGAAGTACGCTGGAATGACAAAAGATGAAGCGCAACACAGCAGAATGATTTTTTACGAAGTCGTCAAGTTTTTTCTTCACGAACAAAATAAAATAGAACTCCCCCTGCAATAAAGAGAATCAGTACCGAAGCAATGCCTGCTCTGGATGCGATTTGTCCGATATGTTCCATTTCGTATATCGACGGAGAAGGCGGCATTAAAGCCTTTTTTACTGCAAGACCCGTGATGCCGATCAGGGCAGGACCAAAAATTACCGCGAATTTTCCCAGCATGTTATAAAACCCGAAATACTCGGCTGTTTTATCAGGTGGAATAAGCCGTGAATAATATGAACGGCTGAGCGCCTGTATGCCTCCCTGGGAAAGACCGATAACAACTGCAAGAATATAAAATTCCACGCGTTTCGTCATCATCGTTCCCCAAATGACGATAAAGATATATATTCCGATTGAAAGGAAAATCGACTGGCGCACTCCCCATTTCTGCCCCAGTTTTCCGAAAACAATTGCTGCAGGAAATCCGACAAACTGGACAATCAGAAGCGATATGATAAGGTCTTTGGAATCAAATCCCAGCGACATTCCGTAATCAACGGCCATGCGGATGATAGTATCAACTCCGTCGATATAAAACCAGTAGGCAAGCAAAAAAAGAGCTATTTTTTTTTGAGATCGTATCTCTTTAAATGTCTCTGATAACTGCCATAAACCTCCCTTAATAAAACCTCGTCCGTTCTTTTCAGATCCGGCAGCTTTAACTTCCGGAACCCATAAAACCGTAAACAGCGTGAAAAAACCCCACCATAGTGCAACTGAAAGAAATGATATTTTTACAGCAGTTGTCGGGTCGGAAATCCCGAATTTTTCAGGCATCAGCGTCATAAGCACATTTACAAGGAACAAGAGGCCTCCCCCAAGGTATCCTATTCCGTAGCCAAGGCCTGACACATAATCAATCTCATCTTTTCCCGCGATGCCAGGCAAAAGAGAATCATAAAATATGTTTGCACCCGAAAAGCCTATGATTGCAAAAGAATAAATAAAAACGGCAAGAATCCAGTCACCTTTCTGCACAAGGTATAGAGAGGCCGTCATGACAACGCCAAGATAGGCAAAAAAAACCAGGAATTTTTTCTTTATCGAACCCCTGTCCGCTATCGCTCCCAGTAAAGGCGCCATCAGCGCAATCATTATGCTTGCAACAGAATTACCCAATCCGAGTCGGGCTGTGCTGAGATTGACGTCTGCGCCGAAACTCCAGTACTGTTTGAAAAAAACAGGGAAAAAACCAGCCATTACAGTCGTTGCAAAGGCCGAATTCGCAAAATCGTACAACGCCCAGCCTATAACTGCTTTCCTGATTTTTCGCATGATTGAGACCTTTGGATAACACCTCGTTAAGGTCCGGACAGACGGATAGAAACCATGGCTCCGTGAGCATTTATCCATTAAAACTGCTCCGGTCTAATGGGTGTCCGCCTCAGGCGGACTGCCGTTGCCGGAGATATGGAAAAGATACCGTCAGTTCTTATCAGCCCATACCCCATGCCCGGCCCTTCAATCGGCCTGCTTCCCCTCGCATCACACTTTTATTTAAGGTGAATATTCCGCATCTCCGAACCCGGCACAATAATACGGGAGGCTTCCTGCCTCCGCATTTCATTTGCTTTTTCAACAAGCTTTTCCACGGCATCATTTACCGCTGCCGGAAATTTTTCCATCGCTTCACTGAGAGTTTGGGCCTCAATCTCACACTGTATGGGTATAAGCCCCGCCTGCGTCATAAGCTGGGTCTGGGCCATGAAAAATATCTTTCGCTTTTTATCAGGCAAACCGTCAGGCATGACCGGCGTAAGCCTCCTTATCGAGCCTGCCTTTAAATCTGTAAAAGATTCTTCAAGATAAAGATTATCCTGATCCATCCTGACATCAATTTTAATGCTTTGTTCGCTACCGCTCATTTACACTCTCCTTTATTGACGGCATCTCAATAAATCCGCCATAATTAATTTATTTTCTGTTCTCTATATCCAAGCAGGATAAATAATACAAACCGTTTTTGATCCGATGTCCAAAAAAGCTCATTTCTTGACATAAAATGGGGTTCATCATATTTAATCAATGAAAACATTTATACATTTTCATCCATGGAGGATCAGAATATGGCAAATAAAAAAAGACTTCTAATTGTAGGTGGTGTTGCGGGCGGCGCATCCTGCGCGGCAAGAGCCCGGAGACTTTCAGAAGACGCCGAAATCGTGATATTTGAACGAGGCCCTTATGTTTCTTTCGCAAATTGCGGTCTTCCTTACTATATTGGAAATGTAATTACCAGCGAAGACGATCTCCTTGTCGCATCCCCCGAGCTTTTTCTTGAGTGGTTCGAGGTTGCTGTCAGGAATCAGAGCAATGTTCTTTCGATTGACAGGGAAAAGAAGGAGATTGAGGTTAAGGATCTTAGAACAGGCAAGGTTTACAGGGAAAATTATGATGTCCTTCTTCTTTCCCCGGGATCCGCGCCATTAAAGCCGAAACTGGATGGAATCGATCTTCCCGGGATATTCACCCTCCGGAACATCCCCGATACAAGACAAATCATAAAATGGATCAAAGACAAAAAAGTGAAAAGGGCGGCTATTGTCGGCGGTGGATTTATAGGGCTTGAAATGGCGGAAAACTTAAGAAGACTCGGCATTCATGTTACCATAATTGAAATGCAGCCTCACGTCATGCCTGCCATAGACCCTGAAATAGCTGAATTCATTCATAGACATCTTAAGGCAAACGGGGTCTCCTTGATGCTCGGTTCTGCTGTTTCCGGATTCAGCAAAGAAAACGACGACTCAATATCCGTCAGGCTTCAATCGGAAAACGCGGTTCCGGCCGACATGGTTATACTCTCAATAGGCGTTCGGCCTGAAATTCAGCTTGCAAAGGATGCGGGACTCTCCATAGGCGCTCTTGGAGGGATAGTCGTTGACGAATTCATGCGGACAACCGACAAAGACATCTGGGCAGTCGGTGATGCCGTCGAAGTAAAAGATTTCTTAACAAACAGACAAAGCCTTATTCCTCTCGCAGGACCGGCAAACAGGCAGGGCCGGATTGCAGCTGAATCCATTTTCGGAACGTCCGATAATATAAAAACATTCAGAGGCATACAGGCTACCGCCGTTTGCGGTATAATGGGCATGACGATAGCTTCAACCGGTCTGACGGAAAAGGCTATAAAAAGGCACGATAAAAACGGCGTTCCCATACAATATGAAAAGATATATCTTCATCCAGATCATCATACTACCTACTATCCGGACGCAAAAACCATAACCATGAAACTCATATTCTCCCGAAATGACGGACGTGTTCTCGGCGCTCAGGCGGTAGGCTTTGAAGGAGTTGAAAAAAGAATCGATGTCATCGCTGCAATCATCCAAAAAAACGGGACTGTCTTTGACCTTGAAGAAGCCGAACTCTGCTATGCCCCCCAGTACGGTTCCGCAAAAGATCCCGTCAACATAGCAGGCATGATAGCCGCAAACGTGCTTAAGGGTTATTCTTTTATAAAGCACTGGGAAGAACTTCCTGGTTCGGATCCTTATATAATAGATGTGCGCGACCCGGCTGAATTTGTGCAGGGACATTTTAACAGCGCAATCAATATTCCATTAAACAGAATAAGATTCAGGCTTGACGAAATTCCTGAAAACCGGGATATCTGGCTGTACTGTCTTGTGGGTAAAAGGTCTTATTTTGCTTCAAGAATATTAAGACAAAAGGGTTTTAATGCCTGGAGCGTTTCAGGTGGATATGTAATGTATAAGGCAGTAAAAAAATTTATGAATCTGCCATAGTAAAATGGTTCTTAACTGTTCAGGAGTCAGAATTCAGAATAGAAGCGGTATATGCCTCCAGCAATTTACTCACTTCTTCAAGTTGGGACATTAACTGCACGGTATCGCCATAACCGAGGTCTTTCGCCACAATCAAATAGTATCGACATTCTTCCAGAGAGCCTTGTGCAATATTCATATACTTGACTTTGTCTGGCTTTGTCTTTTTTTTAAAACCTTCAGCTATATTAGCCGGAATAGAAATCACAGCCCTCCTGGTTTGGGAAGTCAGCCCATACATCTCCTTTGGAGGAAAATTATTGCTAAAACGATACATAGATAAAACAAGTTGATATACCTTTTGTCATACGATTAAGTCTTGAAAATCTTTGGCGGGCATCCTTTTCATTCTGGCTCCTGAATAGTTACAATGGTTCTATGGAAAGCAGAATTTCCCTTATTATATAATGCGATCAAGTCCGGTATCATGTCCTGAAACCGGATCTTCCAAGGGCTCCAGGTGTGTAAATACTGTGACATAAGAAATCGTGCTGCAAATTTCAGCTTCCAGTTCCTCAAGCAGCTCATGGCCCTGCTGCACTGTCCATGCTCCGGGGACAAGCACATGGACCGATACAAAGCAGCGGGCTCCGGATTGCCTTGTCCGAAGCGCGTGAAACTGGATCCCCCTGCTCTTAAATTTATCCAGAACCGTTGTTACTTCCTTGCATTCATCCTCCGGCAGAGCGGAATCCATGAGACCAAACACCGAATTTCTTACCAGCCTGAAACCTGTCCAAACAATATAGCAGGCAACGCAAAGTGCTATAACCGGGTCGAGGGATTGCCAGCCTGTCAGAGCTACTGCGACCACCCCGCCTATTACGCCTATTGAAGTCCAGACATCGGTCATAAGATGATGTCCATCCGCCTCAAGAGTAACGGAGTTGTTTTTCTTCCCTGCAGAAAGCAGTGTGCGGGCGACTGTAAAATTTATCAGAGCTGCTACAGCTGAAACAGCCAGACCGACGCAGGCCTGTTCAATCGGCCTTGGATTGATGAGCCTGTTAACCGCCGCAAACCCGATGCTGACGGCCGCGATAAGAATCAGTGCCCCTTCCGCACCGCCTGCGAAATATTCAGCTTTGTCGTGTCCGAAAAGGTGATCTTCATCAGGCGGACGCGCAGCAATTGTCAGCATGGCCAATGCTATGCAGGCGCCCAGAAGGTTAACCAGTGATTCAGCCGCATCCGAGAGCAGGCCGACCGATCCGGTAAGTATGTATGCAATACTTTTTAATGTTATTGTAGCAACTGCCGCTGCTATAGAAATCCATGCATAGCGTGTGAGGGATGAACGGTCCATCTTTTGATTTGACCATACGGAAGCTATGAGGTCAAGCTCAAAATCGGGACTTTGAAAACTACTTTTCTGACTTTTTCGGGAAAATCGCCGCATTTAATCTGAGTCATGTGCCCGTCGCGTGGAAAAAATATTACAAAATGCTTCGGGGCCATTTTTATAAAACTTACTTCACCGGCAAGTTTCTGTAAATCCTTATCCGTATCATAAGGATATTCCTTGCATTCCGAGATATTACATATACCTATTCTTTCTCTGCCTTCCAGTAGAATTTGTATATCTATGTATTTTCTATGGCACTCTATAAAACCTTCTGAAATTTCTTTTGTATTATATTCGCTGATTAAAACAAAAGCGCCCTGGTTATTGACTTCATATTTTCCTTCAGCCATTGCTGCCGTATTATTCTCTTTTATAAATGTATGAACACTTTTGAAATGAGGATGAAGGCACAAATAATCGCCGAAATTAACGAGTGAGTCATAAATCATGATTATATTTTTCTCCTTCTTCAGCTATTTTTTATTCTTCAGCAAGGCGGCGAGGCCTGCAAACGGCGTGTGGGAGGAGGCCGGACCCTGTCCCCCGCCCGGGGCTTCAGAGCCATACCATTCCGCATCAAGATTCCGGGAATGCTCATTGTCGTGGCAGTAGATGCACAGCAGCTCCCAGTTGCTCCCGTCAGCAGGATTATTGTCGTGGTCATGATCCCTGTGGTGAACCGTCAGTTCTTTAAACTTCTTGCCTGAAAATTCGCGCCCGCACTTTCCGCATACATTTGGAAAAAGTTTCAGCGCCCGCTCCCGGTAAGTCTTCTCCCGAAGCTCCCGGTTGCGCCGGACCTCGTCAATTATTTGTTTCTGCTTTTCTGTTTTCGTCTGCTTTTCATCTTGTGACATATACAGCTTCCTCAAATCGACATTTTGAACAAGTTCTAACATAATAAATTATTATTATCTTACATAATTTTCATCCAGCTTCCATTTTCAATAGAATAAACTAATTCGGAAATCCAGTTTTTTCGACTTGAGTATATTAACCGGGTTAACTTTAATGTTGAACCGGGTACTCCTTGATCTGCCTTTTGCGTCTGCATTTTTGAAAGATTAGCTTTTTGCGCTATTGTTTAGAGTTCAACTTCCGTTTTAGATTATCTCTGTGGTTCAATAATTACTTTTAGAGATTCCCCCGCCTCGGCAACAAGCTGAAAACCAAGCCCAGTCTCTTTTAGACTTAGCCTGTGTGTAATCAACTCTCTTACGGGCACGCGACCGGCACGTATGATTTCCATCGCAACGATTGTATCGGAAGGACTGCTGCCGTAGGAAGGCATCAATTTTATCTCATTGCGCCAGAAGTCATTAACCGGTACAGGAATATCAACGCCCGGCCCTGTGGGAGCAAAAAAGAGAACGGTACCACCGCGATCCACCGATTGTAGTGCCTGAGAAAAGGAAGACGGGGAGCCATTGCAGATGATGACAAGATCGGCGAGCCGATTATCATTGAGCCGGCGGAAGATACCAGGGACATCTTCCCGGGCATGGATTGCCGCATCCGCCCCGAATTGCCTCGCCATTTTCAGGCGGTATTCGCTGATGTCTGTCGTGATTATCCGCCCCGCGCCAAGGGTGCGCGCAAGTAACAGGTGGAGCATTCCTGAGATACCGCTGCCGAGGATAAGTACAGCCTGCCCCGGTTGAAGACTCGCGATCCTCTGCCCGCGAATAACACAGGCAAGCGGTTCGATGAACGTACCATCTTCGAAAGAGACCTCATCAGGCAGGAGAAAGACCCCCCGGTCAACATTCAGTTCGGGAACCCGCACATACTCAGCAAAACCACCTGGGTCATAATTTGTTGTGTGTAGAGTCTCACAGGCAGTGTGATAACCTCTGAGGCAGTAATAACAGGTATTGCAGGGAATATGGTGGGAGACAAAGACCCTGTCACCAACTTTATAGCGCTTCACCTCTTTTCCCGTTTCGGTGATTTCTCCTGCAATTTCATGACCGAGAACGAGGGGGGCCTTTTTGATGCGGTACCACTCCATGACATCACTGCCACAGATACCGCTGGTTATTACCTTTACCAGTATCTCGCCAGGGCCAATCCGCGGTGTTGGCATCTCCTCCGGGCGAACATCCCTGTTGTTGTAATACATTGCTACACGCATTGGGGTCTGTCCAGTCCGTTTAGTAAGTTAAAAATTATTTCCTGCGTTTTTCTGCCCCTCAAGGGGGCACTGAAACGAGTACCACTAAAGGGAGTACTGAAAAAGGATCCGTTTATCGGGGTCAGATGATAGCATACTGCCCGCATGCATTTTACCATTTTCCAGTTACTGTTAGAGCCCTTTGAAGAACATCCGATTTTGACCAAGTTCAAGGAAGGCGGAAATTTTAACCGCAGGAATACATTGAAGTATTTCGAGGATAGCGCGAAAGCTTCACTGCGTGCCGAAATTTGAGCCTGACGCAGGCACTTGTGAAGCTTCAGCGCTAATCGGGCAAAAGGGGGCGTTATGCAAAGGTCTCTGTTATTCATTGTTCTTAAGACTATTAAAGAGATCATTGGCCTCTTCTGGGGTGCAATTTTCGTGAATAACAGACCGCAGGGACCTGATCATGGCTACAGGATTTGGGTTTTGCCAGATATTCCTCCCGAGATTTATACCCACGGCGCCTTTTTGCATCCCATCATAAACAAACTCAAACACCTCGAGTTCTGTTTCACATTTGGGACCGCCTGCCATAACCACCGGAACGGGACAACCATTTGTAACCCGGTCAAAGTCTTCGCACCAGTAAGTTTTTACTACCCGCGCCCCTAATTCAGCGGCGATACGACAGCATAGGGCAAGATATCTGGCGTTTCGCTTTTCCAGTTCTTTGCCCACAGCCGTGACAGCCATCACGGGGATACTGTAATCCTCACACATATTGACTAGATCTGCAAGGTTTGTCAGTGATTCATGCTCGTAATCGCTGCCTACAAAGATGGAAATACCGACAGCCGAGGCATTAAGACGGATGATCTCTTCAATGGAAGTGGTGATGGACTCATTTGCCAGATCCTTACCGATTACGCTCGCGCCCCCGGATACCCGGAGGATAACAGGTTTAGTATTTGCGGGGTCCACCGCGGAACGCAAAACGCCTCTTGTGACAAAGAGGGCGTCGCAGTAAGGAAGAAGCGGTTTGATGGTTTCCCCGGGCCTCTCAAGACAGGTTGTGGGACCTTGAAAATAGCCGTGGTCTATGGGCAGAAAAAAGCAATGGCCGTCTGGTTGAATAAGCTGTGATAAACGGTTTTTCATTCCCCAGTTCATATTAGAAATCTCCTTCCAAACCCCGATAAACGGGTCTTTTTTAAGTATCCTCCAAATTATTACCGCTTCAAACCCTTCCGCCGCTCCATCTCAACTTGGTTTTTAAAACATCGAAATAATCCTGTCCGGCAATTGTTATCATATTTACCGGCTGAGCCCCTTTTTGAATTACCAGAAGATCCTTCCTGCTGATTTCCATGCCCTGCTGTCCGTCAAACGTGAGCATTATATGAGATGACTGCTTTTCAAGTTTGATTTTAATGACAGATGAATCAGGTACTATAAGAGGGCGGTTGGTCAGCGTAAAAGGACATATCGGAGTCATTATTATCGCCGGAACGGACGGATGAATGACAGGCCCTCCAGCAGCAAGGGAATAGGCAGTTGATCCGGTAGGTGTTGAAACGATAAGTCCGTCGGCCCTGTAAGTAGTCAGGTAATGATCATTTATATAAGTTTCAATGTGCGCAAGCCTTGCAAGCGCCCCCTTGTTAATTACAACATCGTTTAGAACCTGTTCGGAGGCAATCTCTTTTCCGTTTCGTAACACCTTGACAAGAAGGCGCATTCTCGGACTAGTTGAAAACCTCTTTTTTAAAACGGCTTCGGCAGCGGTAAAAAGACTCTCCTCGGATGTCTCAGCAAGAAACCCGACCTCTCCGAATTTTACCCCCAGAACCGGAATATTCCGGTCACCTATCCAGCGGACTGCGCTTAAGAAAGTCCCATCTCCTCCAAGCACGAAAACACAAAAAAGACCGGGCGGAGCCTTTTTGATTTTCCCGGAAACTTTCCTGTCGGGCGGCAGATATTCTTTCCTGATAACATCAACTTTTTTTTTGCGCAGCCATTTATCAAGTTCATCTGCTTTGCGTATAGCCTTGGGGTCTTCCTTAACAACCAAGCCTATTCTAATATTATATAAAGGTTTTTTGATCAAAATTAAACAGCTCCTTTTATTGCTCTGCAATAATATTGACGGCTTTGTAAAAAGTCATTCTGCTGTGTTGCACTTCATCCCCGCCCTGTTGAATTCTCGCTGCGCGAGACGGCAAGGCCGATTCAACAGGGTGAATCATTGCAGCGTACCAAAAAGTACGCTTCATTCCTCAAGATTTGTGCGCCTTGCATAATGAGCTTTTTACTTTGCCGTCTGAATTTAGATTTTTTGCGAAGCTATCATACTTAATAATTAAAAAGATTAATTATAACAAGCTAATATTAAAATGAGGCTGTAAAAAAAACCTATCTTGGAATGTGATACCTGTTACAAAGTCGCAAGCATCTGAGCAACCGTCATCTTGATTCTCTCGGAAATGCCGAAAGCTTCTTTAAAATCCTTTTCAAGAACCGCCATCTCTGTATAGAAAGGAGTCCGGTCGAACTTCAAATACTCTTTGTAGCTGCAGTGGGCATTAAATTCACCGCATCCTGGGCCCGTTTTTTCCCCTCCGCCCGGCATGATTATCTCGTGGGGCAGGCCGTGCAGCCTGCATATCATAGGCCGGTATTGATACAAAATACACATCCCTTCATAATTAAGCGGGCACAAAAGGCGGACTGGAAGGCCAGCCTTGTCAAGTTCGTCCGTCTGCCGGTAAACTGTAAGAGCCCTTTCTTGTATTTCCGCACGGTTTCCGCTCTCAAGTGTTTCAAAGCCTTTTTGTAAATATAAATACTCTGCGAATGTATGGTGATAAAATCTTGTGAAACAGCAGTTATCTTCACATCCCCCGCAGCAAAAACCGTAATAATTTGCTGTTTCATTATATTTTTCATCCATTTTTTTATAAATAACTTCCAGGCGGGACATAAAGAGTATGAATTTTTCTTCACAGGATGTTATTTTTTCTATCACAGGATTCATAGGATCAATATCGACAGTTATCAGACAAGAGGTGAAGGGAAAAATATCTTGGAATAAAGATCAAGGGCATACCTGTCAGTTATGCTTGCAATAAAATCGCAGACAATCCTCTCGTAGGTCTCCTCACCAAGATGCTTTTTACGGTAGATGGCGACCATCTCCATGTTGATAAGCTCCTTGTGAAACATCTTTTCATCTTTTACAAAATAGGAATACAACTCGGAAAGGATCTTCTTTGCCTTCATAAATTCATTATGAACTTCATGTGAACGGTAAACATTATCATAAAGAAATTCTCTTAATTTTGTCATGGCATCGTATATGTCATCGCTCATTTCAAGGCAGAGTTTGCCTCTGGATACCTTGGTTGAAAAGACAAGATTTTTTATCATCGTTGTGGCGCGTTCCGAATGCGTTCGGCCAAGAAGCTTCGAGCACGTTTTCGGGACTTGACTCGAGCTGATCACACCGCTTCTAATCGCATCGTCAAGGTCATGGTTCAGGTATGCCATTATGTCCGCGATACGGACAACCTGTCCTTCAACAGTGCAAGCCTTCTCGTCGGGATTGTCAGAAATGATTTTCCCATAACCCTTTGAATGTTTTAAAATACCGTCCCTGACTTCATAAGTCAGATTGAGTCCCTTTCCCTTGTTTTCAAGAAGATCGACAACCCGAAGGCTTTGCTCATTGTGAGAAAAGTCGGGAGAATATATCTCTTTTAAAGCCGTCTCCCCGCCGTGCCCGAAAGGCGTATGTCCCAGATCGTGACCGAGGGCAATCGCTTCCGTCAAATCCTCGTTTAGCCTCATGGCCCGCGCAATCGTTCTCGCCATTTCAGCAACCTCAAGAGTATGGGTCAGGCGCGTCCTGTAATGATCTCCGAGGGGGGACAAAAAGACCTGGGTCTTGTGTTTCAGCCTCCTGAATGCATTCGAATATACGATTCTGTCCCTGTCCCGCTGAAAGGCAGTTCTTATGGGACACGGTTCTTCCTTTCTTGCACGCCCTTTCGATTTTGAACTGAGGCATCCGAAAGGAGACATGAACCCTTCTTCACGCTTCTCAAAATTTTCACGAATTGACATAAGGCCTTAACCTGCTATAATTATTTCTTATGCGGAACTGTTACACAATCGTTAGATTTATTCATATGCATAATCATTTGTAAAGAACTATTTACAATAAGAGTGATTGAAAAACAGAATGGACGGACATCATTTAATTTTAGGCGAAACAACCGACTTCATTACGGGTGATCCAATACCAGATACCCATGACGAGCGGTACAGGCAAAATATTGCCCGTCTGCTTGTGAATGAGAAATTATACAATAAGCTGGATGTAAAATCGCGCCATGAACTTTTAGTCAAGGCCGGAGAAAAAAAAGCGATAATCAGGGTCGATTTTCTCATTACCTTGGAAAACCGGATCTGCATGATAATAAAATACGGGCCCGGCTCAATAACTACACGCCATCGCCCGGCCATTGCAGCATCAAGACTCGTTGCCGTTTATCAGGTTCCGGTTGTTGTCGTGACAAACGGAGTGGATGCAGACATCCTTGACGGGTCAACCGGTAAAATAATTTCAAACGGCCTCGATGCTGTACACTCAAAACCAGAGCTTATGAAGCTGTCGGAAAAATTTGTTTTCAGCAGAATTCCGGAAAACAGAGTTGAAGCCGAATTAAGGATTCTTTACGCCTATGAGGTTGACGGAAGCTGTCCCTGCGATGACACAATCTGCAGAATAGATCCTGAACCGCAATAGCGAGTGCATTACCCGCAGCTTGCTGCAGGGAGCTTCAATAAGGAGTTTGAAATGAATCACGAAGATTTTATGAGAGAGGCGCTTGCGCTGGCAGAAGCGGCGCTCAAAGAAGGGGAATTCCCGGTCGGTGCCATTCTTGTTTATAAAAATGAAATACTTGCGACAGGCGCGAGACAAGGAACCTGCGAAGGCTTTGCAAACGAAGTCGACCATGCAGAAATCATGGCTTTAAGAACTCTTGCCGGAAAAAAAGAACTTAATGAAATCAACAGGCAGGAGATAACTATTTACTGCACGATGGAACCCTGTCTCATGTGCTTCGGTGCCATATTGCTGTCCGGTATCGGAAAGATAGTATATGCATATGAAGATGTGATGGGAGGAGGTATCGGATGTGACATTGAACACCTCTCTCCGCTATACAGAAAAAGCTCTGTAGAAATAATGCCTGGGGTATTGCGAAAAGAAAGCCTTGATATTTTCAAGGCATATTTTTCAAACCCTTCAAATTTATACTGGAGAGGAAGCCTTCTGGCAGATTATACTCTCGCGCAGAAAGATTAAGTTCCCGGTATTTTTCGTTCTCGCTCTCAAGCGCCTTTAATGCCGCTGTCAACTTATATATCGATGTCCCATATATCCAGAAAGTGCTGTCTTCACCTACCACTAAATAAAAGTCGATGCCCAACTGATGTAAACATTTCCAATTATAAGCTGCAAAAAATGCTTCAGCCTTCAATCTTAATAGTATTTCTCCTTAAAAAGTCTCAGAGCTGATACATCCAATAATGTATCCTTTTGGGGAAATGAACTAAAGATTAATACAGGGTCATTTACAGTCAAGAAAAAACATATGAATTATTTTATAGAGCGCAATATGAACTCAATATTGCTCTGAAATGTGAAAAGTTAAAAATCCAAAGTTTAAGGTATCCTGGCAAGGCGAAAACCCAATGGATTGAACCTTACGTCCGGTGGGACGTCGCCGCGATACGCTGAACGGCAGTAGGTCCCGCCTCCGACACTGCCGCAGCCCCGATACACCCGGCGTGAGCCAGTCATAGGGCCATCAGGATCGATAACGCTACCCGAGGGATAATCACCAAACCAGTCCTGACACAATTCAAGAACATTGCCTTGAATATCGTAAAAGCCCCAGCTATTTGGCTGCTTTTGTGCCACCGGGTGGATTTTACCAAAAAATGCGCTTGTCCAAGCATAATTACCCAATTGACTGTCACTGTCACCAAAGTAAAACCGGGTATTCGTACCGGCCCGACAGGCATACTCCCATTCTGCTTCTGTGGGAAGGCGATAGCTGCTGCCCTCTTTCTGATTAAGCTGCCTGATAAACTCCTTCACATCATTCCACGAAACACTCTCAACCGGACAGTCATTACCACAGTTTGAAAAAGAAGACGGGTTGTTTCCCATGACGGCCCGCCATTGCCCCTGGGTCACTTCGGTTGTCTGCATGTAATATCCTTTTGTCAGGGTCACCTGGTGCTGTGTCTCATTATCAAATCTTCCCTGTTCATCTGAAGGTGAGCCCATCATGAACGTGCCGGGCTTGATGTAAACAAATGTCATGCCGATGGAATTTGTGATTTTCGGCTCAGGCTTGGCAATAGCTGCTACCACCAGATCGGGCGGCTTGGGTATGGCTATGGATACATTTGGCGGAGCTGGCGTTGTTGCTACTATTTCCTCCGCCTTTTCACCGAGGAGTTTTTTAGCAAGCCTCCTGGTCGAGCCAAGCAGTTCGTCTATTTCGCACTTGCATTCATCCTCTGCAGAAAGCTCCACTTTCCCCGTCTCAACATCTATCAACTGAATCGTAAGATAATAGGTCTTCCCCACAAGCCCCACAGATCCATTTACTATCTTTCCCACACCAAGTATCTGCCCGGCTTCTACCTTGCACTCCTGCGCAACACAGCCAGACATCTGGAATTTCTGCTCCCCGAGTATCTTGTTCATATTGCCGCGGTCTATGACTTCATATTTATTGGACTCGGAAAAGACGTGAATAACTTTATCTGCAAGAGGACGGGAAATGTCCTTGTCTTTATCTCTGACTTCAAAATCAAAGATGGCTACATAGTTGTCAACTGTCTTTATTTGGGACTTGTTCGTTTTTTCGGCGGCCAAAACGCCAGATATGGTAAGAGTCATGAAGAGTAACGTAAAAAATGTTTTAATTGCTTTCTTCATTCGTAAAGCCTCATTCTAAGAATATTGCAGGAATTACATCAAAAAATCAGAACAGTTCCAACTTGAGTATCATAACTTGTTATAATGTCAAAATGAATTGTTAGTAAATATGGAAAGAGGATTGAAGCTCAACGCGGGGTAAATTTTTGAAATAATCAATTTTAACCAAGTGAGAAAACAGAATTAATGATTCGGTTTAAAATTCAGCGTTCTAGTCGAGCCGACGTTTTACTGACTACAGGAAGAACGATTGTTCTCGTTGCCGCCTACTTATCCTCGCCTTAGATAAGGAATTTGAGAGAGGATTAACCATATGAGCCGTTCTTTATGCTATGACTCACGACAAACTCTATCTTTCCCGTTCTTTTTTTCCAGACACATTAGCTTATCAACCCGATGTGACGAGACAAGGGGATATAATGGGGTCGGGCCATGACAACTTATTGATATAATATAAATATGCTATAAATATCCCCATCATTTTGGGGCTATATTAACCTTTTTAAGGGTAAAAAGAGCATCATTGAAGCGCCCCTTTATCTTTTTCTAAGTCTCCCCACACCAACCATGATAAAAAAAATCAGTGACGCGAATGTGACAATCGTGGCGCCTGACGCGAGATCCGCATAATATGAAATAACAAGCCCCCCGATCGTTGATATAAGAGCGACTCCAATTGAGACCGCGATCATTGAAACATAACGGTCCGTGACCTGGGATGCAGCCGCACCCGGAATTACAAGAAGCGCCGATACAAGCACAATTCCAACTATTTTAATGCTTATTACAACGGCGATGGCCAGAATCGTAAGAAAAAAATGATCCAGAAATACTACAGGCATACCGCTTACAAAAGCGACTTCGCTGTCAAAAGCCACAAAGAGCAGTTCCTTGAAAAAAAAGTAGCATGCAAAAAGAACTATTGTGCCAAGTACTCCTACGACAACGATGTCGGTACGGGTTATTGCAAGTATATTACCAAAAAGATATCCGAAAAGATCCGTATTATATTTATCGGACAAGCCGATGAAGATTACCCCAAGAGCCATGGCAAGCGCAAAAAAGATACCTATTGCAGTATCCGTACTGAGCCTTTCCCGCCTTCCGACATAACCTATTGCATTTGAAACGATAACCGCGAAACCAAGGGCTGTCAGGGTTGGGGAAATTCCTAACAGTGAACCAAGCGCAACTCCTCCAAAAGCCGAATGAGAAACACCAACTCCTATAAAAGAATAACGTTTCAGAACTACAAAAAAAGAGACGACAGCAAGCACTATGCTGAGCATAATTCCCGCAAGAAAGGCATTCCTCATGAACTCAAAATTAAGTATCTCAATCATACATCCTCATGTCTCATGTGGCAGGTTGCACATTTTGAATCGTGAACCATTATCTTTAAGTCCTTTCCAAATACCTTTTCCATAATTTCATCTGAAATGCACAAATCCGGCTCTCCATGATAGTGAACTTCAACATTAAGGCAGGCCACCTGGTCTGCATGAGAGGTTATGACACCGATATCATGAGAAACCATAATAACAGATAGTCCTTGCTCATCCCTCAATTTTGCCAGCAAAACATAAAAATCTTCCTGCGCAACACTGTCGACTCCTGTCGAAGGCTCGTCAAGCATCAGCAGTCTTGGGTTTGAACAAAGAGCTCTGGCAATATTTATTCTCTGCTGTTGCCCTCCGGACAAAACCCCAAAAGGCCGTCCGGCATGTTCAGCCATGTTGACCATAGAGAGCATGTTGAGTGCAACCTCTCTTTCTTTGCGGCCTGGCCTGCCAAACAAGCCTATCCGGCTGTAAATTCCCATCATAACAACATCAAGCGCTGTAACAGGAAATGACCTTTCCGCATGTGATATCTGGGGAAGATATCCGACATCAAGTCTTGCCTCTTTTCCGGGTTTCTTTCCAAACAGGGATACATTTCCCCTGTCAGGTTTAATAAGTCCTATAATCACCTTCAACAGTGTCGATTTCCCGGCTCCGTTTGGGCCAACTATGCCAAGGATTTCACCTGCACGGCAATTCAGAAAAATCGATTTTAATACCCACTTGCCGTTATAACCGACCCAGACATCGTTCAGTTCAGCAATAACAGGATTTCCGGAACCCACTTCCCGCTTATTCAAAGCATCCCCTCCTGAAGAACCGCAAGGTTATATTTCATAATATCAATATAGCTTTCCCGCTCTTTTATCCCCTGCCCTCCCATGGGATCAAGCATCAGAACTTTTATCCCGGCCTCTCTGGCTATTACTTCGGCGACTTTCGGATTAAACTGGGGTTCGGCAAATACGGCCTTTACGCCATGTTTTTTAATGTTGCCGACAATATTTTTTATATCAAGAGGTGTAGGGCTTTTCCCGGGAACGGATTCAATCACGCCAACGCTTTCGAGGCCATAACGCCTCGCAAAATAGTCCCAAGCAGGGTGAAAGGAGACATATTTTTTGATTTTAAACTTCCCTGTCTCCTTATATATAGTCTGGTCTAACCTGTCCAGTTCGGCAATATATTTAATACCCCTCTCTTCGTAGTACGGGGCATGTCCGCTATCAACAGAGGCAAGGGCTGTAACAATTCTTTTCACCATAGATTTTGCTATTTCAACATCAAGCCAGATATGGGGATTGGCAAATGTTTCTTCAGAATGCAGCCCACCGGCTTTTTCTCCATGATGGTGTTCTTTTTCATGGATAAGGTCAACTCCATCCGACAGCACAACCTTCATGAGCTTGCCGCCGGAGCTTTTAACGAACTTTTCATTCCAGTATTCCATGCCTGCTCCGATCATAAAGAATACTCTTGCCGAAGATATTTTCTTCAAAACACCCGGCTTAAGCTCAAATGTGTGCGGGCTTGCTCCGGGTGGTATAATGGTGATGACTTCGACATGATCACCGCCCACCTGTTTCACCATATCAGCTACAGGGAATATGCTTGCAGCAACCGTCAGTTTTCCCGCGTAACAGCGCAAAGCAGAAAAGGCAGTAAAGAGAAAAACAAATCCCGTCAAAAAATAAAAATATTTTGTTTTTCTCCTAATCAACATCCTATCAACCTCCCTTTTTGTCACTTGAATCCTGGAACCCTTGAATCCTGGAATCCTAAAAAGTTCATTGCCGTTACATTCTCGTCAGTTGCCTGTATTTAATGCGGTGCGGCTGGCTGGCCGCAGCGCCGAGGCGCGCCTTCATATCCGCCTCGTATTCAGAGTAGTTTCCTTCGAACCAGACTACCTTGCTCTCCCCTTCGAAAGCGAGAATATGGGTTGCAATCCTGTCGAGAAACCATCTGTCATGGCTTATAACAACTGCACAGCCGCCGAAATTTTCAAGCGCTTCCTCCAGCGCCCTCATTGTGTTTACGTCCAGATCGTTGGTCGGCTCGTCAAGAAGCAGGACATTCGCGCCCTCCTTAAGCATGCGAGCAAGATGCACCCTGTTCCTTTCACCTCCCGAAAGGAGCCCGACTTTTTTCTGCTGGTCGGTTCCTGAAAAATTGAACCTCGCGACATAGGCGCGCGAGTTTACTTCTTTGTTTCCCAGCATAATGGTATCGCGTCCTTCCGAAATTACCTCCCATATGCTTTTGCCGGGATCAAGGACATCCCTGCTCTGGTCGACATACGCCGGCCTTACCGTTTCTCCCATTCTTATAGTCCCAGAATCGGGCTTTTCCTGCCCGACAATCATCTTAAATAGCGTTGTTTTTCCGGCGCCGTTCGGGCCGATAATGCCAACTATTCCGCCCGGCGGAAGGGAAAAAGTCATATTTTCAACAAGAAGCTGGTTATTATACCCCTTGCTTACATTCTGAGCCTCGATAACCAGATTCCCAAGGCGGGGCCCCGGCGGAATGTAGATTTCCAGATCCTTTGCCTTCTTTTCTCCTTCCTGTCCGAGCAGGGCTTCATAGGAATTGATGCGCGCCTTGGATTTGGCATGGCGCCCTTTCGGGGACATCCTGATCCATTCAAGCTCTCTCTGCAATGTTTTCCGGCGCTCACTCACGGTTTTTTCTTCCTGCTGAAGTTTTGCCTGCTTCTGTTCCAGCCATGACGAATAGTTTCCTTTCCATGGAATGCCCTGTCCCTTGTCGAGTTCGAGTATCCACCCTGCAACATTATCCAGAAAATACCGGTCATGAGTTACGGCAATTATTGTTCCGGAATATCGTTTAAGATGATGTTCAAGCCATGCCACCGATTCGGCGTCAAGATGGTTGGTAGGCTCATCCAGAAGCAGAATATCAGGATTCTGTAAAAGCAGCCTGCAAAGTGCAACCCGTCGTTTCTCGCCTCCCGACAAAATTTTTACAGGAGTGTTTCCGGGAGGACAGCGAAGGGAATCCATCGCCATTTCAAGGCGTGAATCAAGATCCCATGCATCAATCGCATCGAGTTTTTCCTGAACTTCACCCTGCCGCTTAATGAGCTTGTCCATCTCATCATCAGACATCGGCTCCGCAAATTTTTCGTTTATCCGGTTGTATTCATTAACAAGGTTAACCGTCTCCTGCACTCCCTCTTCAACTATATCCCGCACCGTCTTGTTTTCATCAAGCTTCGGCTCCTGCTCCAGAAACCCTATTGTATGGCCGGGAGAAAGTATTGTCTGACCGACAAATTCCTTGTCAACCCCTGCCAGAATCCTTAAAAGGGAGCTCTTGCCGGAACCGTTTAAACCAAGAACTCCGATCTTTGCACCATAGAAATAAGACAGATAAATGTCTTTTAGAACGGGTTTTTTGTCATAAAACTTGTTCACCCCGATCATGGAATATATTATTTTGTTGGGCTCATTACTCATTTTATTTCAAATCGCTCCTTATGGTTCTTCTCCCAATTAGTTGGGAGAAAGGGGTTCAGGATTCGAGGGTTCAAGGGTTCAAGGGTTTTCTCCCGTACCCTTCGGTAGTATTGCTTGGGATAGACAGGACGGCTCTTTTCATTACCTTTAATTCTTTATAATTTTCAGCATTGAGCGCTGATGCTTCACTTCGTTTCACTTGAATCCTGGAATCCTGAAACCCTTGAATCTTATATGATCACCAACTAATTTGGAAATGATAAAATTTAAATAACTTTGGTGTTAAAAGCAATCGTTTTTCAATCCATTATTTACGAAGGCGACGGAACCGATTTTTTCTTCAAACGGGAGCTATCTTTTATTTCTTCCTGCGCATCTTTCTTTTTCAAATCCGCGGCAACTTTCATATCGTTTTCTTGCCGCCACTGTACAATTGAGTTTGCATAATAAGATAAAACACCGATCATGCCGGCGTCCGCCCTGATTAATCCGTCCGACTCGATAAACATTTTCCGGATTCTAAGCATGTTTAATGCAATTTCAATAACACTTTCGCGGTTTTTATCAGGGACATTGACAGTTACTCCTTTTGATTTCAACTCTTCGATTAAATTAAATATCCGGGCTTTCAAATCAAATTCTGATATCCATCTGTTCCGGTTCTCCAAAAGAACTGTCGAGGCAAGGGGCACAGGTAAAACAGGGATGATGGTTTTAATGGAATCGAGCAATTTGTATGAAAGTTTTTCAACTTCCGGGAAACGTGCTTCACGGGTCATTGATCCGAAACTGATGCCGTTTTCCCTGCAATGTTTTCGCGCTGATATATGCGGACCAAAATTGACGCATGCGAATCCGAAACGGTGCCACTTGTTTTGAATCATCAGGAACAGGTTGTGCAAAATAAAGCCGGCTGTTGTTTTAAAAACAAACCATCCGCTTCTCTTTTCGGCTTGAGGATCGAGTTCCCGGAGAAGGCTTCTGTCTTCAATTGTCCTGTCATAATTTATTCCGACAGGTATGAAAACAACATCCCGGTCATCCTCAGGTTGAAAGCCCCGCAGCATATAGTCAAGCAGACCCAGCTTCGGCGGCCTCAGGCACCCATCGCGGGTCAATCCGCCTTCAATGAAGACGGCCTGGCACACGCCCTCCTTTGTCGCCATATGGATATATCTTTCCAGCACCTGACGGTACAACCGGTTTCCGGAATTTCTTCTCACGAAAAAAGCGCCCATGTATTTAATGAGCATTTGAAGCGGCCATATCTTGGCCCATTCCCCGACAGCATATGAGAGAGTGGTGCGCTCTGCGGCAAGAAAAGCCACGAGAACATAATCCATGTTGCTGCGATGGTTCATTACAAACACCACCGTCGATTTAGGGTCAACCTTCGCAAGGTCTTCATTGTCAACAAAACCGACCCTCACCCTGTAAAGCAACCTTGCTACCTTCTTTGCCACCCAGTAGCCGATTCTGAAATAAAGATACGCATTAAACGATGGCACTATCTCCTTTGCATATGTGATAACTTTTGCCTGGGCAACCTCACGGGGTATTTTTTTCTCCTGAGCATACGCCTGTACCGCTTCTATAACTTTCGGATCAAAGACGAGCCGGTCAATCAATACCTGCCTTTTTGTAAGCTGGAAAGGTCTGATCTCAATGTCAAGCCGGGTGCTGATTTCATCAATTACACGGTTTATTCTGCGCCGGATAAACCAGCGGGTGCTGGGAATCAGAACTCTGTCCAGAACAGCTGCACAAGTCACTATGATCAGCAAAACAAACAACCAGACTGGTATTGCAATATGTCCGTTCATTTTTTCACCTCATATATTTTTTTAAGAAGCCGTCCGGGAGCAGACACCTTTCACATAATAATACGCGGTGAAATCCTGCCATGAAACAAACCCCATATCAACGCTCACATACCATGCGGAGGCAAACGATCTCCTGTCACAACTCCACAGCCATTTCTGATTCTGGTCAAAGACCGGCTCAATGCAATACTCTTTCCCATGGGGTATCTTTGCAAGAAGAGACATGAGTTCATCAATCGTGGGAAGCCTCCAGTTTTTGCGCCCCCCATAAGTGTTTTTATTCAACTTTTCAATGTACACATGCGCCTTATCCCATGTCACTGGATATTCCGAACCTGATTGCTGCCATAACAGCCCGGTAGTTTCGTCCGAAACTATTTCCTTCGCTTTTTGCTTAAAATCATTAATGATATAGGATGAAGGCCTCCATAATTTATCAATCCCGAATATTTCAGAAGCCATACGCACACCTGTTTTAACACAGTTATTTCTCAGCTTAAGATTTTTGATTCTGATCCTATTAAGCTCCGGAGGAACTTCCTCGGGCAGACTGCAGATCATCTCTTTTTTTCTTTTCCATCCCTCATAAAGATCTTCCAGATTTTTCAGCATCTCTTTTGCACTATCAAACCTGTCTTCCGGTTTACGGGCAATAGCTTTTTTTATAAACTGATCCCATGATTCATCCATGTCAGGATTTAACCTGCCCGGCGCAACGGCCTTTTCCTCCGGAAGTATTCCCGTGAGCATGCGGTACAATGTTACCCCAACCGCGTAAATATCGGCTGCTGGACCGGCTTCGTCAGGGTTTTTTTCCTGTTCCGGCGCAGCATACCATGGAGATCCCACCTTCAGACCCGGATGACCA
>Ga0268280_1000815_pt1 | contig 23451 bp, 24 predicted proteins | sample saktaG_9_FD_190139 | JGI IMG/M metagenome (GOLD analysis project Ga0268280, IMG submission 190139) | Saline water microbial communities from Sakinaw Lake, British Columbia, Canada - sak_2011_5_24_40m | ecosystem: Environmental > Aquatic > Non-marine Saline and Alkaline > Saline ... | reverse complement strand
TTATCATCACTGTGGTATGGCCGGTACTATTATTATGCCTGAAGATGTAGTAAGAGAGACTATGATTAATGTGATGTATGGACTTTGGAATGATGGTTTCCGCAAACAGATGTGGGTGAATAATCATGGACAATTATGGATATTAGAATCAGCCATCCAGGAATTTTGCAAACGCTACCAATTACCGGGTATCTATCGGGTAATCGATTGGCATCGCTCCATCAGAGAATTCTTTATTCCTATAGATAGAAAAGATAGTTTGACTACTGATTTTATTCATGCAGATGAGGCAGAAGCTTCAGTTGCTCAATTATTATTTCCAGAGATGTTAGATATGAAGTATGCTGTAGACACAGAGAGTGATTCATTACTGCCCGGAGGACATTTTGATACCTCCGTTGATCCTTATCATCGACCTCAAGGGTGGCAGCAAGGGGAAGGTCAATCTGCTATTGAAAGATCAGCAGTTCCGGAAGGAGTAGTAGGTTATCCGACTCGAGCGAGTGCCGAAAAAGCAAAACGTCCTATCGCCGCTATTCTCAGATACTTGACTTTGGTTCATGATGAGATTATGGAGACCTATCCGGCAGGGAAAATACCTCCGGTTGAAAAAATCAGCTTACGTGACCCCAAGGAAATGGAACCTTTCTTAAAAGAACCAATGAGCAAAGGCTGGAAATCTGTATTTGAGTTGCCATATATCGGGCAGATAAATAGTCTATAATGAATAGTAAAATAGTAATTCGTATTGCGTATTGCGTGAAAAAAAATAAGATTCAGGTGTAGGGGCACAATGAATTGTGCCCTTCCTAGAATCGAACCTCTACTTTATTGATTTTAATTATAATGGGAGTAGTAGATAATGAAAAAAAGTATAGTAGTTTCCATTTCATCAACTAAATTTTCGGCGTTAGCCTTTAAAGAAGATTTTGAAGAAAGTATTAAAAAAGTTGCCCATTTAGGTTTTGACGGTGCAGAATTAGCAGTTAGAAATCCTAAAGATTTAAAAGTAGAAGATGTTATTAACATAATAAAAGAAAATAATTTAGAAGTCCCGGCTATCGGCACCGGACAGGCTTACGGAGAAGAAGGTTTAAGCTTTTCTGATCCTGATGAAGCTATCAGGAAAATGGCAGTTGAAAGAATAAATAATCAAATAATATTTGCTTCCCATTTTAATGCTCAGGTAATTATTGGATTAATAAGAGGGAAGATTGAGGAAAGCGTAAGCCAAACAGAAGCTGAAGAATGGACTATTGATTGTTTGGGAAAATGTACAGAATTTGCAAAAGAATACAATATACGGCTTACTTTAGAACCGGTAAATAGATATGAGAGTAATTTTATTAATACCCTCAACGAGGGAATTGAATTTATTAAACGTGTAGGAGCATCTAATTTAGGACTATTGGCCGATACTTTTCATATGAATATAGAAGAAGTTTCAATTTATGACAGCATTATTCAAGCTAAAGATTATATTACCCATGTTCATTTTGCAGACAGTAATCGTTGGGCACCCGGCTGTGGTCATCTGGATTTTGCCAAGATAGTCCAAACTTTGAAAAAGATAGGTTACCAGGGTTATGTCTCTGCTGAGATTCTTCCCCTACCTGGCCCGGATACTGCCGCTCGGATTACTGCAGAAACATTAAGTAAATTGAATATTAGTTAATTGTTTTTTTACAAAGGTCTAGCTCAAGAAGTTTACCCTTCTCGTGAGATTAAATTAATGATTCCATGGAGTGTTGGTGGTGCAACGGATACCGTATTTCGGACATTTCTAACCGTACTTCCCAAATACCTGAAAGTGCCTGTCATTATTGTAAGTAGGCCCGGAGGTGGTACTATTCCTGGGTATGCGGAAGAAATAAAAAAGAAGTCAGATGGGTATTATATCCTTGTTTGGGCTACTCCTTTGCTTACTAAAAACCATATGAGTATTACCCCGCATGATTACAAAACCTTTTATCTAATTATTAATATAGTTAATGCGCTCTGTGGATTTTGGTTCCGAAAGATTCTCCATAAAGTAATGCACAGCCAACATTCTTTACAGCGTTCATTCTTAAATTATTATTAATGATACTTTTAGCCTTTTTTTATACACGAATTCTTCTTTTAACAGGTTATGTAATAGCAACTCCGCCCTTTGTAGCAGGTGTTATGCTTCTATTTAATAAAAAAAGATGGATTTGGATTATAGCTGTTTCAAATATTACTACAGTATTAATCTACGTTTTATTTTGAATAGTATGTAGGGTAACTTTACCTCGCTTTAGTCTTTTTTAAGCAGATTTTTGTAAAGGGGGTATAAACGTTGGCAATTATGCAGGGATTCTTATATGTTTTACATCCTTTGAATTTCCCGTTTCTTTTCTTGGGAATAGCAGGAGGAATCATTGTTGGTGCACTCCCGGGATTAACTGCTTCAGTAGGAATTATTTTACTTCTTCCCTAGCACCGTAGTTAAAAGCTCCACCATCAACAATTCTGGTGCCTAAAGCTGATACAATTGTATCTTTAGTGTAATGTCCGATAAAAGCTATGTCGTAGAGTACTTTTTCACTTGTCATAATATCCTCTCTAATCTAAATTTTATTTTAGGAAATATTTTTATTAATCTGATAAGCTTCTAAAATATATCATATATTTTTCTTAAACGTCAATTGATTATTTTTTTATAATAAAAAAAATATTAAAAAAATTTCAAACTTTGTTTGACATTTTTTAAAGATAATCATATAATTATATTGTTTAATGAACAAACAAAATAATTTTTACAAAAAGAGTGCTTAATTTAGCGGAGATTTCCCGGCCTGCGAAGGTGGGGAGTTCCTGCTAAATTAAAAAAGACTACACAAATATATATTTAACTAAAAAGTTTTCTTATTTGTAGTACATAAGGAGAGCATGCTATGACATCGAGAGAAAGGGTTTTAAAAGCTTTAAATAATCAAAAAACAGACAGAGTTCCTATGGGTTTTTCTTCAACACCTGAGGCGATAAATAATTTAAAGGAATATTTAAATGTAAAAAACAAAGAAGAAGTATTTGAGAAGTTAAATATAGACATAAGAAGAGTGGCCCCTAGATATATAGGTCCTAAGAATTTAATATATAATCATGATTTGGACAAGGAAGGAAAAGATATTTTTGGAGTAGTATGGAGGTTTAAATCAAATAATTATGGTAAGTATCCCGAAATTGTATATTCGCCTCTTGCAAATATTGAACACGTTGAACAATTAGAAGAGTGTCAATGGCCACAATTGGAATGGTTTGATTTTAATAACGTGTGGAAACAGATTGAAAAAGTCAACCAGAAAAATGAATACTGTATAAATTTTTTTGGTGGTAATATCTTCGAAACATCTTGGTACATGAGGGGATTTGAACAAACACTGGTAGATCTAATAATTAATCCAGAACTGGTTATTTGCTTAATGGAAAAGATATGTGATTTTTATATTAGCTTTTCTGAAGAGATTGTAAAACATACACGCGATAAAATAGATATTGTATGTACCGGAGATGATATAGGTACACAAAGAGGCTTATTGATTTCTTTGGATCTATTTCGAAAGTTTATAAAACCGTTGCATAAAAAGATGAATAATATATTTCACAAACATGGGCTGAAAGTCAGGTATCATTCGTGCGGCAATATAACTGATGCAATTGAGGATCTAATAGAAGCGGGCGTAGATATATTAAATCCACTCCAATTTAGTGCATCTGGTATGCTTACACCTCTTGAGATCAAGAAGAAGTTTGGAAAACAACTTAGTTTTCAAGGTGGTATCGATATACAGCATACACTAGTAGAAAAAAGCGTGAAACAGGTAAAAAATGAAGTTGAAAATATTTTAAACATTCTAGGGGAAAATGGGGGATATATACTTGAAACTACTCACAATCTGCAGGGTGACATACCTCCGGAAAATATTTTATCAATGTATAATACAGGAGCTAATTATAAGAGGTAAAATTTATGAGAGTTCAGGATATGTTTAACTTAAATAATCAAGTTGCAATAGTTACGGGAGCAGGGAGAGGATTGGGAGAAAGTATGTCCTATGCTTTAGCTGAAGCTGGAGCTAATATTGTGATAGCTGAATTAGATATTGAGAACGCAAGATTAGTAGCAGAAGACATTAAGAAAATGGGAAAAAAGGCCCTTGTAATAAAAACTGATGTAATAAAAACTGAAAGTTTAGAAAAAATGGTTAAAGCGACTTTAAAAGAATTTGGAAGAATAGATATTCTGGTAAACAATGCTGGAATACCGCGTACAGGAAAAATCCCCGAGGAACTGAGCAAGGATGATTGGGGAAAGGTTATAGATGTTAACTTAAATGGAGTATTTTATTGTTCAAAAATTATAGGCAAACAGATGATTTTGCAAAAGTATGGAAGAATTATTAATATATCAAGTATGTCTGGAATTATTGTTAATAAAGAAAGACATGTTACTGATTATTGTGCTGCTAAAGGTGGCGTAATAATGCTAACAAAAGCTTTAGCTGCAGAATGGGCAAAGTATAACATTAATGTGAATGCAATTGCACCAGGGTATTTTAAAACAAAAATGACTGAACCAGCATTTTCTGATCCTAAAATTTCAAAGGATATGTTTGATATGACTCCTATGAAAAGACCAGGAGATGTAGAAGAACTCAAAGGGCCGGTAGTTTTCCTCGCATCTAAAGCTTCTAGTTTCATAACAGGGCATGTTTTAATAGTAGATGGAGGATATACAATTTGGTAAAAAGGTTGTTAAAATCTATTACAGGAGGTTTATTATGTATGCTGACAAAATCTAATGGGTGAAGAACTACTAACTAAGTATGATATGAATGTAGATAGCATTGTAAATGGGGTTAAAGAAATTATAAAAAGGAAGAATAAATATGGTATCTTTTAAGTTTAGTATTCCTACAGAAATATTTTTTGGGGTTGGGCAATTAAATAATGTAGGTGAAATTGTAAAAAGATACGGAAAAAAAGTATTAATAGTTACGGATAAAATAATTAGAGAATTGGGTTACCTGGATACGCTTATCAGTAATTTAAACAAGAAGGGTTTTATAGTTACTTATTTTTCTGATGCATCTGGAGAACCCTCATCGCAACACATTGATAGTTTTTGTAAAAAGATTATGGATTTACCGGAAGTAGTTATAGGCTTAGGTGGGGGGAGCTGCATAGACTTTGCCAAGGGTGTAGCTGTAAAATTGACTCATAAAAACAGCCTGTGGGAATATGTTAATAGAACTGATTTTATAGATTTAATACCAACTGAGTGTACGTTACCTGTTGTTGCCATTCCAACAACTTCTGGCACAGGTTCAGAGGTCACCCCATACTGCGTGATTAAAAATGATATTAGTCATCAAAAAGCTGCGATAATAAGTAATTATATTGTACCAAAGACTGCAATAGTAGACCCTGAACTTACAAAAACAATGCCTAGTGACTTAACTGCATTAACAGGACTGGATGCCTTTGCCCATGCTTTTGAGAGTTTAATCAATGTTAAATCAAACTATATGACACAAATGTTTTCGATAGAAGCTATTAATTATATATTAAATTATTTACCTCTTGCAATAAGAGATGGAACTAATCTTGATGCTAGAATTTATATGTCATACAGTAGTTTACTAGCTGGAATGAGCATATCTCATGTGGGTACTACTGTAGCCCATGCGATGGCACAGGTATTAGGAGCAAAATGTTCTTTGTCTCATGGAAAAACAGTGGCATTATGTCTCTTGCCAGTAATAAGGGACATTAAAGGCGAAGAAGTAGAAAAGAAAATATATGAGTTGGGGAGAAGAATACTCTATAGCTCAGAAAGCGTGGATAATGAAAAAGTGGTAACAAAAACAATAAGTAAATTAAAAGGTTTTCTTGTAGATCTGAACAGCTATTACAGAGGAAACATTATTGTTAACGAGAGTACAATTAATATTATGACAGAAGATGTTTTTAGTTACATGAAAAGACCCTTAGATAATCACCCCGAAATATTAAATAAGAAAGCGATTTATAATTATTTTAATGAGATAGTGAGAGGTGATAATAATGTTAAATAGTCAACAGCTTAAGAAATGTATGGATATGACATTGCTATCCAGCTCAGCTACCTATAATGATTTGGAGAAATTTGCAGAACAAGCATTAAAATTTAAAGTTGGTGCTATTTGTGTAAACTCATTTAATGTTTCGAGGGTAAAAAAAATAATTGGAGGCCATGATGTAAAAATATGTTCAGTAGTAGGCTATCCATTGGGAGCAAATTTAACAGATGTGAAGTCCTACGAGGCTAAACTGGCTATATCTAATGGAGCTTGTGAAATAGATATGGTAATGAATGTTGGAGCTTTTTTATCAGAAGATTTTAGGTTCGTAAGGGAGGATATAAACAAAGTAGTTAGAGAATGTCCTGGAGCCATTATTAAAGTAATAATTGAAGTAGGGCTATTAAATCACAATCAGATAAGACAGGCAGCAATAATAGTGAATGAAGCCAGAGCCCACTTCGTTAAAACAATGTCAGGGTTTGCAGGTACGGTTACCAGTCCTGAACAAGTTAAAATTATTAAAAATGCTGTTGGAGAAGATTTAGGGATTAAAGCTTCTGGTGGAACAAGGACTTACGAAGCAGTCTATAATTTTATAATGGCTGGTGCAAATAGGATAGGGATTAGACCTCAGGATGTAGGTAATATAATTGAAGAGTGGGAGAAAAAGCATGGTTAGTAATTTGAGGGGAGAAATATGAAACTTAAAGATAAAGTAGCGATTATAACAGGGTCAGCTCAGGGGATAGGGCAAGGTATAAGTGAAAGATTTGCACTTGAAGGAGCTAAGATAGTTTTGGCTGATATAAATATGGAATCTCTAAAAAAAGTTGAAAAGAAACTAAAAGAGATTGGAGCAGATGTTTTTTCTATTAAAACAGATGTATCTGACTATAGCAATGTATTAACCTTGGTGAATACAACCATAAATAGTCTGGGCCGAATAGATATTTTAGTTAATAATGCAGGTGTTAACAGATCAGTATTAATAGAGAATATGACGGAAGAGGAGTGGGATAGGATTGTTGATGTCAATTTAAAAGGTACTTTTTTATGCACAAAGGCAGTGATACCTCCAATGAAAAAGATGAGATCAGGTAATATAATCAATTTGGCTTCACCAGCTGGAAAAACAGGTGGTATCAAAGTTCCCTGTGCTCATTATTGTGCCTCAAAGGCTGGAATTATATGCTTCACAAAATCAGCCGCAAGAGAATTAGCTGTTTATAATATTAGAGTCAATGCTATTTCTCCTGGTTTTATTGAGACGGATATGACTTTTAATTTCTCTGATATACAGAGAAAAGAACTAAATGAAATAATTCCATTAAACCGACCGGGCACTGTGGATGATATAGCTAAAGCTGCAGTATTTCTTGCAAGTGATGATTCGAATTATATAACAGGTCAAGTAATTCCTGTAAATGGTGGAATGTGGATGTTCTATTAGGGTTAGACCGGAAAAGAAGGGTGTAATAGTATTGAATTCACGAGAAATGGTTATAGTTTTTTTGGAGATAGAATACCTGACGAAGTTTATTTGTATAATTTGGTTAGGAACAGGAAAGTCATAGAAATCCATGCTGGAGAACAATTAACTTATGAGAACGAAAATGAGGTTATACCGAGAGCTATAAAAAATCCCTGGATATGACGAGGAATTTAAGGTATCTATGCAAAAGGCATACTACTGTTGCAAAGGGGATTAGGGAAGTTGTTAATGGATGGACTCCTGGATTGTAGAAAAGCCGTTTAATAATAAGGAAACAGCTAAGCAGTTGGTAAGAGATAACATTTAAATCAGAAATAAATGGCAGCCAACAGATGAACGGGCTAGAAACTATGAAAAATAAATTGAGCATACGATAGAAATTTGTTGTCCAAATGGTTGGAATCCAGACTTCAGAAAGCAATTTGGGTTGTTCAGCTGTATGCCGATAAAAAGTGATAATATTATAGAATTTGGACTGTAGCGAACTGTTATTTATTGCATTTACAGATGTTATAGAAAAAGAAGTTAAAAAAAATTGGTATTGGAAATCCGAGGAAAGAAATATATTTAATTCTAGCAGTAAATTGCATGACGGAATACCGAGGGAAAATATTAATGCGAAGTATAATACACCAAGAAAATGCGGCATATATTAATAGATAATTGAATATGGTAATTGCAGGAGGAGGTTTGTAAGATTTGTATGGGTACAAATAAAGAAGTCTTGTTGGATATGTATGAAAATATGTATAAAATAAGGAGGTTTGAAGAGACGATTGAAGATTTACAAAAGTCTGGAGAACTGAGGGGTTCTGCGCATTTGTGCATAGGTCAGGAAGCTGTTGCAACAGGGGTTTGTTTTGCCCTATCCAAAAAGGATTATATTATTAGTAATCATAGGGGGCACGGGCACTGTATTGCAAAAGGTGCTAGGCTGGATAAAATGATGGCTGAATTATATGGAAAATCTACAGGGTACTGTAAAGGAAAAGGGGGATCAATGCACATAGCTGATTTAAGTGTGGGTAACCTTGGTGCTAATGGCATTGTGGGAGGTGGTATTCCTATTGCTGTTGGAGCTGGGTTAGCCATTAAGCTGCGACATTTGCACCTGGTTGTTGCATGCTTTTTTGGAGACGGTGCCAATAATCAAGGGTCATTCCACGAATCTCTCAATTTTGCATCAATAAAAAAACTGCCGGTCATCTTTGTATGCGAGAATAATCAGTATGGCGTATCGCTAAATGTAAAAAAATCGACGGCAGTTGCCAATGTGTCCGACAGAGCCAAGGCATATAATATACTGGGTAAAACTATAGACGGGAATGATGTCATAGAAGTATATGAAACTGTCAGGAAAGTTGTTAGTTTGACAAGAAATAAAAATGGCCCTTTTCTGATTGAATGTAAAACCTACAGGTGGAGAGGCCATTCAATTGCTGATCCAAGAGTGTACAGGACAAGAGAAGAGGAAGAGGAATGGAAAGGAAAATGCCCCATTAAAAGATTAGAAAGAAAGTTGACTGAACAAATGGGAGTGGATGAGCTGGTACTCGAAAATATAAGGGATAAAGTCGAAAAAATATTAATAAAAGCAGTTGAATATTCCCGAACCAGTCCTTTTCCGGATGAAAAGGATATTCTTGAAAATGTGTATTCATTGTAAAGTTAGAGGTGAGTTTAATGAGAGAGATAACGTATGCTCAGGCCTTAAATGAAGCTTTGGTAGAAGAAATGCAGAGGGATGATGCAGTTTTCCTAATAGGAGAAGATGTAGGGGTGTATGGGGGTGCTTTTGCAGTATCTAAGGGATTATTAGAGAGGTTTGGTGAAGATAGAATAATAGACACTCCTATCTCAGAAGCTGCAATAGCGGGAGTAGCCACAGGGGCAGCATTATTAGGCATGAGGCCGGTGGCAGAGATTATGTTTATAGATTTTGCGACTTTAGCTATGGATCAGATCGTAAATCAGGCAGCAAAACTGTGCTATATGTACAGTGGACAAGTGAATGTGCCTATTGTAATAAGAATGCCCGGAGGTACCGGCAGGATGATGGCTGCACAGCACTCGCAAAGTTTGGAAGCATGGTTTGCCCATATACCGGGACTTAAAGTGGTGATGCCATCCACTCCCTTTGATGCTAAAGGTCTATTAAAGTCAGCAATAAGGGATAACAATCCGGTTATATTTATCGAACATAAAATGCTTTATACGCATAAAGGTAATGTGCCGGAGGGTGAATATTTGGTTCCTATCGGAAAGGGTAAGATAAAGAAAGAAGGAAGTGATATTACTGTTGTTGCAACATCTTTAATGGTTGAAAGGTCTATGGAAGCCGCTGAAATTTTACAAAAACAAGGTATGAGCGTAGAGGTAGTTGACCCCAGAACTCTGGTTCCTCTAGATGAAAATCTGATAATAGAGTCTGTGAAAAAAACGGGAAATATACTAATCGTTCAGGAAGCACACACGAGGTGTAGCATGGGATGTGAGATAATCAGGGTAATAATGGACAGTGCGTTTGATTATCTCGATTCTCCGGTGAAGTTGATAGGAGGACTTAATGTGCCTGTACCATTCAGTCATTTTCTTGAGGAAATATCAGTCCCCCGAACAGAGGATATAGTTTCGGAAGTGAAAAGAATAATATAAGTTTTTCATTAAAAAAGTATTTACAGATAGGCTTTTAGAAAACTCAAGAAGGACAGATAAGGTTAAAAAAATTCAACTCCAACCCCATAAGAAAACAATAAAATGAGTAGCAATTAATCGATAACCTTCTTTAAACCCTTATCAGATAAGGGTTTCAAGGGTGGAGGTGAAGAAAGGAGGTGGTGGTTTTCGATATTAATAACCTTGTTTAACATAGCGGGGACTCCTCACCTGTAAAGGTGGGGATGAGAGCCAATTCCCAGCAAGCTGGGACGGACGAGAGTCTGTTAAGGTGGGTCCCACATCTGTAAAGGCGTGGGAGTCTAAGTATAAATATTTAAAAAATATAAATGGAGGTATTAGAATGTTTAAAAAAGGTGTTAGTCTATTGATAGTTGTTACTCTATTAATTACTATTTTCGCTGTGGGATATGCACAGAAGACGGAAGAAGGCAAGGAAATTGTATGGAAACTGGGACATAATGCTCTAGCTGACCATGTTGACCACAAAAGACTGGTAAAAATGGCGGAAATTGTTTTAGAGAAAACCGGAGGTAAGTTTAAAATTGAAATTTATCCTGCCAACCAGTTAGGTGATGCGATAGTTATGTACGAAGGGGTACAAATGGGCAGTATTGATGCGACCAGTCTGTCAGCTTCTGCAATTGCTGGTTATGCAGCTTATCCCAAATTGTCTGTTCTTGAAGCACCATTTATTTATGATGATGTAGATCATTTAAAACGGGTGCTTAAAAGCGATGTGGTGAAAGATATGATTGAAGAGCTGGTGGATTTAAGGAATACAAGGATAATCGGGATGTTTTATGCTGGAACGAGGCACCTTACTACTAAAAATACGATTGTAAAAACACCAGAAGATGCTAAGGGATTAAAAGTTAGAAGCCCTGATATACCAATTTATATGGATGCAGTAAGGGCAATGGGTGCTTCACCAACACCAATGGCATTTGCTGAATTATATTCAGGGTTGCAACAGGGGGTAGTAGACGGTCAGGAAAATCCGTATATGCAGATAGTATCCATGAAATTCTATGAAGTTCAAAAATACTTAATCAAGACAGGGCATATAACAATGGTCGGTGCAATAATAGTAAATGAGGACAGATATAATGAATTGCCTGATGATTATAAAACAATATTGATAGAAGCTTGTCAGGAAGGTATTGAATACGCAGAACAAATTATTTTTGAAGAAGAAGGTACGTTAGTAGAAGTACTAAAAGGATTCGGCATGGAAATAATTGAACCAGAAAGGGGTCTTTTTATTAAAAATGCTGAGTTTATAAAGGATAAATACAAAGACCAGTGGGGAGAAGGTGTATACGAAATTATTAGAGGATTGTAACGGATACACCAAATATAATGGGACATACAGGAATATTCCTGTATGTCCCATTATAAAAATGGGAGATAATTATGAAAAAAATTACTTTTAAAGATACTATTAATAACTTTGAAGAGATAATTGCACTTTTTGCATTTATTATTCTAATAATTTCTATGGCTGCACAGGTTATATGGAGATATGTTTTAAATAACCCGCTTGTTTGGACCGAGGAGCTGGGAAGGATAGCCTTCATTTGGATTTCTTTTATGGGGGCAAGCATTGCAATGAAGAAGGGTAGACATATTGTTATTGACAGTATATTTAATATTTTTCCTGAAAGAATCAGAAAGTTATTAGAATACTTTATTCAATTACTGTTGTTATTTTTCCTATCTATCGTTTTTTATAATGGGTTAATACTTATTAAAAAGACAATATATGGTTCGACTTCGGCTATGGGCATACCTAATATCATTTATTATTTACCTGTAGCACTTGGAAGTTTTTTTATGATCATTCATGTAATCCGACTGCTTGTAATAAAAAGTTTTATGATTAAAAAATAGGGGGAGAAGTAAATGGCTCTAGCATTGACTATATTGTTTATAGTTTTAACTTTTATCAAGATACCTATTGCATTTTCTATAGGTATTTCTGGTTTTATATACTTGTTAATCAGCGGATCACCATTAGTTATAGTTCCACAACAGATGACTAGAGTATTGGATTCATTTCCCCTTTTGTCAGTACCTTTATTTTTATTGGCGGGGAGCCTTATGAATACTGGGGGCATAACTGTAAGGATATTTAATTTTGCGAATAGTATTGTAGGGTTTATTAAAGGGGGATTGGCTTATGTAAATGTAATTGCAAGTATAATTTTCTCTGGTATGACAGGTACCGCTATATCAGATGCGGCAGGTTTAGGGGTCATAGAAATTAAAGCTATGACGGATGCTGGATATGAACCTGATTATTCAGCAGCAATAACCTCTGCTTCTGCAACCATTGGTCCAATTATCCCACCCAGTGTTCCTGCAGTAATATTCGGAGTATATGCCGGTGTCTCTATTGGGAAATTATTCATTGCTGGCATTATACCGGGACTTTTGTTAGGACTTACTTTAATGGTGACTATATATTTTACGGTAGATAAAAAAAATAAAAATGTAAAAATAAAAACAGAGTTTAGTTTTAAAAAAATAGTTAAAAACTTTATAATTGCATTTCCGGCTCTTTTAACACCGGTTATTATAATAGGGGGTATAATGGGAGGCATTTTTAGCCCGACCGAAGCTGCCATAGTTGCTGTTATATATGCATTTCTAGTATCTTTTTTTATATATAGAGAGCTTAAACTTTCAGATATACTTCCTCTGTTTATTGAATGTATTGTGATTACGGGAATTATTTCCATGATTATTGCATCGGCTACCTTGTTTAGATGGATGCTAGCTACTCAACATGTACCAATGGCCCTGTCCAATTTTCTAACCAACATTACTACAAATAAGTGGGTTTTATTATTTATAATAAATATTATTTTACTGGGTATAGGGATGATATTAGATGTAACAACTTCGTTGATATTATTTGTACCGATTTTCATGCCTTTGGTTACAAAACTCGGTATAGATCCAATTCACTTTGGCGTTATAATGATATTTAATCTTATGATTGGTCTTTCAACTCCTCCTATGGGTTCAGTTATTTATATTTCAGCTGAAATAGCGAAACAACCGGTTGGTAAAGTGTTTAAGGCAATGCTCCCGTTTTTTATTGCATTATTGGTTGCATTATTCCTTATCACGTATATACCACAGTTGGTAACATGGTTGCCGGATATGTTTATGAAGTGAGATAATATATGTAGGAATAATTTTTCATATGCCTAATGATGAAGCTATAAAAAACGAAGGGTTTGATTATACGATTCGGGATTCTCAGGGTAGTGAAATTTCCCCTTTAACAATTAATAAGCAGTTATAGATTAATCCAATTGAAAATGTTAGCCATAAAACATAAGGTTTTGCCTTTTGGAGGATAAATGAGTGAAGAAAAAAAGCTTTAACTACAATATTGATGATTCTCAGGGAACAGCAGTTGAACCTATTTCAATTAAAGAATTTGATATTGAGAGATATCATGAATATGAACTATCCTTAAGGGAAAAGTGCCGGTCATTCTGGAATGGTGATAAAGGTGTGGCTGTTTACCGGCGGTTCAGGGTTCCGCGGGTTTTTGCCTCGGGTTGTAAGTATATGAAAACCTCACTGGAACTGCAGTTAGGTGCTTTAGAAAAAAGCATGAAATACAGGGCTGATATTCCTAATTTCCTGGAGCCCTGGTATGGTATTGGAATTATTGCCAGTGCCTTTGGGCTTGATTATATCTGGCATAAGGGGCAGGCTCCGGCTACCAGGCCACCCTTTGACAGTATTGGGGAAGCCTTAAAGTATGATTATCTTCCTGTAGAGGAAACTGAGATCGGTAGGTACACAATAAACATGATTGAGTTTTTTCTTGAAAAGACCAGAGGTAAAATTCCCGTTTCCTTTACCGATACCCAGTCCCCTTTAAATATTGCTTCCTGCCTTATACCGATGGATAAACTGTTTATGGAGATGTATGATAATCCGGAAGGGTATAAAAAACTGCTTTCGGTAATAACCGGACTGTTAATTGATTTTACAAGAAAGCAGCAGAAGCTAATCGGTGATGCACTGGTCTATCCCGGCCATGGTTTTACTAGCAGCAGGGAATTTCAGGGAATCGGCATAAGCGATGATAATGCCCTGATGGTATCAGATGATTTCTTTGAGAGGTTTGAAATACCATTCAGGGAAAAGATAGGCTCGGTGTTTGGAGGTTGTGTTTTTCACTCCTGTGGCAATTGGTCTAAAAAAATTCCTGTAATTAAAAAAATAAGTAACCTTGTTATGGTGGACGGTGCTTTTTCGGAAGAAACAGATCCAGATCCTAATGTAGCTGAACCTTTTGCCGAACAGTTTGTAAATACCGGAATAATTGTAAATGCCAGAATAGTGGGGGATATCCAGACTATAACGGAAACAGTAAAGAAACTCTGGAAACCTGGTATCAAATTAATAGTTGTAACTTATTGCAAGAGCCCTGCTGAACAGGAGGAAGTTTATAAACGGATTCATAAAATATATTGTAATTAGCTGCCGGAAAATTTGAAACTCCCTATTTTATGAAATCTGGATCAGGTTAATTTTATTAAAACAGCAAGTTTAGAAGAAATTGAACAAAAAGTTTCCGAACTAATATACATCGGGAAACCAGGAGGAAGGTATATATTTGCAGCATCCGATTTTTTGGAAAAGGGTACTCCTTTAGAAAATGTAAAAAGGATTATAGAGGTTGCTAAAAGAGAAGGACGCTATTAAAAATAGGTCTTATCTTTTTTAGAAATGAGGAAAGATTTTGACAGTAAATAGTAAACAATCAGAGAACTTTTTGCCCGTTACTTTTGTTTTTCACCCCGAGTGGTGGTATAAAAACTATGGCTTGAGTTTTGAAAGAGAGTTTTTCTATGACCCGGATACCCGGATAGAGGCCGATTTAAGGATGCGTAAAATACTTAATGAACGTTTTGGCAAATATAATATAGAAAATGAAGCTTACATAGAATCTCGACCCTGCATTGGGGCGGTTCATCTGGCAGCGGGATATATAATATCAGAGATGTTTGGCTGTGAGGTAAAATATACTAGAGATTCCTCACCACAGGTTATATCGAAAAATATATCTGATGAGAAAGCAGACAAGATTGAATCTGTGAATTTTAATAAAAACAAGACATTTCAAGAATTAAAAAAGTTGGTTGAACAGCTTAAAAAGAAATTTGGTTATGTTATGGGTGATATCAATTGGCAGGGAGTTTTAAATGTAGCCTTGGATATCCGCGGAGATGAAATTTTTATCGATATGTTAAAGAATCCGAAACGAGCAGGGAGAATTTTTAATGCTATCACAGAGACGATTAAAAATTTTGTTAATTATGTTAAAAGTGAAACTGGTACATCATCTATTTCAGTAAATAGAGCGGTAAAATTTGTTAATCCAGAAATTAATCTACATTCGAATTGTTCAGTAGTTATGATTTCCGCTAATACTTATCGAGATATACTTTTAGAATATGATATTAAATTAGCAAAGGCTCTGCAGCCTTACGGGATTCATCACTGTGGAAATAACATGCATATTTATACAGATAGTTATGCTCAAGTGCCCGGCGTTTCCTTTTTTGATGTGGGCTGGGGATCTGATATTGCTACCTGTCGCGAAAAACTAACTAAAGCATTTTTAAACCTACGTTACGATCCGGTGAAGATGCGGAAAGCAGAACCTGAAGAGCTGAGAGAAGATATAAATAGAATGCTTGAACAATCGGGAAATCCGGAGAAAACTGGGATCTGCTGTATTAATATGGGATGGGATGTTCCTGACAAAAATATTGTTACTATTATTGAAACTGTAGAAGAATACAGGAAAAGATTTGACTGATGGATTTGTTATTAAAAACAATATTAAACAAATTGGGGTGGCAAATATTTTAGAAGATGGAGAAGATATCACTATTGTTGGCACTTCTAATCAAGCTCTCAAGGCTCTTCAAGCAGCAGTAGAATTAGCCAAGGAAGGAATAAGTGCAGAAGTGATCGACCCTATAGGATTTTAGTCCCCTTAGATAAATATACGATAATTAAGTCAATAAAAAAGACCGGGAGATTGCTTATCGTAGACGAAGGATATGAACGTTGCGGAGTAGCCGGTGAAATTGCTATGTCAGTATTGAGTGATGTTTTTATCATTTGGATGCACCAATTGAACGACTACCCACAGTTAATCTTTCTTTGCCTTTTAGTCTTGCTTTGGAATTTCCCACTATTCCTGACGAAAAGAAGATCTATCAAAAAGCGAAAGAAATAGTGATAGGATAGGGAGGTATACAAATGGCAGAATATGTAATAATGCCTAAATTAGGCTTTAATATGGACAAAGGAACTATTGTAAAGTGGAGAAAAAAAGAAGGTGACTTTATTAAAGAACAAGAAGTGATTTTTGAAGTAGAAACAGATAAAACTGTTATGGAAGTGGAAGCTCAAACTTCTGGTGTCTTAAGAAAGATATTGGTAGTTGAAGGAGAAGAAGTTCCTATAACTTTACCTATTGCAATTATAGGAGATAAGGATGAAGATATTAGCAAGATGATTAATGAGGCTTATCAAAAATTAGGGAAAGCTGAAAAGGTAGATGTAGATAAGGAAGAATTTAAAGTGGATAGAGAGACCTCTTCAATGGTAGAGAAAAAGCAGGAATTAGAACCAAAAAAAGAAGAAAAGTTTAAAAAGATTTCTCCTAGGGCTAAAAGAAAAGCAAAAGAATTAGGAGTAGAAGTGCAGTTAGTGGAAGGGAGTGGCCCAGGAGGAGCAATAATCGAGAAAGATGTAGTATCTTATTATCAAAATCATCGAGTAAAAGTAAGCCCAGTTGCTCAAAAAATAGCCGAAAAAGTAGGGATAGATTTAGGAGTCATTAAGGGGACTGGTATCGGTGAAAAGGTGGCAAAAAGAGATCTTCAAGAAATGTTAGTAAAGAGTGCAGAAGTAAATAAAACAGAGAAAAAAATTCTCTATACTGGTATGCGAAAAATAATTGGCGATAGACTTTCTCAAAGCAAATTTACTTCTCCTCATATTTACTTTACTACTTCTGTAGGTATATCCAAGATTATAGATTTATTAAAAAGATTTAACCAAGATGATGAAGAAAGAATATCTATTAATGACTTCTTAGTTTTTACAGTAGCTAAGGTATTATCTGAGCAACCCAATATCAATTGTTCTTTGCTTGGTGAGGAAATTGTTTACCATAAAGATATTAATATTGGAGTAGCAGTAGCCTTAGAAGAAGGTCTTATTGTCCCAGTGATAAAAAATGCTGATAAAAAAAGCTTATCCATTCTATCTAAAGAGACAAAAAAACTGATTAAATTGGCTCGAGAGAGAAAGTTGATGCCCGAAGATTATAATGGGGGGACTTTCACAATATCCAATTTAGGTATGTATGGGATAGATAACTTTACTGCTATTATTAATCCTCCTGAAGCTGCTATTTTAGCAGTGGGAACAGCTAAACGGATTCCTGTAGTAATAGAAGAAAAAGGGGCAGAAAAAATAGAGATTCGTTCTTTAATGGAGGTAACTCTTTCGGTGGATCATCGATTGATTGATGGGGCAATGGCGGCAAACTTTTTGAAGAGACTAAAATATTATTTAGAATTTCCGAAAGGTCTTATTTTATAATAAGAATAAACATAAATTATGTAATTATGTTATCGTTCCCTGGAAATTTGCAAAATATTATATTATGCAAGTAACTCCTTTAAAGGCAGGACGAAAATTGTTAGAATATGGGCCAAATACTATGGTGATAACAAAAAGGGGAAATGACTCCTTGTAATAAGCAAAGATGAGGAATTTGAAATTGGCACATTTAAAGTTCCTGTGGAAGATACAACGGGTGCAGGAGATTCTTTTCATGGTGGATTTTTGTTTGGTTCAAGCAAAGATTATAGTCTTAAAGAAGCAGTTACATTTGTAAGTGCTGTTGCAGCATTAAATTGTACAAAGATAGATGGGCAGGGGACTTCCAACATTTCAAGAGGTTAAAATTTTTAATTAATTATCAATAAATATACGGTGATTATGACTAATATTTACAATTTAACTAAAAAAATTGATTATACATATTTTTTCCTATAAAATACTAATAATCGTAATATTCAAAAAAGGAAGGAAATATCACATATAAACGAAGATGGTCGTATTATCAGAAACCGTGCAAAAAGTCAACTTACAAACTTTCCTCAAAATACTAATTTAGAACCTTGGAGGAATGGAATTATCGAACATTTAAAGATAAGTCTTTGATAAGATGTTTTTCAGATTCAGTATTTTAAATAATATGATATAAAATTTATTTGATTGTTTAATAAACAAATAAAATAATTTCAAAAGGATGAATTGAAATTTGTATACTAAAACAGGAAATCTTAGATTAGTTCAAAAAATTAACCGTTCCCTCATTTTAAATTTAATCAAAGATAAAGGTCCTATTTCCCGCGCAGATATTTCCAAAATAACTAAACTTACTCGATCCACTGTTTCCAGCATCGTTGACTATTTAATTAAAAAAGACTTAATAAAAGAAATTGGATTAACTTCCTCAGGTGTGGGTCGTAGAGCTATTTTACTTAAGTTAAATTCCAAAGCTTATTACTCAATAGGAGTTGATTTAGGTACTCTCCATACTACTATCACTATTATTGATTTGTTAGGTAGGATTGAAAAAAGAATTGAGTATCCTACCAATTGTCAACTGGAAAAAGATAAAATTTTAGAAAAATTAAAAGCAAATATCTATAATATTATTAAAAATTCCGGGATAAAACGAGAAAAGATAGCAGGGATTGGAGTAGCAGCACCGGGTCTAATAGACAAAAAAGGAACAATGCTCATTACTCCCAATTTTGGCTGGAGAGATACTCCTTTAAGGGAAATATTAAAAAAGAAGTTTCATATTCCTGTTTTTGTCGATAATAATGTTAATGCCATGGCTTTAGCTGAATCTGAGTTTGGGGAAGGACAGGGAGTAAAAAATTTTGTTTTTATTAATGTGGGGATAGGAATTGGATCGGGAGTAGTCATCAATGGAGAACTTTTCCATGGAGAAAGCAACTGTACTGGAGAAATTGGGCATACTACCGTTGATTATAATGGTCCGAAGTGTAGTTGTGGTAATAATGGCTGTCTTGAAGTCATGGCTTCAGGTCCAGCTATAGCGAAAAGAGCAATTAAAGCAATTAAAGAAGGTGAGGAATCATTAATTTCTAAATTAGTAAATTATGATTTTAATCAAATTAGTGCGGAAATTGTAGCTACAGCAGCTAATCAAGGAGATAAATTAGGACGAAGTATTATGGAAGAAACAGGAGAATACTTAGGTACCGGGGTGGCTAATATTATTAATCTTTTTAATCCTAAGTTAGTAATCATAGGAGGTGGAGTAACTCAAGCAGGAGATCTCATTTTTAAACCTTTGAAAAGGATTGCACAAAAAAGAGCCTTTTCTGTTTCTGCTGAAGTTGCTAAAATTATACCTGTAAGTTTGGGAAAAGATTGTACCGTTATAGGGGCAGCTGCCTTAGTGTTAAAAGAAATATTTAAAATTACGAGAGTGATTACATCTTCTCATTTAGATTCTATTAAGTAATAGATATATTATTTTCTTTAAAGAATTATCAAAATAATTGGAGAAAAAGATGGAAGAAAAATTTTTAGGAGATAATTGGTTATTAAATCAGCCAGAAGGAATAAAATTGTACCATGATATTGCAGTTCCATTAAGAAAAGAAGTGGGAATTATTGATACTCATACTCACCACAATTTAAGGCAAATTGTAGAAAATAAGCCTTTTCCTAATATTTGGCGGGCAGAGATTCTTGAACTAAGAGAAGAATATAAAAACGGTGATCACTATATTATTCAATTAGCTGCAAAGTTCCCCGGTTTTTCTCAGGCCTTGGCTAGAGATCCTCAAATTTCAGATTATGATAAATGGGTAGCTTTATGTAAAGTTTTTCCCAATCTTGAAGGAAACCATGTTCATCAGTGGATGCATTTAGACTTAAGAAGAATGTTTGGTATCAAGGAATTGTTAAGTGCTGAAACTACAGATAAAGTATGGGAAATAACCAATAAACATTTACAAAGAAAAGAAATGTTCCCCCAATCTATATTAAAGAAAATCGGGGCAAAAATTATTTTTACTACTGATGATCCTGCAGATGATTTAATATATCACAAGATGGCTAATAATATAGAAGGTATAACTTTTTTCCCTACCTTTAGGCCAGATGCTTATTGCAATATCTTTGAGGATAATTGGAAGTCAAATGTTGAAAAAATTTGCCAATTAACTGCACAAGGCATTACTTTTAAAGGTTTTATTGAAGCCTTAAAGATAAGGCACAACTATTTTTCTGAAAGAGGAGCAAAGGCAAGCGATCATGGTTTATTAGAACCTTATGGATTAGAAGTTTCCCAAGAACGAGCTGAGCAGATTTTCCAACAAAGCTACAACAAAGGAGAAAAATTTAATCTTAGATCGAATGAAACGAAAGAATTTATTTCCTATATGATGCACAAATTCTGTGAGATGAATCAAGAAAAAAGGATGGTTACCCAAATACATTACGGAGCGATTAAAAATACTAATGAATATCTATTTAAAAATTGGGGAACTGACGTGGGAGGTGATGTTTCAGCTGAAAATGTAAATATTGTTGAAAATTTGCAACCTTTACTTTCGAGATTTTTTAGTGGAGAAAGTGAGAATCAAGACCATTTAATTTTATATCCGATGAACCAGATTTTTGCTCATACTAATTTGATGCTGGAAAGGGTATTCCCCAATGTTCATTCCGGGTTCCCTTGGTGGCATAATGATTCTCCCTATGTAATGGAACAATATTTATTACATACTGCAAACTCTTCTTTACTTACTTCAAGTGGTGGCCCAGTTTGTGATGGAAGGAAGATTTTATCAGAAGAGAGCAGATTTGAGGTTTTTGATAGAATAATATGCAGAGTAATAGGAAAGTTAATTTCAGAGGGGCAAATGTCATACAATGGTGGAGTGAAGTCAATGAAGGCATTGATGTATAAAAATCAAATGAGGTTATTTAATTTAAAAGGAGAGTTTAATGAATAAGCAGGATGTTTTGCAATTATTCGATAAGCATTATAGTGATAGATATAAAGTATATCCATCTTCTATAAAATCAAAAGAAGATAATTATTTTTTCTTAGTTAAAGATGACCAGGCCAAATATTTAACCCTGATTGGCAAATCTAAAGCGGCTCAAAAATTTGAAGGGCCTGTTTCAGAAGAGAAAAAAATTGAAGAAGATGGTCTATTTGCCAAAGTGTGTTATTTAAATCACCATAATCTTAATTTATTACGAGAAATATTTCTCTGGCTTAATCCTTCTTTTTGCGGTCTTAGGGCTTCCTTTGGTACCGGAGACCGTTTAGGAATAGCTACCCCTGCTCATCTTCAGGCTTTTAAAGATAAAGATATTTTCCCTGTTTTAGCCCAGCAATCGGTAAGAGAGATGGCTCGGACAGAGAGAAACTGGCAAAAAGTTTTAAATGATGCATTATGGGGTTGTTTTGAAGCAGGCTACATTGGTCCTTTCGGGGCGGATGCCGACCATGTAAAAGATATTAAGGAATTAAAAGAAGCAGCAGATTGCGGTTTCACCATGTTTACTTTAGACCCATCTGATTATGTTAGAAAAGATTTACCAAAATTAAATAAAAAAGAGATAAATAATCTCTATGAACAAATATCTAAGAGAAAAGATTTAGAAAGATTGTATTTAAACAAGACTTACAATTTTACTGGACAGAGATTAATGTTTGATGATAATTCCCTACCTGAAATTATATTAACTTATTCTGAAGCTATAAATCATGTGGTGAAATGTTACGAATTTTTGAAGAGTTATAAGAAGAATAATTTTGATTTGGAGATCTCTGTAGACGAAACTCCCACAGTAACTTCTCCTCTGGCACATTTGTTTATTGTATTGGAATTACAAAGAAGGGGAGTAGATTTCCAGAATTTAGCCCTTCATTTTTTGGGGGATTGGCAAAAAGGAATAGAATATATAGGAGATGTAAAGCAGTTTGCCAGGGAATTTTCTTTACACACAGCTATTGCTAAAAATATTGGAGGATACAAACTTTCACTTCATACCGGGAGTGATAAATTTTCTGTTTATCCTATCTTTACTCGGGAGACCAGCGGCCTTTGTCATATTAAAACTGCCGGGACCAGCTGGTTAGAGGAAGCAAAAGTAGTTGCCATGAAAGACCCGGATCTTTATCGAGAAATTCATCGATTTGCTTTAGAAAATTTTGAAAAAGATAGAGCTTCTTATAATTTAACAACCGATCTTTCTCGTATTCCCGATTTAGATACAATTCCTGATAGTGAATTAATAAATCTTTTCAAAAAGAATGACTCTCGTCAGCTTATCCATATAACCTATGGTTCTATTCTAAAGGCAAAGGATAATAAAGAAAAATATATCTTTAAAGATAGAATTTATAAAGTTTTATTTCAGTATGAGGAAGATCATTATCGAGAACTTTCTAATCACATTAGGAGACACCTAGAACTTTTAATTAGTTTTTAACTTATTGTTGAGATTGCCACGGATGGCACTCAATATTACTTGAGTGCCATCCTCGCAATGACAGAAAGAGGAAAAAATATTAATAAACTGTTGAACTCAAGGAGGGAAGATAAATGAAGGGAAATTTGAAAATGTTTAGCTTGGAAGGTAAGGTTGCTGTAATTACCGGTGGTGCCGGTGTTTTAGGTTCTGCTATTGCCAAGGGATTAGGTAAAGCCGGTGCCAAAATAGCCCTCTGTGATATCGTAAATGCTGATAAAGTTGCCCAAGAATTGAAAGCTGAGGGGATAATAGCTAAAGGGTATTATATAAATGTAATGGATATAGAAAAAATAAAGTCCTGCAGAGATGAGGTAATTAAAGATTTTGGCAAAGTGGATATCTTACTTAATGCCGCTGGAGGTAATACAAAAGGGGCGACTACTTCAGAAGAGCTTAAATTTTTTGACCTTCCTCTTTCCGCTTTAGAGAAGGTGGTGGGGCTTAATCTTTTTGGAGGGGCTTTGCTCCCCTCGCAGGTTTTTGGAAAAATTATGTTGGAGAACAAAGAAGGAGGTTCAATTATTAATATTT
>Ga0268280_1000814_pt1 | contig 23462 bp, 20 predicted proteins | sample saktaG_9_FD_190139 | JGI IMG/M metagenome (GOLD analysis project Ga0268280, IMG submission 190139) | Saline water microbial communities from Sakinaw Lake, British Columbia, Canada - sak_2011_5_24_40m | ecosystem: Environmental > Aquatic > Non-marine Saline and Alkaline > Saline ... | reverse complement strand
GGGTTCATCTCAATGACTACCATCTCTCCGTTGACCGGGTTGACGGCAAACTGGATGTTGGAGCCGCCCGTTTCGACGCCGATCTCCCGGATGACGGCGATGGCGGCGTCCCGCATGATCTGGTATTCCTTGTCCGTCAGGGTCTGAGCCGGCGCCACGGTGACGCTGTCCCCCGTATGAATGCCCATGGGATCAAGGTTCTCGATGGAACAGATGATGACCACGTTATCCATCCGGTCCCGCATCACCTCGAGCTCATATTCCTTCCATCCGATGACGGACTCTTCGAGCATGATCTCATGGATGAAACTGGCATCGAGACCCCAGGCCGCCAGGCCTTCGAGGTCTTCCCGGTTATAGGCGACGCCACTTCCCGTCCCGCCGAGGGTAAAACTCGGCCGCACGATGATGGGAAAACCGATCTCGTCGGCGATGGTCCGCGCGCTCTCCATGTCGCGGGCGATGCCGCTCCTGGGCACGCGAAGACCTATCCGTTTCATGGCCTCCCGGAAGAGGTCTCTGTCCTCGGCCTTCTTGATCACATCGACAGATGCGCCGATCATCTCGACGCCGTACTTCTCCAGAACACCCATCTCCGCAATCTGGACAGCCGTGTTGAGACCCGTCTGGCCACCCAGCGTTGGAAGCAAGGCATCCGGCCGTTCCCTTTCGATGATCTTTGCGACGATCTCCGGTGTGATGGGTTCTATATAGGTGTGGTCGGCCGTATCCGGATCGGTCATGATCGTCGCCGGATTGCTGTTCACCAGGACAACCTCGTACCCTTCCTCCTTGAGGGCCTTGCAGGCCTGGGTGCCCGAATAGTCGAATTCGCAGGCCTGGCTGATGATGATGGGCCCGGACCCGATGATCATGATTTTCTTGATATCCGTTCGTTTGGGCATAACCGATAAACCAAATGCTAAATTCTAATTTCTAAATCCTAAACAAACCCAAATTGATATTCGAATTCTGCTGTTTGACCTTGTTTAAAATTTAGAATTTCGTGCTTAGGATTTCCTGCTTTCCTCTTTCATCATTTCAATAAAATCGTCAAAGAGATAGGCCGCGTCGTGGGGGCCCGCGGAGGCCTCGGGATGATACTGGACGGAGAACAGGGGAAGGCTCCGATGCCTGATTCCCTCCAGTGTCTGATCGTTGAGGTTCACGTGGGTGATCTCCACGTCGGAGTCCCGGATCGAATCCGCATCCACACAGAAGCCGTGGTTCTGCGTCGTAATCTCTACCCGCCCCGTCCGAAGATTCTTGACGGGATGGTTCGCGCCCCGGTGGCCGAATTTCAGCTTGTAGGTTTTACCGCCTAGGGCAAGACCCAGGAGCTGCTGCCCCAGACAGATTCCGAAAAGGGGAACCCGGCCTATCAATTTCCGGATGGTCTCCACGGCATAGGTGACCGGTTCGGGATCTCCGGGACCGTTTGAGAGAAGAACGCCATCCGGCTTGAGGACCTTCACCTCCTCGGCGGACGTCCAGGCCGGAACGACGGTGACCCGGCAACCCCTCGCCACAAGGGACCTCACAATATTGAACTTGATGCCGAAATCAAAGGCAACGACATGGATTCCTGCCGTACCCTTTTCAGGCCATTCGTAGACCTTCCTGCCGGTGACGTCCTTCACAAGATCCCGTCCCACAAGACCGGGAGCAGCTTTTGCCTTCACGGCCAGTGAGCGGTGGTCGAGATCCTCCGTCGAGATGATCCCTTTCATGGCCCCGGCAAGACGCAGGTGCCGGGTCAGGGCCCTTGTGTCCACGCCTTCAATGCCGAGAATACCCTCCCCTGCCAGGTAATCGGCCAGCGCCATCCGGGAGCGCCAGTTGCTCGGCACAGGTTCATATTCCCTGACGACAAAACCTTCAACCTGTATCTTCCCCGATTCCACGTCTTCGGGATTGATGCCGTAGTTCCCGATCAGGGGGTAGGTCATGCTGACGATCTGTCCCCGATAGGATGGATCCGTAAGGATTTCCTGATATCCTGTCATGCTCGTGTTGAAGACGACCTCACCCAGAACCTCGCCTTTACCCGCAAAAGCCCGGCCCTCAAAACACGTCCCGTCTTCCAGCACCAGTAAAGCTTTCATAACCGAAATAAAATCCTAAATTCTGAATTAGGCTAAAGGCTAAGGGCACAAGGCCAAAGGAAAGACAATTTTAAAACCAATCCCACGACAAAGAATTACTTTCCCCTTTTACCCTTTGCCATTAGCCCTTGGCCCATCGATTCACCACTTCATCCTCACCTTGACCCCCCGCCGGTCCAGTTCCTCCTTGATATTCGCAATCCTGTAGGTTTCGTAGTGGACGATGGAAGCAACCAGGGCCGCATCCGCCTTACCCTTTGTCAGGACTTCATGAATATGATCAACGCTGCCTGCCCCGCCCGAGGCAATGACAGGTATACCTACGCTCCCGGAAATGAGCGGCGTGATCGTCATCTCGTAACCTTTCTGGGTCCCATCGGCATCGATGGAATTCAGGCAGATCTCTCCCGCCCCTAGGGCTTCGGCCTCTTTTGCCCATTGCAGGGCATCCATGCCCATGTATGACCGCCCTCCGTCGATAACGACTTCGTAACCCGAGGGGATTTGTTCTGAAACCTGTACCTTCTTCACATCCATGCCGAGGACGATGCACTGGCTCCCGAAGGCCCGTGCGCCCTCGGAGATAATTCCGGGATTCAGGACGGCCGCACTGTTGACGCTCACCTTTTCAGCGCCCGCCAGAAGCACGGCCCGCATATCCTCAAGGGTCCGGATTCCTCCGCCGACGGAAAAGGGAATGAAAATTTCCTCTGCAACACGGCGCACCACATCAATCATGATGTCGCGCCCGTCGCTCGAGGCCGTGATGTCATAGAACACGATCTCATCGGCCCCTTGCTCATAATAGAAGCGGGCCATGTCCACGGGGTCTCCGATATCCACATTCTCCTTGAACCGGATGCCCTTCGTGGTTTTTCCGTCCCGCACATCAAGACAGGGAATGATCCGCTTACTCAGCATGTCGACCGTCCCAGGTACAGAAATTCTGCAGGATCCGGAGTCCCGCGGTCCCGCTCTTCTCGGGGTGAAACTGCATGGCAATCAGATTCCGCGAACCGATAACAGATGGAAATTCCATCCCGTATTCCGTTACCGCGATGATCCTCTCCTTTTCTTCCGGGAGGGGATAATAGGAATGAACGAAATAGAACTCATCGGCAGGGGTTATTCCCTCCACGATGGGGTGCTTCCTTTTAAGGGCAATCCCGTTCCATCCCATGTGAGGAACCTTGCAGCGCTCTCCCGCAGGTGAGGCGAGACCTTCCGGGAATCGCACGACCCTTCCCTGAATAAGTCCCAGGCATTTCGTTTCGTTTTCCTCGCTCCGCCCCAGGACAACCTGTGCGCCGAGGCAGATCCCCAGGATCGGTTTTCCGCTCCGGAAGACCTCCCGGATGGCCTCATCCATACCCATCTCTACAAGATCCTCCATGGCCTTGCCCGCCGCCCCAACGCCGGGGAAAATGACCCTCTCAGCCTCCAGTATCTCGCTTTTATTCCGCGTAACTTTGCAGGAAAATCCCAGTTTCTTGAGAGCTCTCTCGACGCTTTTCAAGTTCCCGGCTTTGTAGTCAATGATGGCAATCATAAAAATAAACCTACCACCGCCGGAACACTCTTGCAATAGGAATGACGTCACAAAATTGTCGCCGTCGGTAATAAAGTCACAAAAAAAGAAGCAAAAATGTCAATAGGCGTACATGTTCCCATAGGGCCTATGAGTGGTCGGAGCAATCCTGCTGAACGTCCCATCCAGTATTCCGTTGAGATCAAGACCAAATGACTGACAAAACTCTTTCAAATAGGGCCGGATGGTCTTCATATCCTCGGGTGTCGCCTCCTCCGGTTTCAGTCCCTTGCCAAGCATGTGCTCTTCCACCCTTCCGCGGACGTAGATAGTCCCTCCATGCATCCCCGTACCAAGGAAATCGCCTGCGGCGGGCACGCCGTTTCTGTCTTCGCCGAACATACCGAGGAGAATGATCACGCCGCCTGCCATATATTCCCCGAGGAAATCCCCCGCCTTGCCGCCGATCACGATCGCCGGGATTTTGTCTTTGTAGGCCTTCATGTGGATGCCCACACGGTATCCCACGTCGCCCTGAATATAAATCCTGCCGCCTCGCATACCGTAGCCGACGATATCGCCGGCCATACCCGTGATGGCGATTTTTCCGTCGTCCATGGTGTTTCCAACGCCGTCCTGGGCGTTGCCATGAACCACGATCTCCGGCCCTTTCATAAAGGCTGCCATATCCTGACCGGGTGTGCCATATATATCTATTTTGACTCTCCCCTCGATCCCGTCGCCGATATAACGCTGGCCGTTGACGTTCCTGAGGACAAAGCGGCGCTCCCCGCCTGCAGCGGCCTCCCTGATCATCTTGTTCAAGTCCCTATAGTAGATTCCCCTGGCATCAATCTCCATATTTCACCTCTCTGTAATGGGCTTAAGGCACAGGGCTAAAGGCAAAGGGGACAGATTTTGCTTCAACCGCGTGCGATAGACCATTCGTTTAAGTCTCATTCCTATGTGCATATCTTGAGCTTCTATTACGAACTCATCCCGAGATTACCGAAGGGCTGACCCTGACAACAGAAATGCCTTTCGCCTTTCGCCTTTCGCCTTTCGCCTTTCGCCTTTCGCCTTTCGCCTTTCGCCTTTCGCCTTTCGCTTTTCGCCTTTCGCTTTTCGCCTTTCGCCTTTAGCATATTCCAGGGTTCAACGGCACGATCACCGGGTCGCCGGCCTTCGGTGCCCACACCCTTTCCGGATCAGGGCATATCTCCCGGATGGCCGATTCTTCGCTGGCCATGTAAACCGTCTCACCCTTTGTCGCCGCCACCAGGGGCCGGAGTTTGATGCGGTCGTTGAGCCCTACCAGCCCCCCATTGTAAGCGAAGAGGATCGCAAAGGGGCCGTTCAGAAGGGCGCTGCCGTATACCATCCGGATGGCCTGGCAGAGCTTTCTTCTGTCCTCATCCATTCGGTCAATCTCCTTCCAGAAGGGCGGCGCCAGCGCGAGACAGGCCACATCCACGGCAAGACCGTGCTTCCGGATCAGAAGGTCCAGAAGATAGGCGACGACCTCCGTGTCGGTAAGGAGCGTGCAGTGATACCCGAACATCTCCAGGTAGCGTTTATTGATCCCGTAGGAAGAGATCTCACCGTTGTGAACAATGGACCAATCCAGAATCGTGAAGGGATGTGCCCCGCCCCACCAGCCGGGCGTATTGGTTGGGAAACGGTTATGGGCCGTCCAGATATAGCCCGAATAGTCCTCCAGACGGTAAAAGTCGGCGATGTCTTCGGGATAACCGACGCCCTTGAAGGCCCCCATGTTTTTGCCGCTGGAGAAAACAAAGGCCCCTTGAATATCCATGTTGACCCTCATGACCACCTGGACCATGAAGTCATCCTCGCTCAGTCCCTTGTCAAAGGTCGTTCCTTCCGTCTCCGCCCTGGGCTTGACAAAATAACGGTTCAGGATAGGCACTTTCGTGATTTTCGGATTCGGCCTTGTCGGAATCCGTTCCTGATGGGCGATATAAACCGCTTCCTTGAGAAAGGACTCCGAAGCCGCGAGCGACATCCGGTCGTCACACATGATGTGCAGGGCATAGTGATCCTTGTAATCCGGATAGATCCCGTAGGCCGCGAAGCCGCCTCCCAGGCCGTTCCCGCGGTCATGCTGAGTGGCTATGGAGCGGACAATGACCTCTCCGCCCACCCTCGCACCATCCTTATTGATGATACCCGAAAGCCCGCATCCCGATATGTCCTTCTGATAATTCCAGCTTTGCATAACTCCCTTCCGTTCGTTCAATTCGAAATCATCAACTCCAGATTCTAAACGGCGTTTTTGGATTTCGTGCCTGGCATTTAAAATTTATCGATTCTCAGCCAGGATCTTCTTCCTCACGTCCGGCGGCATGCTGGCGAACCCGAATTCACCGTTTAAAAGTTCATCCTCGAAACTCTCCACATTCGTCCGGCCGGTCATAAGCCCGCTGAGGACGCCCGCCCTCTGAATCTGACCCACAAGGACGGCACCAACAAGACGGTGTCCTTTGATAACGATCTTTCGATAGAGATTTCTTTTTGGTTCATATACGGTGCGGACCACATACCCTTCGTCCGGCGGGTTGGAGATCCCCATCGAAACCGTCGGTATGCCGTAGAATTCAATGGAGTTCATGGCCACGCCGCCGCGATAGGGTTTCTTGGCTCCCGCCATATTCAATCCTGCATAGCGTCCCTGAAGATAGGCGTTCGGCCAGATCGGCGTAACCCTCTTCTGCCCTAGAAGGAGATCCGGCGCCTCAGCGACGTCGCCGGCCGCATAGATTCCCGGCACGCTGGTCTGCATGTTTCCGTCCGTCAGAATACCTCGATTGGTCATGATCCCCGTTCCTTCCACAATCGCCTTGCTGGGAATGACGCCGATGGCAATCACCACGGCCCCGCATTCATACCGTTCTCCGTTGTTCAGGATCACGGCTTTGATGCGGCCCTTTGCCCGGACAATCTCCTTGACGGAATTTTCGAGGACAATTTCGATGCCCACCTCTTTTAAACGTTTCTCGACGATTTCGCCGGCCTCACAATCGAAGGCGGAACTCAGTATCCGGTCCGCCAGTTCGACGACGGTCACCTTGATCCCACGGTCATGAAGGCTCTCCGCCGCCTTGAGACCGATCAGGCCTCCGCCGATGACCACAACCCGCTCCACCTTGCCCGGAAGCTCTTCCAGGTCCTTCGCATCATCGAGTGTCGTGAATGTATAAACACCCGAACCCTCCCCACCTTTGATGGGAGGAATGAAGGGGATGCCGCCGGTGGCAATGAGCAGCCTGCCGAAGGAAACCGCCTTCCCGCTCTCAAGAACAACCCTCTTCTTCTCGACGTCGATCCTCTCAGCTTTTTCTCCGAGAATCAGCTTCACGCCCCGGGCCTCATAAAAACCATCCGGGCGGTAATAAATATCCGCCTCGACGATTTTGCCGCTCAACAGATGAGCAATGAGGGGGCGCCCGTAAGTCCTGTATGATTCAGCCGAAATGATCGTAACGGGACTGGTCTTATCGATCTCGCGGATGCCCTCCACCGCTCCAATGGCCGCCACGCCGTTTCCGATGATCATGTGTTCCATGGGCTCACCTCTCCTCGTAAACGATCGCCCGGTTGGGGCAGGCCTGCACACAGGCAGGCATCGTCCGTCCGTTGCAGAGATCGCATTTGCTGACCTTCTTCGCCGCCGGCTTCATCTTGATGACGCCATAAGGGCAGATCATGACACAGGACCAGCATCCCACACACTTTTCCTCGTTGTGGCTGACGACCCCCGTTTCCTCATCCTTGACCATCGCCCCTGCGATGCACACCGCTACGCACAGCGGCTCATCACAGTGCCGGCAGTTGACTGAGAAGGTCAAGGGCCCCCGTTCTTCAACGACGTTCCCGGCAACAGGCCTCGGCGTTTCTGTCTTGTAGGCCCGGATGACGTTTTTTGACTCGGAGTGCTCCACGACACAGGCAATCTCGCAGAGACGGCAACCGATACAAACCTCTTCTTTTGCGTAAACCCTCTTCATCGTCTTTTCTCGTTATGTATCATTCGTGATTTGAAATCTTTTTAATTCTATTCTTGAAGTCATTGCGTTTCCCATCTTCCCAACTTCTCATCTTTTCAACTTCTTTCCCTTGTCATGCTCCCGCATACTTAATGCCGAGGATGTTCAATTCTGTTTCATTCAGTCCCACGCCTCGCAGCTTTTCCCGGTTTCCCCGGAGGCTCTCCAGGGCATTGAGGCCCATCCCTCCCAGCATCTCCTGGATTTCGTGGCCCCACCCCCGGATAAGATTAGCCAGCTTTTCATGGGCAATCTCCGGGTTGATCCGCTTGGCAAGATAGGGATCATTGGTCGCGATGCCCCAGGGGCATTTCCCCGTGTAGCAGCGCTGGCAAACCGTACATCCCACGGCGATCAGGGCCGCCGTGGCGATATAGACGGCGTCCGCACCAAGGGCGATCGCTTTCACCACATCGGCGCTGCAGCGGATTCCGCCGGCCGCAATGAGGGAGGCCTGGTTCCGGATGCCTTCCTGGCGGAGCCGCTCGTCGACGGATGCCAGCGCGAGTTCAATGGGGATCCCCACGTTGTCCCGGATCATCGTGGGCGCCGCGCCTGTTCCCCCGCGAAAACCGTCCAACGTTATAACATCGGCTCCGGCCCTCACCATCCCGCTTGCAATGGCTGCCGCATTGTGAACGGCAGCAATCTTCACGAAGACGAGCTTCTTGTAATCCGTCGCCTCTTTCAGGGCAAAAATGAGCTGCCTCAGGTCCTCGATGGAGTAGATGTCGTGATGCGGCGCCGGCGACAGGGCATCCGTTCCCTCCGGGATCATCCGCGTCAGGGAAATCTCAGGTCCGATCTTTTCTCCCGGGAGATGGCCGCCGATGCCCGGCTTTGCACCCTGGCCGATCTTGATCTCCACCGCCACACCGGCGTTGAGATAATCGCTGTGCACACCAAAACGGCCTGAGGCACACTGGACAATCGTGTTCTTCCCATACTGGTAAAGAGTCGGGTGCAATCCCCCTTCGCCGGTGTTGTACAGCGTTCCCATTTCCTCCGCAGCCCTCGCGAGTCCGACATGGATGTTCAAATTGATGGACCCATAGGACATCGCTGAAAAGAGGATCGGATACTCGATGGGAATCTGGGGCGCGAATGACGTGTCGAGCCGGGGTTGCCCGTTTCCGCTGCGGACTTCAACGGCATCGGGTTTTGCGCCCAGGTATGTCCTGAGTTCCATAGGCTCCCTGAGGGGGTCGATCGAGGGATTCGTGACCTGGCTCGCATCGAGAAGCATCCGGTCCCAGTAGACAGGATAAGGATAAGAATTCCCCATGCCCGTTAAAAGCACGCCTCCCGTGTCGGCCTGCTTATAGATATTCTTAATGTACTGGGGCGTCCACAGGGCGTTGTCGCGGAATTCTGATTGATTCTTCCTGATCTTAAGGGCGTCGGTGGGGCAAAAAGCCTCGCAGCGATGGCATCCCACACACTTTGTCTGGTCGGCCGCTACTTCCTCATGCTTCTCATCATAGGTATGGACCTCGTAGGAACACTGACGCACGCAGACCTGGCACTGGATGCATTTGTTCTCATCGCGCAGGACCTCGAAATCGCGATAATTTTTATTCTGGTCGTAATAGAGCACTTTTCTTTCCTGTTCCCGTTTTTCAATACCTTTTCACCTTTTATAAGTGCAAATAACAGACCAATGGAATTTCAATAAGAATTACATGCCGTTAACGACAAAAAGGCCTTTTTTATCGTAATTAAAAGACACATTATTGTAGGATAAAGGAACGATAATTTACGCTTTTGTAGGAGCTCCGGCGCAGCGGGCAGTGGTCAGGGGTAGCCGCACCGGAGCCAATGGGTGGCATGATCTTTAGAAAGACATGGAGAGAGTCAGACCTCCGTAAAGGAATGAACTGTCGTTATCGGCGGGATTCGGTTTCTTCCCGCGGGCCTTCATTTCGTTCCTGGCGTCACTTGAAAGCGCCAACACATAAGACATCGTCGGTTCACTTGACCAGACTGAATTGGCGGTTTGCCGGAGCTTGTGCCGGAGAGCTTCAATAATTCACAGCTCCGGAATGTCCTGCATGTCGTAAAGACCATTCGGCCGGTTTATGATCCAGAGGGCCGCGCGAATAGCTCCCCTCAGATACCGAAGGTCCAAGCCTACGGATGGTGCAAGAACGCAACGGGTTTCATTCGATAGATTTCTGATTTGACCTATGTCTTCATAGAGCAGGCCCTTCGTCCCGATCACGATGGGAATGTTTTTCTTTGACGCCGTTTTCAGGTGTTCAATGGATTCCTCCCGATCCGTGAAACCAATAATGACATCGGCGTTGTCAAGACAGGATTCCAGATTATCCTGAATCACGATGCCTGTATTCACGAGACCCGCGACTTCTCCGACATCCTTCCCGATCGAGGGGTGCCCCTTCTGTTCAACAGCCCCCACCACCTCCATGCCATCCGTGGCAAAAATAAGGAAGACGATGCTGTTGCCTATTTTCCTGCCGGCACCCGTAACAACAGCTTTGATCATCTCCTGCCTCTCCTGATAATCCTGCAACCGACCTCTCTTCTTAACCGATCGCCTCGCTTCCTCGCTCGCCGGTGCGGATTCTCACCACATCATGAAGATCCAGAACGAAGATTTTCCCGTCGCCGATCTCGCCTGTACGGGCACCCTTTGTAATGGCCGCAATCGTCGGTTCCACAAAGTCCTCGTTGCAGGCAATTTCAAGTTTTATTTTCTTCAACAGGCCACCCACTTCCTTGGCGCCGCGGTATATTTCCGTAAAACCTTTCTGCCTTCCCCTGCCCAGGACGTTGGAGACGGTCATCAGGTTCACCTCCACGTCTTCAAGGGCAACCTTCACCTCGTCCAGTTTATGGGGCTGGATGATCGCAATGATGTATTTCATCTCTTTTTCCTCCTATTCGATGACGGTATATGCAGCTTCGCTGTGCTGTGTAAGATCAAGGCCTACAAGTTCGTCTTTTTTATCGACGCGCATACCCATCAGGGCATCCACGAACTTGAAGAGGACCCAGGTCACGACAACAGCATAAGCCACGCAGGCCAGCATATACAGGCCCTGGATCAGGAAAAGCTTTACGTTTCCGAAGAGGAGTCCGTCAGCGCCGGCCTCATTGATCACCTTTTCAGCAAACAGCCCCGTCGCCAGTGTCCCCCACATCCCTCCGATACCGTGAACACCGAAGACGTCCAGGGAATCATCGTAACCCAGTTTCTGTTTCAATTTGGTCACTGCAATAAAGCAGAAGACGCTCACGAGAATACCGATGGGTATTGCCGACAGCGGACTGACAAACCCGCAGGCGGGTGTGATAGCCACAAGTCCCGCTACCGCCCCCGTCACAATACCGAGGATGGTGGGAGCCCCATGCTGCTGCCACTCGAGGAGTGCCCATGTCAGCCCCGCCGCGGCCGCCGCCGTGTTTGTCGTGACAAAGGCATTGGCGGCAAGCCCCCCTGCTTCCAGTGCGCTTCCGGCATTGAATCCGAACCAGCCAAACCACAGAAGCGCCCCACCGAGAACGGTAAAAGGCAGGTTGTGCGGAGCGAAGGCCTGATTCTCATAGCCGAGCCTCTTCCCGATCAGAAGGCACATGACAAGAGCAGAAACGCCTGAGCTGACGTGAACGACAATGCCGCCCGCGAAATCGAGGGCGCCCAGGTCTTTGAGCCAACCGCCCGTTCCCCACACCCAGTGCGCGATGGGGTCATAGACAAAGGTTGCCCATAGGAGAGTGAGCACGCAGAAGGAGGAGAACTTGATCCTCTCGGCAAAGGCTCCGATCATCAATGCCGGCGTTATAATGGCAAACATGGCTTGAAAGATCATGAAGGCCAGGTGCGGCACTGTTTTCGAGTAATCATTGAAGGGCTGAAGACCGACGCCCCGGAGACCCGCCCAATCAAGGCTCCCAATGATGCCCTGTCCCGTATCGGGACCAAAAGCCAGAGAATAGCCGAAGATAACCCACTGCAAGCTGATGAGGCACATGATAAGGAAACACTGCATGAGAATGGATAGAACATTCTTCCTTCTCGCCATCCCACCGTAAAAAAAGGCCACCCCCGGAGTCATGATGAAAACCAGTGCCGCTGACGCAAGCACCCACGCTGTATCACCCGAATTCATGATAAAAACTCCTCTCAAACAAGCCATTGGTTAAGAAAAATCGTCTTCGCATAATATGACTGAGCAATTCGGGTGCCACATTTAGCTAGTTATGTAAGATGTTGACATTAAACGTATTATTTAAATAAGGAAGGGCAAGAGAGAATTAGCATAATACAATTCTGTCTATATAATTAATTATTACTACATATTTGTAGCGATTAATTTTGGGCGATGGAGAGAGGAGAATCTCAAAACAAACGAAGGCCGACAGCCGAACAAAATATATTATTTTTTAGGTAATTAGTCCCGTTTTGGCACCAGATCACACAGGCAGTTGGCTACCTGATCGAAGATATCATTGGTGCGGTTGTTATATCTAAACTCCAGTTCTTTGAGATACAGAGGGAAGTACTTTTTGGAGACGCCATGGTGCTTGATGAACCGCTCCTTGGCCCAGCTCCAGAATCCCTCCAGGCCGTTGATGTAGACCTTGCCGGAAGAGAAGTACTTGCCGTGGTCCACTTTCAGATGCCGGTAGCCGCAGAACATGAGGCTGTCATAGCTCCTGAACTTATCCGTGTAAACGACACTTCCCCTGCGAACCTTCTTCACGGTGAGCTTCAAAAGGGTTGTCGCAGAGACATCGGGTACGACATTAACATGAACCAGACCGTCCCGCTCCAGAATGCCAAATACAGGGACTTTGCCGGCGGCACCCCGACCTCGGTTTCCCTTTCGTCGTCCGCCGAAGTACGCCTCGTCCAGTTCGATCTCCCCGTCGAGCAGGGTCTGAGCATCCTCGGCATGGCTCAGAATGGCCAGCCGCATGGTCGTAACAGCTCCGTAGACGGCTCGATAAGAAACGTTCAACTGCAGGGCCATCTTCCGAACGGAAACTTCCAATTCAAAGAGCTTGATGAGGGATAACCACTGCACACAGGTCAAACGACCACGATTAATCCATCGGCCGGAAAAGTCATGGAAGGTATAATCACAGCTCGAACAACGGTATCTTCCCTCTTGTAATTTGTAAAGCTTTCTTGATCGACAGCGAGGGCAAAATCGCTGATGGTTTTTGAAGCATTTTTCCAACAGGTATTTTCTGGCCCGGCTTTCGCTGGCAATCAGCTTGTAGTATGTGTTTAAGTCCATAGGGCACCCTTAACACAGGTGCCAGAATGGGATCAATTACCATTTTTTAAGATGTTATCGGGTGATAAGGGAAATAAAATTGTCGAAGAGGATATCGAACTGGGCCCCGATGAGCGTTTCCTGTTCCTCGGCATCCCTGATCAACTTCATGGCATCCGCGCCCGCTTTCAAAAGCCACCCGAGGTCGCTGTTGACCCACTCCCTCACATCCCTCGAGGAAGCCGCATAATTATCGAACTGCAGCCCGACGAGATGCGGCCGTCCCTGGATGGAGATGGCCTCGATCTCGCAATCCATTGAGGTGACCAAAATCTCCATCTCCTTGGGGAGGGGGGGCAAAACGGCCTGAGTATGCCATTTAAAGAGGGGAACCGAAGAAGGGATATCGCGAAACAGGGGATGGCGCCGTCCGTCTTTTGTGACCTGTCCCGAGATGAAACCCACACTAGTGGTGAAATTCGGCCCCACACGAGCACCAAGGGCCTCCGCCAGCAACTGGTGGCCGAGACAGAACCCGAGATAGGGCATGTCCTCCTTCACGGCCTGCTGAATAAGTTTTTTTTCATGCTTGAGGAAGGAGTACCTATCCTCCTCATCCACATTGGGAGTTCCTCCCAGAACGATCAGTCCGTTGTATGGTCTGATGTCTGGAAGCGATTCATGCCAGGTCTGCCAGACATCCAGACGAACCTTCCGCGCTCTTGCTGCCTGGATCAGATGTTTGCCCGGCTTCTCCCAGGACGTATGCTGAATAACGAGAAGATGCTTTGCCATGGTTTTTCGTGAAAAGGAAACAAAGAGGGGGTGCACCACATCCCGCGGGCACCCCCTTGTTCATAACCCTGTAATGTGGACCTGTTGCCAACGCCTACATGATGGGCAGATACTTTTCGATTTCGTACTCCGTTACATGAATCCTGTAGCGGTCCCACTCGATTCTCTTATTCTCAATGAATTTGTTGAAGATATGATCACCAAGCGCATCGCGGACCAGATCCGATTTCTCAACCAGGGAAACCGCCTCATAGAGATTACCAGGAAGTTCTTGGATCTTCATCTTTTTTCGCTTCTCCGTCGAAAATTCATAAATGTCCTCTTCGATGGGCTCTGCAAGGGGGTACTTATTCTCAATCCCTTTAAGTCCCGCTGCGAGCATTACGGCAAAAGCCAGATAGGGATTGCAGGCCGGATCGGGGGAACGGAACTCGATGCGCGTCGCTTTCTCCTTCCCCGGCTTATACATAGGGACTCTAACCAGGGCTGAGCGGTTCCGTCTTGCCCAAGCGATATAAACAGGTGCTTCATAGCCGGGAACCAACCGCTTATATGAGTTGACCCACTGATTCAGTACGGCGGTGATTTCCCTGGCATGCTTCATGATGCCGGCGATGTAGCTTTTTCCCACCTCAGAGAGATTGTACTTGTCTTTGGCGTCGTGGAAGGCATTTCTGTTTCCCTTGAAGAGGGACTGATGGCAATGCAGACCGCTTCCGTTTTCGCCAAAGATTGGTTTAGGCATGAAGGTCGCATAATAGCCGTGCTGGCGGGCAATTTCCTTGGTCACCATCCTTAGGGTGACCAGTTTATCGGCCATCTTCAGACCCTCATCATAACGCATATCGATTTCGTGCTGGCTCGGGGCTACTTCATGGTGGCTGTATTCGATTTGAATGCCCATATCCTGAAGGGCAAAGATTGTGTCTCTTCGGAGATCACTCCCTTTATCTAAGGGACGCGCGTCGAAGTAACCACCCTTATCGATAATCTTCGGGGCCTCGTTACTTTCAAAATAGAAGTATTCGGGCTCGGGACCGACATAAAAAGTATACCCCATATCTGCAGCTTTCTTCAGGGCCCTTTTCAGGACATAACGGGGGTCACCTTCATAAGGCGTTCCATCAGGATTCAAGATGTCGCAAAACATCCTGACAGCGGGCCTCTCCCCACCCCTCCAAGGCAGAAACTGGAAAGTAGTCGGATCGGGCTTTGCGATCATGTCGCTCTCTTCGATACGGGCAAAACCTTGGATTGAAGAGCCGTCAAAGCCCATGCCCTCTGATAAACCTTCCTCCATTTCCGAAGGGGTTATGGCAAAACTTTTTAATATGCCCAATACATCCACAAACCAGAATTGAATGAAACTGACATTCCTGTCCTTCACCAGTTTTTTTACATCTTCAACATTCTTGCAGATCATTTTCTACCTCCTTTCTTATTTCGTAAAAAAAAGCAAAAGTCGAGCCAATAAATATATTTTCAATAATATAAATATATTGCGCATTCATTGCACTCGGAAAATATTCAGCAAGGGTACAATTCCGTTTCTTCGGCACCCTCCTTTCCACAATTTTGTATTAAATAGCCGACCCATGCAAAAGCGTATCTAATTTATTATATCCAATTTCAATTATTAATTCTTTACAAATCTAATATCCTTTGAAATAATTTATTGTTATCATTTGAATGAATTGAAGATATTTTCAAGGTATGGCCATGTGAAGGAGGCGATAAATATGGAAGTATTCGGAACATTTACCGTAAGGGCGGGCCTGGCGGAAATGTTGAAGGGCGGTGTCATTATGGATGTCACCAGCCCGGAACAGGCCAAGATTGCAGAAGACGCAGGTGCTGTCTCGGTCATGGCCCTCGAACGGGTGCCTGCGGATATCAGGGCACAGGGCGGAGTTGCACGCATGACAGACCCCGCCATCATCGAAAAGATCATGAATACTGTTACAATTCCGGTCATGGCAAAGGTCCGGATCGGTCACTTCGTGGAAGCGCAGATCCTCGAAGCCATGGGGATCGACTATATCGACGAGAGCGAAGTCCTCACACCGGCCGACGATAAGTATCACGTCAATAAATGGAATTTTAAAGTACCCTTCGTCTGCGGGGCGATCAACCTCGGTGAGGCACTCAGAAGAATCGGCGAAGGTGCCGCCATGATCCGGACCAAGGGTGAGGCCGGGACCGGAAACGTCGTGGAAGCCGTGAAACACATGCGCACCATCAACGATGAGATCGCAAGGCTGACGATTCTTCCCGAAGAAGAACTCATGACGGCAGCAAAAAATCTGGGTGCTCCCTATGAACTGGTCAAATGGGTCGCGCGGGAAAAGAAGCTCCCCGTGGTCAATTTCTCCGCGGGAGGGATCGCGACACCGGCCGATGCCGCCATGATGATGCAGCTCGGAGCCGACGGCGTTTTTGTGGGATCGGGAATTTTCAAATCCGAGAATCCCGCGAAAATGGCTCACGCCATTGTCCAGGCCGTGACCCATTGCAACAATCCTGAGATTCTTGTAAAGGTATCGAAATCTCTGGGCGGCGCCATGCCCGGCTTGGAGATATCGGATATTGAAGAGGGAAACCTTTTTCAATTCAGGGGAAATTGAAAAGGATAATATCTGCATAGGGAGGAAATTCGAGAGATGAAAATCAAGATCACCAGGGCCACCCCGGACAAGCTGAAAACAAAACCGACGGACGAATCGAATCTTGGCTTCGGGGCTATTTTCTCCGACCACTTCTTCACCATGCAATACCACACCGGGAAGGGATGGCACGACGCTCACATCGAGCCCTACCGTCCGCTGACTTTAGATCCCGCGGCGATGGGACTCCATTACGGTCAGGAGATTTTTGAAGGGCTGAAAGCGTACAGGGGGAGCGACGGCGCCGTTTACCTCTTCCGCCCCATCGAGAATATCAAACGGCTCAACGTCTCCGCACGGAGACTCTGCATGCCGGAAGTCGATGAAAAGCTGATGCTCGAAGCATTAAAAGAACTTGTGATCCTGGAAAAAGACTGGATTCCTCGCGGTCGCGGAACTTCTCTCTATATCCGCCCAACCATGATCGCCACGGAACCTGCGCTCGGCGTGCGGCCCTCCAATGAATATATCTTTTTCATCATTGTGGGCCCGGTGGGAGCTTATTACCCCCAGGGTTTCAGTCCGACAAAGATTTATGTTACGAAGGACTACGTCCGCTCTGTTGTCGGATGCATCGGATTCTGCAAAGCCGCAGGAAATTACGCCGCGAGTCTGCTGGCCAGCAAGGTGGCGGGAGAAATGGGTTACACCCAGGTTCTCTGGCTTGATGCCATCCAGAATAAATATGTCGAGGAGGTGGGTACCAGCAATATTTTCTTCGTCATCAACGATGAGTTGATCACTCCTCCTCTCACGGGCAGTATTCTGCCGGGAGTAACCAGAAACTCTGTCATTGAGATTGCCCGGAGCTGGGGAATGAACGTTTCGGAAAGACAGCTCTCAATGGATGACATTCTTTCTGCCCAGAAGTCCGGAGCATTGAAAGAAGTCTTTGCTTCTGGAACGGCGGCCATCGTCTCACCTGTGGGACTGATTCATTACAACAAGAAGGAGTACGCCATAAACCAGGGCAAAACAGGCCCCGTAACGGAAAGACTGTACAACGAAATACTCCAGATCCAATATGGTGAAAAGGAAGACCCCTTCGGCTGGAGGATAAAAATATCAAATTAAGGGCCATTATGAAAGCTGCTTTTTTAAACTTTCCAGTCGTTTCCGACAGAATCCACAACCCTGTGGATAGATCTGTTAATAACTCTGTGGACAATCACAGGAAGTGCCCAGTTGGGGCCGCTTTGCACCTTATTGCATAACCTTTGAGCATATATTATATCCAATAATATCAATGCGATACGATTTATTCCTTGATCTTTCTAAGTATTTCCGTGTTCTCTGCGAGGTTGTAAACGCTTTGCGAAATTTACACCACTTTCCGGCCCCTGAGATGGAGTTTTTCTGCGGAAAAAGGTCCATTTCAGACAAGGTATGGAAATCATTTTTACTGTTTATATTACTGACTGGGTTTGTTTTACTGACAAGCATTTCCTTTCCCCTTCCCCTCCTTGCGGAAACACCGCCCCTGGATGAGTTGGTTGAAAAGATACAGTCAAGTTACGAAAAGGCGGAGGATTTGAAAGCGCGATTCGTCCAGGAAACGACCATCAAATCGATCCGGAAGGTGGAGCGGGAGGAGGGAACGGTCTACTTCAAGAAACCCCGGAAAATGCTTTGGGATTACAGCAGGCCCAAATCAAAAAAGCTTATCATTAATCCCCGGAAGGCTTGGCTGTACATTCCAGAAGACAACCTGGTCTATGTCCAGGATGCCAGAAAAATACTGAATTCCCGGCTGGTCATCCGGTTTCTCACGGGCGTGGGAAGACTCAAGGATGATTTTTTTGTTCGCTATGCTCAACCTCTCGAAAGGGACTCCCAGGGAAATTATCTTCTTGAATTGAAGCCCCGGTCAGCCGGGACAACGGCCGGCATCGAGCGGCTTTCTCTCACAATCGCCAGAGACGACTATCAGATCATCGCCTGCTCGCTGCGTGACACCTACGGGAACCTGACGCGTATCACCTTCCGAAATATCACCATCAATAACAATCTTTCCGACAGTCTCTTCACCTTCAGTCCGCCGCCGGGAACCATCGTTCAAACCGTTCCCTGATTTGATTCCCGTTTTCTCATGAACCCGGTGCCGATTCTGAGTTTTCCCTTGACAATATCTTGCACGAATGTTTAGGGTGAGCCTGCAAAACGGTCTGAATGGTTTTACCGGAGAGAGGAAATGTTCAGGATTCGTGTTTTCAGCTTGATGAGGCCTCCAGAAAAATGCTCCGCATTTTGACGGAGGCTTTTCTCGTTTACCACCAACGCATTATTTCGATGAAACAACAGCGTCCGATCCCATACATTCAAGCCATCCAGAAGAAAGCCAGGCTCTGTTCCAAGCGTTTATGTAAGGCATCAATCTGCTTTTTCTATAGAAATCAGCGATGAGCCAAAAAACAAAAAAGGAGGAACGAAGGTATGGCACATGACAAGCATCTTGTCAGGCACGAGGAACAGATTGAAGAGGTCAGAAAGACGATCCCGGACTGGATCAAGAAACTGGAGAGGCCCCCCACTCCCATGCTGGTGCCGAAATTCGGCCCGCTTGAGGGGATCCGGGTCGTCAGTTCGGGCATCGTCATCGCCCAGCCCTGGACGGGAACTAAAATGGCCATGTTCGGCGCAGAGGTCATTCACGTCGAAAGACCGGGCGGGGACATCCACAGAAGAACTGCGCCGAATCTGACAAGAGGGAAAAGGGTCCACGGATGCGACTGGGCCAACGAGGGCGTCTGCAGACTCTCCATGGGGCTAAACTTTAAGGATCCGAAGGGATTGGAGCTCCTGATGGCCCTGTGGAAGATATCCGACGTCTGGATGGAATCCTCGGCTCCCGGAACATTGGAGCGATCGGGTATCACGCCCGAGCTCGCCCTGGCGGTAAACCCAAAACTGATAATTTTACGCGTCTGCACCTATGGTCAGTACGGCGATGAAAAGATGCTTGGAAGGCCCGGCTATGACGCACTGGGGCAGGCCTTTGGAGGAATGATCGCCGTGACGGGCGATCCGGCCGGACCGCCCCAGAGGGCGAAAGTTTACACCGCCGACTATCTCACGGCGCTCCACGGATGGGCTGCCGTTATGATGGCTTTATGGCATGCGCAGAAAACCGGTAAGGGACAGGTCATCGACAACAGCCAGTACGAGGCCGTTCACGCCTCCATGGGTTTCCAGATGCCGTGGATAAGCGGAGAAGGAAAGTATTCTACTCATACGGGGAACAAGGCTCCCGGATTCCAGCCGTATAATACCTTTGAGTGCAAGGATGGTTATGTCTTTGTCGGGGCTCTCGGTCCCATCATCTATGCGAGGGTGCCCAAGTTCCTGGGGCTGGATCCCGAAGAATTCTCTTACGAGAATTGTTCGATTGACGCGGCGGCCGTGAGCTCGGAGAAAGGTCTTGAACTGGACAGGAAGCTCCGGGAATATTGCAAGACCCGGCCCAAAATGGAGGTGGAGGAAGCCCTGAATAAAGCCCAGATCGGCTGCTGCAGGATCATGAACGCCCAGGACATGTTCAATGAGCCGCATTTTCGAATGAGAGATTCTCACGTGCCCGTCGTCGACAGGCAGTCCGGTGTCCCCATCAGGGTCGGCGGCATCACTCCCAAACTTTCAATGACACCCGGTCAGGTTTGGAGGGGTGCGCCCGCCATCGGTGAAGACACAACCGATGTCATGACGAAACTCATCGGTTTCTCCGAGAAAGAGGTCCTGGAATACTATGCTACCGGGACCATCCATCGAACGGAGCCCTTTACAGAGCCCGTGGTGGAACCCCTGTCGGGATGGAAATAGCCGGGTGACACACGTTCCCGGAACAGAAAACAGTCTTTAAAAATGGAAAAAAGCGGGAAGCCGGGTTCAAACGCCCGGCTTCTCCTTAATCAGCCGCTTTTTCTCGCAAAATGCCTTCAAATGAAAGTCGTCTATCACGAAGCCTTCAGATCTGCCTATTGCCTCGATCCAGCCGCCGCTGTGGGACGCATTGATGCGGTCCTGGATGTGATCAAAGATCACGTGGAGCTCGTGGAAGCATCACCAGCGGATTACCAGGATATCGCCGCCTGTCATACAAAAACGCACATAGACTATGTCTCCGGTGTGGGACTTTATGAAATATCAGCACTCGCGGCGGGGGCGGCCATTCAAGCGGCGGCCATCGGTCTGAAAGAACCCTGCTTCGCCCTTGTAAGGCCTCCGGGCCACCACGCATCTTCCGGCAGCTCCTGGGGATATTGCTACTTCAATAACATGGCGATCGCCATCTCGAAATTGAAAAGGGAAGGAAGGATCCGGCGGGCTTGTGTGCTGGATATCGATCGTCATTTCGGTGACGGGACGGTGAACATCCTTGCCGTGAGCGGGTACGCGACCGTCTTCAACCCGTACGCCCAAGATTCGGAAACCTATCTCAAAAACATCCTGGAAAACCTTGATGCGGATGTCGACATCATCGGCATATCAGCGGGGTTCGACTATCACAAAGAGGACTGGGGCGGCCTGCTCTCCACGGAGGACTATAAAAAAATCGGAGAGCTTGTGAAAGAGGCGAGCCGAAAAAACAAAACCGGCTATTTTGCGGTTATGGAAGGCGGGTATAATCAAGATGTTCTGGGTCACTGCGTAATGTCATTCATCGAAGGCATGCGCGAATAAACGACTCTTCTTGACCGATCACCATGAAAAAGATAATATTTCCCCAGACAGGCGGAGCCGATCCTGCACAGGACGGTCTGTCCTGGAAGTGTGCTTCTTTTTCTGCGAGAGACGATGCAAGATGGCTGAAGAATGGACCCGTAGGATTGTTGATCCCGAGACGGTGCTCTCGAAAATCAAACCGGGCATGAGCATCTTCGTGGGCACCGGTATCGCCGAGCCCCGCACCCTCATCAAGCACCTCATGGAATCCCCTCAGGCCAATCTCTCCGATCTGGAAATCATCCAGCTTTTGAGCCTTGGCGATGCCATTCCACCCGATGAGCGTTATGCCGAAAAGTTCCGTCTGAAAACCTTCTTCTCCATGACGAAAGGGTACGGCGCCCTAACATCCGGCCGGATCGACTGGATTCCATGCATGCTCTCTCAAATACCCCATCTTTTTAAAACGGATGCCGTGAAGCTTGACGCGGCCTTCGTCCAGATCACCCCGCCGGACCGGAGAGGCTTGTGCAGCCTGGGAGCATCCGTCGACGTGGCAAAGCACGCCATCGAGCGGGCCTCCCTGGTGGTCGGCGAAATCAATGACCGGATTCCCTACACCTTCGGAGACACGTTCATCCACGTCAGCGACTTCCACTACCTTGTCAGAGCAACCGAACCCCTGCTTTACATGCGGCGCTGGCCTGTAGATGAAACCCTTGACCGGGTGGCCGAGCAAACGGCCTCCGTCATAGCCGATGGGAGCTGCCTCACCTTTTTCCTGGGACCCCTCTATGAAGCCCTGGTCAAGTATCTTGCGAAAAAGCGGGACCTGGGGATTCACACGCTCGTCTTCAGCGATCCACTCATGGAACTGATGAACAGCGGCGCCGTAACCAATAAGAATAAAGAAATCTTCACCGGAAAGAGCGTTGCCGCTTACGCCCAGGGGACACCTGAATTGATGAAGTGGCTGGACGGCAATCAACTGGTAGAATTTCAAAGAATTGATATCGTCGTCAATCCAAAAAACATCGCGAGCAACGACCATGCCGTTGTCATCATGCCTGCTTACAGGGTGGACGTAACGGGATCCGTCGCCCTCCATTCAGGCCGGGGAAAGATCGTTACGGGACCAACCGACTTTCATGAATTCCTGACCGGAGCGGCCCTCTCGAAAGGAGGATTCAATATTTTCGCGCTTCCCAGCCGAAACCGGCAAGGGTTCTCAAACTTTTTACCCTCCGTTGAAAAATACCCAAACCAGTTCTCCACCGAGTTGATCAACATCGTTGCCACAGAATACGGCGTGGCCCGCCTCGGCGGGAGATCCCTTCGGGAGCGGACCCTTGCCCTGATTGACATCTCCCATCCCGATGACCGCAACCGGTTGTTTAAAGAGGCCAAGAAATTAAGATTGATTTACCAGAATCAAATATACCGCTCCGAGGATGCCCGGGCTTATCCCAAGGGATTCTCCCTCACCCACACCTTCATGAACAACGTGACCGTTCACTTCCGTCCCATTAAGCCGTCTGATGAAGACGGCATGCGACGGCTTTTCTACCGATTTTCGGACCTGGGTGTTTTTTACCGGTACTTCAGCTATGTCCAGGCCATGCCCCATGTGAGAATGCAGGAATACGTCAGCGTGGATTATCGCCGGACCATGTCGATCGTGGGAATCCTGGTCGAGGCGGGAATTGAACACATCATCGCCGAGGGGCGTTACAGCCGTTTTGCCAACAGCCCTTACGCCGACGTGTCGTTCATTGTAGATGAAAAGTATCAGAATATCGGAATAGCGTCCTTCATGCTTAGAATGCTGATGGACATAGCGCAGGAACATAAGATCGAAGGTTTCAACGCGCACATCCTGACCACCAACAGCGCCATGATACGCGTGATGGAAAAAGCCGCTCCCCCCCATTCGCTGATGGCCGATGAAGGATTGCAGGCCTACAGCTTCTCTTTCCGCCTCGATCAGGCGTAATGTCCCCATATACAAAGAAAAGGCCGGGATCTCTCCCGGCCCTTCTCAACAACCTTTTTATTGCCCCAAATCCTTCAGAAGAATCTTCCGCAGGGTCATCTTCTCAAGCTTTCCCGTCACCGTCTTCGGCAGAGAATCGAAGATGCGCACATACTTCGGCACCTTGTAAGCGGCCAGGTTCTTCCGGCAGAACTGGATGAACTCCTCCTCTGTGGTTTTATATCCCGGCTTCAGGGCCAGACACGCCACAACCTCCTCCCCCTTGACCAGATCGGGAATGCCTACCACCTGAACCTCGGCAACGGCCTGGTGAGTATACAGGACGTCCTCGAGTTCCTTCGGATAGATATTGAAGGCCGAGCGGCAGATCATGTCATTCTTGCGGTCCCGGATATAATAATAGCCG
>Ga0268280_1000812_pt1 | contig 23495 bp, 23 predicted proteins | sample saktaG_9_FD_190139 | JGI IMG/M metagenome (GOLD analysis project Ga0268280, IMG submission 190139) | Saline water microbial communities from Sakinaw Lake, British Columbia, Canada - sak_2011_5_24_40m | ecosystem: Environmental > Aquatic > Non-marine Saline and Alkaline > Saline ... | reverse complement strand
CAATGAATCATCTAAATTAAAACCCAACTTGGTATACATGAAAAATCCTGCTGTGTTTTTATACGCATGTGCCAGTTCCAAGATGCATTTTTTTTCTGAAACATCATCATTAAATTTAATACAATACAAACACGCTCCAAGTAAAAGTTTGCCTAAACCGCTTTGAGAACAAATCAAGTTTACTGCATACACGTTTGGTTCTCTCGCACACTCTCCCAGCTCTGCAATTACAAACCCCAACACATTGTCATCACTTTTATTTTGTAAAAACAAAATATCAAATTTGGAGTTCATTGAAAAAATCGCGTCATCGAGCGCATTCGCCCTATAACGTTGCCCGACAGCAAGTGGACCAGTTCCACATAATGAACCGACGCGTTGATAGAGTTCATTCTGAGTGTATTTGTCTATAAAACCACCACGAGTAAAATCAGACAATGTTTCAAATTTAAGGTTCTTACTATCAAGAAATCTTTTCATGTCGCTTAATTCAGATAATTCGCGAATCAATTCATTTTTAAATAATGGATTATTTGTTTTTTTTCGTAATTCGCTTAATCTTCTTGTATAACTATTCTGAGTAAGCAATTTAGGACCTCCTGATTCATCTCTTGATGTTTCAATCTGTTCTTCCTCCATTGAAATAAAATATTGATTTATATATTTAGATCAATATTAGAATTATTTTTTTTATATAACATATATTTATAATAGATTATAGATTATACTTGATATTTTTCATAAAATGAATCTTGAAGTTTTCTTGAGTTTATCTTTTTATGCACATCTTGCAAATATCATGTTTGTAGTTTTTGCACTTTATTTTGTTATTTCAAATTTTTCATATCTTCAAAATATGTCTGCTGAAAAAAAAATATACGTTGTTCTCCTTTTTTCAATAGCTGCAGGAGTTCATGGATTGTCACATCTTGGTCTAGAAAATTTGTATCAATATAATCCAATGGGTTTTTTTGTTAGAACTGTACACAACCTCATGTAAAATAAAGATAGTTTACAACGTAAAGACAATTTAAAGACAATTCAAGTAAAGTAAAAAAAGACAAAATTATACAAATGTACGATACAAGTTTTTATTGCACATATAAATTGATGGATTCTGATGAAGATAAAAATATCATGTATCAGATGCAACTACTCGACTCATTTGGTTTAAAAAAATATGATGACGATAAAATAAACGAAGAAATAACATTAATTCATAACAAAATAAAAGAATGTCCGCAGTTCAAAGAAATATGCAAAGCGTGCAGTGCAAATGAAAATTTCAAAGATTTTAAAATGGATGAATTTATAATGTTGATTTGTTTTTTTTCATTCGATACATTTGATTTATTCCACAAATGTTTGGTTGATTTTTTTACACACGGTTACATTTTAGAAGATGCAACAACAAATATGATGAATGCATTTTCAAGGGGTCCCCCCCTTTAACCCACTATGTTAAAGGAGAGGTCATAGGGGAACTACGCCCCTACTTCAATAATAGAAATTAAAATAAAATATATAATAATATTATTTTATTATTATATAATAAGTATTTAAATCAGCACTAATAAATGTCTTGCACACGAAATAAAAATACGCCTTCTGATTATTGTTTAGAACAAAAACAAAATAGTCAAATATTTGGTTATTTAGAGTATAAAAATTCACAATATGGATATGCATATAACAACGCGCTACCGACAATGGGTGTTACCCCAAGTCACATGCCGAGACAAATCTTCTCTAACAATTCAATTGATATTGAATCTGCTCTTTTTGGAATAAATTCGACAAATATGGTAACGCCTCAAGCACCAGTGGTCCCCCAACTTGTTAAACTTCCTGAAATTTCATACTTTAACAGAATGCCATTTATTTTACCCAACCCACTTGTAATTGAAAATAATCAACGCCCATTTCCTGTTCCAAATTAATTAAATAGAACCTCTCAAAACCAAGGGTTGAGTTCCAGCGTCTTTCCCTTCATAGTTGAAAGAGTAGGAGGAGGAATAAGCGTGTACATGCTGGACACATCGCGCTTATAATTAATATAAGCTCGCGCCTCGCTAATCAGGCGAGGCACGCACCATTTGCAAACCAGACCATTCAATGAGGCTATTTGCTCTGTAATGTTTGTGGGCTGGTTCATTGCGCTTTCTAAATATATGGCGCGCATAATCATTTTTAGGTTGTCGCAGTCTTGCGGTCCAATGTCATACTTTCCACCACTTTCATTATAAACACCGGCTCGAATACCATTCTGTATAATTTGCATATTTTTATCACTGAAAAATGCCAATGACATGGGCGTGTCATTCCAATTACCCGTCATTGCATCTGTGAATGAAGTGCACTGAGAAGATATCGGCATTTTATCAAAAAGGGCAAACTGTGCGCTTGGACTAGGTCCTTCAATGTCAATGCGCCCGTTTGAAAATTGTTTAGGAAGATTATTCATTTAGATATCTATTACTATTATTTTATATTAAAAATTTAATTAATATATCTAAATTGATATTATTAATTAAATTTTATAGTAAAAAAATATTTAATATATCTAAATTATTATATTATTTATTTTTATAACATATATTTTAATATATTTTAATATATTATAAAATAAATTATTTTCAATTGATAAAATGACTTTTCAAATGATTGTTTTGTGGACAGCTGTGCTAATATTTATTGCAGTATTGGCATTTTTTGGTTACAGCATATATGTTTCGCAGTATAACATTTCTTGGCCGCCGTCGATTCCAGACTGTCCTGACTATTGGACATCGAATGGAACAAATTGTACTTATAGTGGTTATAATAAATGCTTGACCGGCGACACAACAACAACTACTTTCCTTATAAATAAATATCCGAACTTGTGTGATAAATATGACTATGCATTTCAAACTGGTAACAAATGCGCAGCATCATTCAACTGGTCCGGTGTTTCAAATAGTTTGAAATGCAAAAAATGATGATATAGATTATTATAAAACTAAATAAATAAATTATATTCTTTAATAATTATAAATTATCAAAGAATATAATAATATAATTAAAAGATATTTAAGATAACAATACATCTATAAACATATAAACATATAGCAAAATAAAATGGTGATGAAAAAAAATATAAATGATACCATAACCATGTGGACCAATATATTAAAACCTTCAAATGTTGAATGGGTATTAGATAACGACATGCTTTATTATATAAATAAAATGAAAAATAGGTGCAGTGAAAGTGTGGTTGACGTTACAGCGAGAGAAAATTGTTACGCATTTTTCTCAAATCCAACAGATGTTGCCAGAATGGAATCCCGCACATTTATTTGTTCATCTTCGTGCGCGGGTTACACAAACAACGCGTGGAATGTTGACGAGTGCTTTAAAGAAATGATTTCGCGCATGAGAAATGTAATGGTTGGAAGAACCATGTATATTATTCCATTTTGTTTAGGAACAATTGGTAGTAAATATGCAAAATATGGAATACAAATAACAGATTCTGAATATGCGTGTATAAATATGCAAATCATGTGCCGCACAGGGCAGGCGGTAATGGACGCGACCGACGATTGCGACACATTTGTTCCGTGCATACACACAGTCGGCGAATGCGATTTTCAAAATGCAAAATGGGCAAGCAGCGACATGAAGTATATTTGTCATTTTACGGATGACTCGCCATTTGTATTGTCATACGGGTCAGGATACGGCGGGAATGCGATTCTGAGTAAAAAATGTTACGCTTTGCGAATTGCAAGTGTTTTAGGCAAACGAGAAGGTTGGCTTGCAGAACATTGTCTCTTGTTGAAAATGACGTCACCTCCGCCGCTAAAAGAAGTAAAATACATTCTCGCGTCATTTCCGAGCGCGTGCGGAAAAACAAATCTGGCAATGATTACGCCGTGTAAAGAATTGTGCGAAGAAGGCTGGACGTTTGAAACGCTGGGTGATGACATTGTGTGGATGCACTCCATCAACGGACAGTTGTACGCACAAAGCGTTGAAAATGGTTTTTTTGGTGTTGCTCCGGGCACGAATACGCACAGTAACCCACACGCAATTGCGTCTCTTTCAAAGAATTGTTTGTTTACCAATTGCGCAACATATACAAATGAAGATGGAAAAACGGATGTCTGGTGGGAGGGACTCACCCGCGCGCCGCCATCACAATTCACAAATTGGAAAGGCGAAGCCAATGTATCGCCAGCGGCACACCCTAATGCGCGATACACGTGCCCAATTGTAAACTGTCCTGTTATTGCATCAAATTACGATGCGCTGGTGCCGATTCATGCAATTATATTTGGAGGACGTCGTCGTTCGTGTATACCGCTGGCGTCAAAAGCGCGAGACATTTATCAGGGTATTTTTTATGGAGCCACGTTATCAAGCGAAGAGACGAGCGCGAATTCAGAGGCGAAACTAGGAAACATTCGTTTTGACCCAATGTCGATGCGCCCGTTCATCGGTTACAACGTTTGCGAATATTTTCAGCACTGGATTGATTTCATGAAGAAGTTGAATGTGCCTCCACAATTTTACCTGGTGAATTGGTTCAGAAAAGATGAGGATGATAAATTTATATGGAATGGATTTTCCGAAAATTCCAAGATTTTAAAGTGGATATTTTTACAGAAACAAGAACATAACACTAATGCGGATGAGCAAAGCAGCGCATTTGGACAACACCCGTCACTTTCCGATTTGTATTTAGATGAAACAACCGATGATGATAAGCGCAAATGGAAACAACTGTTTTCTTGCAAACCAGAAGAGATAACAGATTTTAAAATGCGCGTGACCGAATTTTTTAATGAACTTGAAAAAAATAGTCCTGTGGGCGTTCCGCACGAACTAAAAGAACAACTCGATAAACTTTGTTGAAAAGTATTTGAAATTTATAAAATGTTATAAATTATATAGTTATATTATTAGTTATATAAACATAAAAATAATAATATATACAATCATACACCACACCAAATATTTGTAATCAATGGACAAACTTGATTTGATAGATATACTCGATAGAAAGAAAATTTACAAGGAAATAAAAGACATACTTGAACATATTCAAAAAAATGATTCGCACGACCAGATGAAGAAAGGATTTTACATATATGGAAATCCGGGTTCCGGTAAAACAGCATTTGTAACATCCATGTTGAATGATATTGGTTATGACGTTATTAAATACGATGCAGGCGATATTCGTAATAAATCAATTATTGAAACCATTGCAAAGCATAACATGTCAAATCGTAACATCATGTCCATGTTTGATAAAAAGGTAAAACGAATTGTTATTGTAATGGATGAAATTGACGGAATGAATAATGGGGATAAAGGCGGAATAACATCTCTCATTAAATTGGTGAGACCTAAAAAAACAAAAAAACAAAAATTAGAGGAATCAACAATCAACCCAATTATTTGCATCGGAAATTATCATGCAGACAAAAAAATAAAAGAATTAATGAAGGTTTGTCACACTTTTGAACTTAAGACTCCAACTAAAAATCAAATGTCGAAAATTGTTACTAGTTTAATGCCAACGCTTGAATCCAATTTGAATGATAATATTTTAGATTTCATACAAGGCGATTTAAGGAAATTAACAACGGTTTATAATATTTACAGTCAGGACATGGATAAAAATACATTACACAAAGACAATGAACATATTTTAAATGGCGATGTGATCAAGATGATTTTTCAGCCCAAGACGTACAATGAAGACAGCAAACAGCTGACGCAAAAACTATTCAACCACAACTATCCAATTGAACAACACGGGACGCTGTTTAATGAAACTGATAGAACAATCGTTGGATTACTTTGGCACGAAAATGTAATTGATGCCATTTCCAAATATAAAAAAGCGGATTCAATTCGATTTTATAAAATGGTTCTTAATAACATATGTTTTGCAGATTATGTTGACAGAATAACTTTTCAGAAACAAATTTGGCAATTCAACGAGATGAGCTCGCTAATTAAAACGTTTTATAATAATAAACTGTATCACGAACACGAACCATTTAAAAAAAAGACAAAATGCGCCCCATCTGAAATTCGTTTTACCAAAGTTCTAACAAAGTACAGCACAGAATATAACAATTCGCTGTTCATACAAAATTTATGCCAGCAACTTGCAATGGATCAAAAAGACATGTTTTCATATTTTCTGTCATTGAGAGATAAATATAAATACAGCGAAGATGAAATACACGAAATGCTGGATAATTATGACATTGGTAAATTGGACATTTCGCGAATATTTAGATATTTAGACAAATACATGGGACTAGAATCCTCATCGCCATTGCCAATTCCATCAAGAAGCAACGATGCTGCCAATGATGACGCGGATGATTTATGAAGACGGCAGCGGACACAAGCACAGCTTGATCTCTCCCAAACTTGCCACATAATATTTAACCACCAGCGGCAAATCATTCTCAAGGTACATTTCAATCTGGTTGCACAAATTTGTGCATTTAATAAAATATCCAAGATTTTTCAGAGAGAATTCTCCCTGAATAATTTTATTTGAATCCTGTTTATGAATAAACTTCATGCTGTCGTCGGACTCAACGCGCCGAACTTCTGCAGTGGCAAATTGTCCAGAGCATCGAAAAATCAATTCATTTCCCACAGATTTAATCTCAATCTTTTCCGAAATACAAGACAAGTCTCTAATTATTTTCTGAAAATCAGAAGAAGGCAAATTAATCACAGACGAAAAAACCACATTCGGTTCTACGAGTTCTTCAGGATCCGGCTCAATCAAGCGCAGCTTTTGAGTTTTGCATTGTTTAATGTCTCCGTTTTCAAACTTTAGCCCGAGATACGAAACAACGCCGTCATTGTAGTCCTTATTTTCAATATAAATTGTCAGCGTGTCATCGTTATCAATTGAATTAATAAGCTTGAAAAGATGAAACATGTTTACGCCAATAATAATTTTATCTTTATGACACTCGTACATTTCAAAATTCTCGGCAGCAAGATACAAGTGCGCCAACATGGTGTGCGACTTGTCCATGTTGATAATTCTGATGCCATCCTTTTGAAACGTAATATTTGTTTCAAGAAGAATATCCTTCAAAGCCGTCATCAGCGTTCGAAACGGCGCAATTTGAACAGTTTTTATTGTTAAAACGTTGTCAGACGACATGTAATAATTTAATAAATTAATATGTGTTTATTCAATATAAATATCTAATTCGTTTAATCTTTAAATACTTAATAATGTTATTATCATTTTACAAGAAATAACTACAATTTTTTTCATTGTATTTAGTTTTAATAAATATAATATAATATATTATATATATCTCAAATGATGAAAAATAACAGATTTAAGCAAACAAAACAAAAACAACAAAAAAAACAAAAAAAACAAACAAAACAAACAAAACATAAAAGACGAATGCAATATGGCGGAAAAACATATGATTATTTGAATTATTCAAGAATACTTAAAACAGATGCACCACAGACAACAGTCGTTATACCTGGTTATGCTGAGATTAGTGATATGATTAAAGAATATACAGACAGTGTTTCCATACAAAACACACTGGATACTGGTATAAAAAGTAAATTTGTTGTTGTGTATAATTCATGTGAAAGACCTAAACCTGATACACCTGATACCAGTATTATTTTACTGAAAAAAAGTGGTTTATTGTCTTTTGCTACTAGTAGTATAGATTGCGACGACGAAACATATTCAACGTTGGCATCCCATAATTTTCGAATATTTATCATACATATATTAAAATGGAATCCGTTTTTACCAAACCTCCGTCCAAAACCTAAAGATACCTCTATGATGTCTTTAGGTACTAGTCCTCATATGTATAACCAAAGTCAACAATTTTCCTACAAGTTTAAAGAAAGATCTTGGTGGGATTCACAAGAATGGTGGAGATCATCTGAATCATTGTTACCTACTACTTATGCGTTACCTACTACTTATGCGACTCTCGTTCCCACCACACAACCACCCGCCGCCCCCCCCCCGATTCAAGAACCACAACAGTCACAACTAATAGATAGTAACGACGCAAATACAAGAGTTTTAAAGATACAGATTACTGGGTTAATGAGGGATGTTACGAGGTTAGCACAAGAGAATAGAGCACTTACAATAAAGAATCAAGAACTTATAAAACGAATAGAAGAACTAGAAACAAAAAAAGATAGATGAAAGTTGCATAAATTTAAACGTAATAACTCAAAAAGAAATAATAAACGCAGGTTTAGAAAATAAATAATAATAACGATGTAATATATTAATACACAAAGTTATTATTATTTTTAAAAATAATATGAAAAATAAAAATAAAAATAAAAATAAAAATAAAACACAAAACTCAAAATTAAGCGTTCAAAAAATAAAGAATGGTTTAAAATATGAATTGAATGGGTGGAAGTGCATATCAATTTCGGGGTCCGCTTACAATCGCGGTTATGCGCACGGACAACTGTTAAAAAATGAATTAGCGGAAGTGCACAAAATGTTGAAATACAGTTTGTATGAAGACTTTGGAAGACCAATGGAGACATTCATTGAAATTTCAAATGATTTTTTTAAACCAAAAATAAAAGAGAATTATCCGGAAATTTACGAAGAAATGGAAGGCATTGCACGCGGGTCTCAACAGTCCATCGATTTTATTGTACTATGGAACTGTTTTGTAAGTTTAGAATACTTATATGGGTCATTGAATCAAGTATTGAAATCGCGCAACAGTCCCGACAGTCTCGAGTTGATTGAAAAATATGAAAAGTTGCTTGGAATAGATGTGGGAGCAGAAGAAAAAGGCGTTGGCACAGGTACAGGTAAAAAAGAAGGGGGTAGTGGCGGCGGCAGTTGGAAAGGGGCGCAAGACCGTTGTTCTGCATTTATCGCGGTTGGTTCATATACGGCAGACGGTAAAATCGTGTGTGCGCACAACACGTTTGATAACTTTTTAGCTGGTCAATATTATAATGTAATCATAAGCATTACACCGTCAAATGGACACCGCATGATGTTTCAAGGAGGTCCAGGATATGTGTTTAGCGGAACTGATTTTTTTACGTGCAGCAGCGGCATTTTTGGAATGGAGACAACGTTGGGCGGATTCAACGCGTATGAAAATAATGACCCGATTTGCTGCAGAGTTAGGCAAGCAATGCAGTATGGAAACACGCTGGACGACTATGTTAAATGCTTGACAACGAATAATTCAGGTGACTACGCATCAACTTGGTACTTTGGAGACACAAACACGAATGAAATATTGAGAATAGAATTGGGATTAAAATATACGCCGGTTGTTAGAACGAAGAATGGTTATTTTATTGGATTCAATGCGGCATATGACCCCCGAATAAGAAACTTGGAAAGCGTTAATAGCGGTTTCGACGACATTCGACGACATCAAGGAGCGAGGCGCGTTCGTTTAGAACAATTAATGCGCAAACATCGAGGCAGCATTGACATTGATTTAGCGAAACTGATTATATCGGACCACTATGATGTTTATTTAAATAAAACAAACATGTGTTCGCGAACTGTTTGTTCTCATTATGAGCTGGATGACCGCGCATTCATGTCTCAAGCAGACCGACCTAAACCCTTTGCGCCGCGCGGAGCATTAGACGGAAAAGTAATAAGCAGCGACCTCGCACGCGAAATGAAATTCATGGGAATTTGGGGTTCGTCATGTGGGACGCCGTTTTATAAAGATGCATTCTGCGAACGCAATATGCAGTGGGAAATGTTGAAACCGTATTTGCACGACAGACCGTCGCAAACGTGGACTACTTTTGCTTTATCAAATCCAAATCCAACAAAAAAACATTCCTCAAAACATTCAAAAAAAATGAAAAGTAATAAAAATAAAAATAAAAATAAAAATAAAAATAAAAATAAAAATACGATAAAAATAAAACGAAGAAGTGTTCGCCTTTGAATCAATCACATTGTTCAACTCCGTCGGCGGCAACAATAACAACATTTTTTGTCGGACTTTTAATTTGCTTGACTTTCGGTTTAATTTTAATCTTTTTTATAATTGTTGGTTTGGGGCTGGGTTTGGGCAATTGCATTTCTTGTTCTTGTTCTTCTTTTTTTTGCTCCGACTCGTTGACGGCACCAACGCCAACATCAACATCAACACCAACAACACTGCTAAGACGGTGAAGGTCTTTGTCAACCACCATGTTTTTATACCTCGAATCAGACGTGACTGCATTCATAATATCATCCACTGGAATATTGTATTTTTCGGAAATAATATCAACGACTGTCATATGAAAGTCGGCAACATGCCGAAATATCATTTGCAGGGATAACGCATATGCACTGCGTCCGTCTTGTATTTCAATGTCAACAGGAATAGAGACCTTTTTCTTGAGAGAATCGCCGTTATTGCTAGTGCTCATATGCTGGGTTTTTATATAGCACACAACACAATAACAATAATTAAATCAATTTTTTTATATAAAAATATAAAAAAATATAAAATTAAATAAAATCAAACAAAATCAGATAGATTTAAATTAAGATTTTTTTTACCCATGTATCCGATAATAATGGAACTGAAATCCATCATATTTATAATATTTCGAATATGTTTCGCATTTACTGTTTCAAGTGCTTTATCGAATTCCGTTTCAGAATAAATTTTACAGGCTTTACCGGCGGCTGTATTATTCTGTCGTTCTTGTTGCGAATGTTTGGCATCATCAGGACTTCTGTAACGCTCTTGCAACTGATTTAATATATATTGTGATTCATAAAACTCTGCAATTTCCATCGGATTTTTTATGTGATTGTTCCTGTAAAGCAATAAAAGATTTTTCACATTATTTACTAATTTTTGGTCCACATACTTTGTTTTCTTCTCTCTCAAATATGCAATAATGTGTTTCAGTATTTTTACTATATTCGTATCTGTGCAAGAACCGGCTATTTCAACAACTGACCCATAATAATAAGTGGCACATTGTACAGATATTGAATATATTAATTGATGGTCAATCCTGAGAATATTGTACAACTCTTTTTGTATAATCGAACAGGTTACAAGCAATTGTTGAAGAAGTTCATTATTCATGTGAATGTCCATTGGAAAAAAAATGTTGAACTCAACCCCTCCATTTTTAGCTTCATCTGTTTTATTTTGGACAAAAAATAATTTGGACTGATAAGAAAATGGATTTTTTGAAGGAATATTTGAAGAAGCGACCGGTGACGACGTTACCACTTTCAATTTATTTTCAAATACGCTCAAAACATGGGCCGGATTAAAATCTCCAGATACAACAAAATAAGTATTTGAAGAATTGTAATTTTGTTTGTGGTATTCAACTAAATCTTTCAATGAAATATTATCAACATTTTTTTTTTGCAACAAGTAGTTATTTGCTTGTTGAAGTCCGGGTAGTGTATAAAGTGTATTTAGTACAATTTGATTAAAACCATAATCGGATGAGTTAATTCTTTGATTCATTTCATTTATAACAATTTTTTTTTCAGCAGTTAAACCTTTTTGTAAAATGAATGGTTGTATTACAATGTCAATCATGTATTCGAGCATATCAGGTAGCTCCTGCGACATTCCGTCAATAAAATATTTCATTTGAGTCATGGTGGTGAATCCATTAAAAAACACAGGTTTCGACATCCAATAAAGTTCGCACGGTTTTTGTTTACATTTTTTCCACGATTCCAACAACATGTGTTCTAGTAAATGATTGATTCCAATATCTGATTTTTCTTCATTGCAATACCCATTTGCAATAATGGCGCTGACATACGCGGTTTTACTTTTTGATTTCATAAATAATATTGTATACCCATTTATTCGATGAATTACTGGTTTTGACATTATTATATTATATTTTTATTATTATTTATTGTTAATTAATTAGTAATTATAAATAAAATTATTGAATAGAATTAATAGACTTTTTAAATTTAGACTTTAGGAATTTTTGACATCAACAGTTTCGATTGTTTCAAATTTTTATCACTTGTTGATGGTTAATTTTGCAAATACAAATATTTTTTAGTACCAGATTTTTAAAATTCTAAAAAATATATTTTTTATATGTTTTATATAATATATACATTATTATATATACAATTTATAACAAAATATAATTTTAAAATAAGTAATGTCATTTAGTTTCCCATCATCATCATCGTCGTCATCGTATAACAATGACAATTCATCATCATCATCAGGACCATCATCATCTTATTTTTCTAATTTAACATCATCATTCGGGTCATCGAATGTGTCTAGCAGCAAAGATTTTTTAGAATCAAATACATTTATCGCCAAAACTGCATTTTTACTATTAGTAATAATTCTTTTTTTTATCCTTTTGCGCATTAGCATTTCACTTCTTTCGTGGTTGTTGGCTCCTAATCAGGATATTACGCTGCTCGACGGAATGGCAGATGCAACAATGCCAATTCAAATTACTCAGGACCCAATATCTACAAATTCTATTCCGGTTATTCGTTCTTCAAATCAGATTTTTGGAATGGAATTTACGTGGTCTATTTGGATATTTATTAAACCGACGACAACGACAGCAGTTGGTACTAAACAGGAACACGTGTTTAGCAAAGGTGCCGGTTCAAAAATGAAATGCAATCTTGCTACAGCTGCTGATGCCCAATTTTCAAATAATGCACCTGGTGTTTATTTAACGAATGTTAATACGCTCAATGTACTAATGGACACGGTGACTCAACCGGCATGTAGTGTTGTTACAACAGATTCTACACCAATAATAAAACCAACTATATCAATTACCAACATGCCAATTAATAAGTGGTTCAACGTTGTCATTCGTCTTACAAACAACACGCTGGACGTATACATCAATGGGCGTTTGACAAAGCGCGAAGAACTGACAAGCGTTCCAAATCAAAACTATGATGATGTATTTATTTGCAGCGGCGGAGGATTCAGCGGATATGTTTCAGATTTAAAATACTTTAATAGATCCATCGGAACAACACATATAAATGCGCTAGTTTCAAATGGACCAAATACAAGCATTAGTAGATCCAACTTGAAAAATAATATTCCACCCTATTTGTCAACAACATGGTATCAAAATAACCAAGTCTAATACATTCATTCTTAAAAAGAAAAAAAAAAGAATCATTCAAGTAATATAAATAATTATAAATAATAATAATTTATATTATAAATAATAATATAAAATAATAATACAAATGTCAAATGCCAATAATTGTGAAACAAGTTGCTGTGTGTTCAACTATTTTACACAAACAGATTATAATCCAAACCCGCCGAGACTGTGGTCACGGTTTAATACGGTGTGTTACTGTTCTCCCGGACAATCGCCTTCGTGTTCAACCGATTATGAAAAGTTGAATGAGAGACGCAAAGCAGAAATATTGAAATACAAGTCAAACAGTAGCAACATTACGAAAAAACAGCAATATGCAAATGTTGCGAGCAATCGCTGGTTGACAGAAAGAAAAAGATGCTGGGCTACTCAAACGGATTCATTTACAAATCCAAACACCAGTTCTTTAGAACGAGTTGGAAATGTTCTTGTTTGTAATAATAATAATGTCAGCTGTTCGCTTACAAGCGACTGTAATGTTCCGGGTAAAGTTCGAGAACTTTGTTATAATCCAACTGTGCAGTTGTACAACTACAAAGTAACAAGAACATATAAATCAGGCGGAACAAAATGGACAGAATACGGACCTCCGCCCAAAGTTGCTTATTAATAAGTAAGAGCTAAGAGAACCTACGGTTCTCCTATGACCTCTCCCTTTTATAAAAAATATATTGTATACTGTGTGTTAGTTGATATTATCGCCTTTAGCGTACATAATAGCGAATAATAAGAAATAAATAATGTTTATTATTATTTATAATTATATTATAATTAATAATGGGAAATAATGTCTCTCTAGGTTACGATGAAGAAGATGAACAAGAACACGTTGAACAAGAACACGTTGAACAAGAACACGTTGAACAAGAACACACGGATGATAAAGAAGATTTAAATAAAAATGATAACATCAAAAAATCAAGTATTAAAAATATTAAAAATAAAGAAAGTGCAAATGCATCAGTATCAGAATCTGTATCGGAATCGATACAGGCACACGAATCAAAAATAAACGAATCAAAAATAAAAAAACGAAAACAAACTGTTCGAAATTCAAAAGCATCAAAAAAGGCGGGAAAAACGAAAAGTAATAAACGCATTTTAAGAGAATATCAATCACGCTATTTGAACGTGGAAAAGGAACGGGAACAACATCATGTAGCAGCAGCAGCAGGTTCTACGCTCTTAAATTCGGATTAATGCAAATGTCCATTGTCGGAAAAATGTCACCCGACATGCACTGGTCATTTTCACCCACTCTTATACAGCTTCTAAATCCTCTATCTTCGCCAATGTAACAGTAACCAGATTTAGAACGACCACCACTTTGCGTAACGCTTGTTGCATCATCAGGCGATGGCATGGGAGCCATTTTTTTTAAATTTGCAAGACCGGTGGACAGCACATTATTTTCAGACGTTTCTACTATATCTGGATTGAGTGGCGGAGGGTTGAGCGCGGTGGCTTGCGCTTGTTTTTGATTACGCGCTATAATCTTGTCTTCCGGTGTTAAATTAAGCCCTTTTTGTAAAATATCAACACTACCGGTTACTACGTCTGATGCCACGTCTGCGCCGCCCTTTAAACCTGCGGCGCCAACATTTGCAGTCGTTTTTACGGTTTCGCCGGTAGAATACCCAATCCATTTTAGTGCAGATTGGATCAAATCCGTAAATTTGCCTAAATTAAATAGATTAAATATTAAAACCCAAATTATCAATAAAATTAAGATTCCTGATATGATTGACCAAATACTGTATCCAGAATCTGCTTCTCCTGCTGTGCCGCTTGTTGCGTCTGGTGCCGCTGAATCTGATAAAAAATTTAATGAATCAGTTAATGGCGCCGTTATTGATTCTGCTGAGGACGATTCTGCCGGTAAACTCATTGTTGTTGTTTGTTGTTATTTATATCTACTAATATTTACTAATATTATTTTTTACTATTATTTACTATAATTATAATTACAACATTATAACATTGCAACTAATTTGTATGTGACCCATGTTGTAAATGCAAAGAGCGTTCCTCCCCACAACGTGTCTGAGATTGCTGTTTTCCACGAATACTTTGTAAACATGGCAAAATTTGTCATATCAAAAACTCCATACAGGAATATTCCTAATATAAATGCATCAAGAGGACTCTTATTTTGTAATATAATAAAATAATTGAGAGCGCCTATAACGCACACGTACGATAAAATCGCCCCATACACATTTGCCTTTAAAGGCGCATTTTGAATTAGTTCAACATTCGCCTTAAATATTGATATTCCAATGTTGTATAAATATAGTCCATCGACAACCAATAATAATGCAGATGAAACAAAAAAAAGGATTAGTTTTTTATTAAAACTCATTTATATATTTATTGTTATATTTATTTTGTTACTAATTTTTATTCTTTTTTTGAAATGAATTGTGTAAAACTGTTTAGTTTTTCAATTTTATCAATTGTTTTTTCCAAGTCACTTCGCTTTACATTATGCATCAAGTAGTCTGTTGCGGGAGAAATTTCATTTTTTTTTATTTGTTTATAAACCGAGTTTATTTTTTGAACAACCAAATCCACCATTCCTTTATTTTGAGGGAGAATGATTTCTTTTTCAGTGGTATATGATTCGGTTAAAAGTGAAATCGCAAAATATAAAAGGTATCGTCGCTTTGCTTTTGCACCTGGTGTAAAACGCATGCAGTATAAATGCAATAAACTTTTAAGAATTTTTATAACAATTGGTTTTTTTGGTAAAATGAATGTTTCACAATTTGCGTTTTTGAGTATTATTTCCCATAGAATCCAGACCGGGTCCATTTGATATTTATCATCCACTGGTATAGATGCTCGCCTAGAACACTTGCACGCTTCTTTTTTTTTGGTTTTACAAACAGAATTAAACTCCAAAATCCACTCCAGCCAATAACAAGCCAATAAATTATTCTTAGAGTCGCCTGATATGTGATAAGCAAATTCATTTAGCGCAATGAAAAGCTCTTTGGGGTCTTCCTTTTCAAATACCGCATTCACATATTCAACATTTGGCGCTTTTAATTTTGTTGATAGCGACGTTATCTCATACTCATCTTTTCGTATGTCAACGCGCTGGAAGCTATGTTTTTTATTGGATAAACACAACACACAAATCACTTCGGCAAATAAGTTTCTGATTTTTTGACTGTTTCTTAGTGCAAGTTCATTTCCAACATACCCGCCAGACATAATCTGTTTGAATGCATCATATCGCATTTCAATGTAGAGCGGCAACTTCGTGTTTGCTAAATGAATGTGTTTTCCAACCATTGTTAAAATAATATCCCACAGTTCTAAATATTGACCCGCACAAATAAACTCTGAACTCCAGTTACAAGCCGGTTCTATTTTACCATCTAATATGCACTTAATCAACTCACTTCTTACATCCGATTTTTTATATTTTGAAAACGTGGTTCCTTTGAATTCGTTTATTAACCTTGTGTCGTTTATTTCAGCATCTGTTTTTGACATTTTATTTTAACTGAATTTAACAATTTAATTGTATTTATAAAATAATAATATATAAATACAACATATTTAACACAATCGTAAATTAATAAATTATTTTAATAATAATAATAATATAATATAACAACAATAGTAAATCATAGAAATAAATTAAACAAAACAACAAAAAAGTAAAACAGTAAAAGAGTAAAACGATGGATTACAATACGAATACACTTTTGGAAAATAAAAGAGTGATAGATCAAATTGCCGATAAAATTAATGATATGCCTTGTTGGATGGCACTCATGTTATTTTTAGCAGTTGTTATTATTACCATATGGGGTATAGGTTTTTTTTATAATGCAAACATGATAAACAAAGAAGGGTTCACACAAGAAGCTAATTTCATTTTGAAACAGAATGATGAAGTATTTGAAGACCCGTTTTATGTTGGTATATATGATGACTTATTTTACAAAAAAATATACAACACATATGAAGTTGGCGTTATTGTAAATGAAATACACCCGACATCGAAGGATGTAATTATCGAAATCGGTTCAAAAACTGGAAATTATGTTGGCACAATGAAAAGTAATGGGTATAATATTGTTGGGTTGGATAAGTCTAAAGCTATGGTTGAGTACGCGTCAAAAAAATATCCCGACTGTAAATTCATTCACGGTGACCCGCTTGAGTTCATGAATTTCTCATCTGAATATGCAACTGCAATTTTACTGTTGGATTTTTCCATTTATTACATTTCGGACAGGCGCACGCTGTTTTATAACTGCTACCAGTGGCTAAAACCGGGTGGTTACCTGGTTCTTCACCTTGTGAACCGCCACATGTTTGACCCGGTTGCGCCAGCGGCAAAACCGTTTACGCTTGTATCTCCGCAATCTGTTGCGCCGGCGCGCATCACAAACTCGGATGTCGTTTTCAATAACTTTAATTACAAGAGCAAATTCGAAATCGAAGGAAACAATCAAAACGGCGAAATGAATACCAACGACACTGCTAAAATAATTGAAACCATGAAGGATAAGCAGGGTAAAGTTCGCAAGAATATCAGGTCGATGAAAATGACAGGGCAAAAAATAATTATTGGTGAAGCGAAAGATGCAGGTTTTATGATGTTGAGTCAGTATGACCTTTTAAAAAATCAGCGCGAATATCAGTATATCTACATTCTTTATAAACCAAGCAACTGAATTCACGATTATTTATTTATACGTGGCATTGTTCGACGACGCCTGGTTTGGTGCCTGCCATTTTCTTGTGCATTGGTCTTGTTTTCCACGTTTTTCAAGGGAGCTAATGCCGTTCCCGTTGCAACACATATTATTATATTTTCAAAAATTTCACTCAACGTGACGTCTATTCCTGAAATCATTTTTACTCCTGGATACATTATTAATGCGCCATTTATTAACTCTTGGATGGAGTCATTATACACATCATCTACTTTCTTATTTATTGCATCATTTTTCCCGCCAAATAATGATGATAAATTTCCCACAATGCTTCTAAATAACGAGATTCCGTGAACTTTGGTGCCTCTTACAATTCCCAGAGGTTCGTATTTTGTTACATCATACGTCATTAGAGATGACAATATTATATTATTAGAATTAATGATAACATTTGCGTCACCGTTTTTTAATGTTTCCATTATTATAAAAAAATATAAAATATACTATATACTATATATATAATAAAAATATACTCTATAATAAAATATAAAATTGATTTTATAATAATCCAATCCAAATTATTATAAATTGCGTTTGCACTGCATTCACATTGACATCTATCTATGCTCCATCCCAAATCCGATATTCGCTCCATGTTTAATAATACACGGGAAGGGGGGCATGCGCATGTGGGAACAATGACGGCATCTGAAGTCGCTTCTACTGCTGCTACTATAGTTGCTTCTATTATTTCTACCGCTGTTGATACTGCCGAAAAAAAGAAGACAACAAAAATAACAAAAATAGATCCAATTGAATCTCTTTGTAATGCATATTACAAGGCGTACACGGGTGATAAATGCAAAGGAATCGTAAATCATGATGTAGACTCGATGAGAGAAATGTTGAAAGATATTGTTGAAACTTGTAAAGTAAAACCAAAAAAACTGTATCGATATTTTCATCATGTGAAAGTTAGCACTAGAGAAAATATTTTTCCAATTCAACACCTACTTTTACACCCTTTTGATTTCATTACATTTGAAAACCAGTTTATATCTTATAAAAATGCCATGTGTATTTGTAATGAAAAAAAGATTGTTCCTCCACTTGAAAAGCGAATAAATGCGTGGATATATGACTATTTTATGGGAAAACTAAATAATAAATTGTATATTACTGAAACCGAGTCTGTACAACTTGAAATTGAATTTAATAAAGAATTTAAACTGCGTAATGGTAAACCAGCAGCACAGTCACTATTGTTCGACAGTAAGCGCATTGTTGAAAAGAGATTTGGGACCACATCTTATTTTACAACCCAAGAATTTATTGACTTTGAAATAAAAACATCTGATAAAGTGATGAAACTATTTTATCATGATGAGAAAATGTTGGTAGATGAAGAAAAAGAAACACAAGATGAAGCAATTGGTTGCCACATTGAAAAATATACAATGGAACAACACAACACCAAAGACTTCAAGTTCGAACCAGAACAGGTGGAAGCAATAAAGAGTGGGTGTCATTTGAACAATATGCAACTGTTCAACATTACTGGTCCTCCGGGTACCGGGAAATCCACAATTGTTGATTGCATCATGAATTATAAATTGCAAAAGGGAAATTCTATTGCAATCATGGCTCCAACAGGACTAGCACAAAAGAACCTGAAAAATAATTGCAAATATGATTCAAGATTTAATGATAATGTCAAGTTTTCAACTTTACATCGAGCCCTCAACTTCACATTCAAAGATAAAAAAAATAAATTTAAACCGACCATCATTATTGTTGATGAGTCGTCTATGGTTGACCTGTTCTTGTTTAAAAAGCTTTTGTCTGCATGCGCGCGCTTTAAATGTTCGCTTATTTTAATTGGAGACGTAAAACAACTTCCGCCGATTAGCGCAGGAACTCCTTTTGAATCCATTATAAATTCCAAGATTTTTAAAACGACCTTTCTAACAAATATAAAACGACAGGAAGGAAATTTGAAAGCAATTATTGAGAAATTAAACACGCCAAATGGTGTTCATTATGATGATTTCGACAATGCACATTCCGTGTTTATTGAAGCAAAAACACCCGAAGATTTTGAGAGAGTGATTACCAAAATATATAAAAAGGAGATGATGCAAGAAGGAGCCGACATTCACACAATGTGCGTTCAAAGAGAAAAAACTGGCGGAGTATTCGCTCTGAATCCAATTATTCAAAAACTAAAAAATCCTCATGGTGAAGAATTATTTGTGAAACGTTATGAAGGATCGCACACGCATATTTTTCACGAAGGCGATTTAGTTATAAGAACTGAAAATGATTACAAGGATGAGAACAATGTTCGAGTGAATGGTGATGTTGGCACCATTCATCAAACTAAAACAAAAGTAAAAAGGTATGGAAGAAATATTATTGAATACACTTATACAATCAGATATAAAACAGGAAAAAATGAAGAAGGTCTTACAGTTGGAGACGTTCAAGATGCATTCATGCTGTTTTACGCAAGCAGCGTTCACAAAATGCAAGGACTGCAAACAACCACCATCGTGTTTATTGTTTCTCCTGAACACAATCATTGTTTAACAAATGAAAATTCTAAAAAATTAGTTTACACGGCAATATCAAGGTGTAGGGCGAATTTTTATGTGGTTGGAGACAAGTCGTTATTTTTGAAAGCGCAAAGGTCAAAACCTGAATTCACTTATCCTACGCTTTTCATGACTGAATTCAATGAGTATGAATAAAATATAAAAAATCAATAAACATAATATAAACATAAACTTTATAATTATTCGTATAATAGTATTATTTTTTTTTACTTGATACAATAACAATAAAAACGACGATAATACAACAATGACTTCTTCATCTTCAGCATTCAAATTAGTATGCAATAAAGACCAAGTATCGCTTTTGAAAGATGTAATAAATCCCGATGATAAAACATACAAAATTATTTTCAATGCACACAATGACGGATTTCCAATTTATACAATGGTTGGATTCAAAATGTACACACTGCTTTATGAATTAAATCGCGACATTATTCACTCATTCAAAGTTATTAAGGAAAATGAAAAAAGTATTGAAATGGTTTTTTTATTCAAATCAGTTGGTAAAGAATTTGGTCTTGCTCCAAAATTTATGCACACAATAACAACAGCCGACTATATACCGCAGGAGCCTAATTATTATATTTTCAATAGCGTCGACGTCTGTAATGAAAATGATGACAACATTTCAATTCCAAAAAAATATGAACGGTTACACACAAATAATTCTGTGCTGACCATTCAATTCATTTCAAATAATGAATTACATTTTGATTTTACATTTAGTTTAAAAGACAATGATAATGGAGATAATAAAAATGAATGTCCAATTTATATGGAAAATTCGGTCGCATTAATGATAAAAAAAATGTTTTGTAGATTAAAAGTATTTACAGAAAGAATGACATAATTAAATATAGTTTGTATATTATATTTAATCTTTTATTACTTTTATTCAATTTTATTAAATTTTATTTAATCTTTATTATTTCATGTTTAAAAATATTAAAACAAACGTAGTCAATGCATTTCGAATAGTAAAATCCTATTCATCTGCCATTTTCATTTTAACTACAGAAACTCTTCAACACAAGTTGGGACGTACAGAGTATAATGATTACATTAAACAACTGGCTTCAAGACTATCAAGAGAGAATGTTTTTTATGTTAAATTTTTTCAGGCAGTATGCACAATAAAGTCTCCATTATTAACACACGAACTCTCGTTGTTTCTCACGTCATTTACCGATAATGTGCCATATTCTTCTTCCGAAATTGACTGCTATTCACTTGAATCATTAATAAATGAATTTTCAGTTTCAATAAAAAGACCATTTATTCCAATAAAATCGGGAACGATTTCGCTTATTTTTGAAGGAACTATAGATAATAAACCGGTTATTATTAAATGTAAGCGCGTTGGAATTGATAATAAAATTCAAAATGCAATATTTCATATGAATCACTTGATTTCTACTTCAAAATTTATTCCTCATATTAAAAATTTAAATGTCCACGAAATTTACAGCGAAAATAAACAAAGCGTTATTGACCAACTTTCATTTGAAAAGGAGGTTCAAAATATTGAATTATTTTATTCAAAGTGGAACAAACCAGGTCTTGACTACATTAAAATACCGAAAGTTTATTCCGATATTACAAGGAAAATTCCTAATGTAATCGTAATGGAGCGAATATTTGGTAAAACGATAACTCAAATTGATGCAGATGACAAAGATATATACGCGTTACTATTGGCGAAATTTAATTTTAAGAGTGTGTTTTATGATGCAATTTATCACGGAGATTTTCATCCTGGAAATGTATTTTTTTTGAAAGAAGATAAAGTTCAAATTGTTCGTTCTGATGATGACGACGACGACGACGATGACGACGATGATGATGACGGCACACCATACACTTACAAACTTGGAATAATAGATTTCGGAATCATTGGAACATTAACGAGAGAATTGCAAAATGTAATATATAGTTTATTTCATAATTTATATGAAAAAAATCACATCGGTGTCGCTAATTGTATGATAGATAATTTAATTGAACCAAAAGATATTTTAACATCAGAATCAAAAAAAGAATTGGTTGAAATTATTTCATCATACTCGGAAACACATTTTGGAAAAGATAATTATAAATTTTTAGATGCAGAAGATATGATAATAATTAATAAAATACTCTGCAAATATGGTGTTCAATTTTCGAAAGAATTTTGCAAGGTGGAACTATCTTTTGCAATATCGGACAGCGTCTGCAAGTTGTTATCAAATAAAACAACATATATTGACCAACTTTTAAATATATTTTCAACTTCTTCTTGATTTTTCTTTCGCTTTAATTGTTTTGAGAAATTTTGTTTGTTTTATGTTTTCGTTTCAATGACATATTAGAATTATATTTTTTGTAATGAGTTTTTTTTCTTTTCAATTTTTTTTTTCCACCCACATTTGGTGTCTCTAGTGTTTTATTTTCATTTTCTACTGTAGATTCTGTTTTATTATTATTGTTATTTTGTTTATCTCGTATGGCAATTAATTCATCCAAGACCTTTTGTGTTTTATCTATAAGTGAATCAACTTTTGCAGCCTGTTTGGCACTATCATCAGTACCAGTACCAGTACCAAGATTATTATCTTCAAGAGGCGTAGCATTTTGTAAAGTAACATCAGGAGGTGTAGCATTAAGAGGTGCATCAGAAGAAGCGGCATTTATATTCATATTATCTGCAGGGAGTACAGCAGCAAGTCGTTCTTGTTCAGCAGCAGCAAGTCGTTCTTGTTCAGCAGCAGCAGCAGCAGTGGCAGCAGCTTGTTCAGTAGCAAGTCGTTCTTGTTCAGCAGCAGCAGTGGCATCAGGAAGTGTAGAAGAAGCAGCCTCAGGAAGTGTAGAAGAAGTAGCGTCAGGAAGCGTAGAAGAAGTAGCGGTATTCATATTATCTGCAGAAAGTGAAGCAGCAGTGGCAGCATCTTGTTCAGCAACAGCAGCAGCAGCATTTTGTTCAGAAAGAGCAGCAGCGGTAGCATCTTGTTCAGCAAGAGCAGCAGCG
>Ga0268280_1000810_pt1 | contig 23525 bp, 19 predicted proteins | sample saktaG_9_FD_190139 | JGI IMG/M metagenome (GOLD analysis project Ga0268280, IMG submission 190139) | Saline water microbial communities from Sakinaw Lake, British Columbia, Canada - sak_2011_5_24_40m | ecosystem: Environmental > Aquatic > Non-marine Saline and Alkaline > Saline ... | reverse complement strand
AGGCGTCACGGCGAGCCGCACCGACAAGTTTGCCATGACCAGAACGACAGACCCGAACGGGAACGAGATCGTTGTTGTGGCCGAGCGTGCGGAAGAAGGTGGGCTGGGAATTTTCTGTCGGAAGCACTGGCTACGAGTGTCCGCTTGGCGCGTTAGTGGATTCGCGGAAGGCAATGCTGGTCACGTCCAAAGGATCGCGACCTGGAACTCAAGCAGCAAGAACTGTGATGCCGTGCGCGACGTAGACATTGCGTCTCTGGGCGACGGAGCCGTGGCTGTCGTCTACATTTCCAAGCGCAAGGATACAAAGTTGGCCGTGTTCCGAGTGAATTTCACCGCTAACGCAATCGAAGAAATTGACACAGCCACCGTCAATGGCTCGCCGGAAGTCTATTACGATGCGTCGGTCACGGTCGCGTTTGGTAACGTTATCGTATTTCCATCAGTAGAGACTGACGGGGGACAGTGGAGATACTTCATTAACAGCTACAGATGGCAGAGCGGAATGCTGCACCCGGTTTCGAAACTGGAAATCGAGGAGTTAGCTTGCAGCCGAGACGGTAGCGTGAGCGCGGTGGCCAGATTGATTCAGAGCAGAGTCTTCGATCTTGTTTCTGTCAAGACACTGGACTACACAAAGCCAGACTATGCGGGGGCCTATCAAATCGTCGCAGCAGCATCTCAAGCATTGCGCTTGGCTGTTTTCTCCTGGGAAGTGCAAGCAAGCGGCACCCTTGTCTACAAAGGAACCTTTTGGGCGAATCGCGACGATGCCGAGGCGTATCTCGTAGGAAGCGAAGCAGCTTGGACTACAGCGTCAATATCGGCTTTCTACGGCGAAGATCGGTCCGGATTTGTTATAGCCGGACGAGGTGCCGCTAGGGAAGTTCGCGACACCGCCGGCAAATGGCAGCAAAGCGCCCCCGGTCTCAAGGTCGTCTATGGTCATGTGACCGACACCGGTTTGCCAACAATCGAGACGAGTAACGTCTTCGGTTCTGGAGATGACGATGATGTGCGTATGTCGGACATGGCTTCGGGCTTGGCCCCAGGCGGCGAGAATCCCGGTGTGCTAACTGTGCACAAGTCCAAGGACGGGTATCTCATTGCCATTTTCTGGGAATATCGTGACGACTTCGATGCCAGACGGTGGGGTCAATGAGAATGGTTTTGTTTTCTTCCCTATTGGTATTCAAGCTAAAAAAGGCAGCCGACAATCTGGGGAATGGGGTCAGGTCTTTCATTATCACTTTTTCTTTTATCTTCATGACTTATTCTTATAATAAAATTCCCCATCAAGCATTGATTGTCATAATGCAAGACCTGACCTCAGCATTCCACAGTCCCCAAAACAAGTGCCTCAGGCCGTGCCAGGGCTTCAAGCTCCCTGATGTAGCGCCAATAATACTTTTTTGGACATGCCTTGAACGAGGCGATCGACGAAAAGGTCAAGGTTGTTTTGCCATTTTCACCATTGGCCATTGGACCCTCCTATTTCGTTGAAGATCTGCTCCTTCAACTGCATAGCCTTTTGCTTGCCAGCCTCGGTCAAGGTCACAGACTTGGTGTTGGCGAACTGAACGATCATCTTCTCGTCGGCAAGCTTGTTCAGCACCTCGAAAAGGTATCCTTTCCAGGCCCGAAAGACCTTTTCGCCAGGCTTCTGCCGGGAATCTTCTTCCCAGCCGGTCAGGTACATGAGTAACAGACAGAGTTCAACAATCTTTTTTTCCATGTTTTTCCTCCTATGGATTTGGCCGATATGGCCAGATTTGGTCACTTTTTCCGGGTAGACCTCTCCCGTTAATTTAACGCGGAATTTCCCCTTGCAAAGGATGGGGTACAGGCCGAAAGGCCCGTCCTTACTTACTTATTCCACTTTCCAGAGGAGGTTTACACCACCGATTCATCTTCACATTTGAATCCTACAAAACGACTCGGAAAAGGGTCGGATTTATGCATTTATCTTCAAGGCTTCCCCTCTCTACGATCATTTTCGCCTTGTCTTTATTGGGCTCATAATCAAAAAGCCGATAGAGATAATAGTTTTCCTTATTTTCCATGCTGCAAGTTAGCTCATTAATCGTCACGTAGAAATTGGTCTTGGAGCCAGATTTGGTGGTTTTCACTTCAATATACATCGGTTTCCCGTCTTTATCATAAGACAGGATGTCATACCCAAGGCCATCCCCTATCGATTTCGATATATGCTCTGGCATTTTCTTGATACCGAGCCCCTTCAATTTCTCCATTTCATATTTCATGACCAGGTCCTCGCCGCCATCGCCGATGTTTTTCTTTTCTCGGGCATTCTCGATATAGTTAGTCGACGAGCCCCGCAGTATTACTTCATATCTTTTTGGGGAAAGGGGGATGTTTACTTTTATAAGCCTTCTGGATGCGGGCAACTGCTTCTTGACTATCTTTTTCCTGCCAAATTTATGCACCGCTGCCCAAATGATATCTTGGGTTAAAATATTGGAGGAATAATCGAAATATTCCTTTTCTGTAATTCGGTCCTTGTGCATTTTTAGCAATTGGTTGTCTTTTACAATTTCTGCTTTAAGACGCTCACATAGAGAATTATATTGCAAGACATTTTCGATTTTCCCCATTTTCAGTTTGAACGGATGATCTATCAGTTCCAGAAAATCCTTGAATAGCCTAAATTTGAAAATATAATAGCGATCAGGGTACTTGAGCGCAAGATAGACCATTATGGCTCGCAAATCGTGATAGTCCCTACTCCCAATAGATTCGGAATCGTTCAGATCTCGAATTTTTTTCTTAAATTCATTTATCCGCTCAATCAGATCGACTTCTTCATCATATAGGTTCGTGAAGCATTCCTTAACTTTTTTTGGCACTCTTTTTGCGAGTGACAGTATCACACCCCGCGGGAAATAATTATTTGAATCGAGTAGATTGAATGTTTGAGCCAAGGACTTTTCCAGCATCTTTCCAAAATCCTTCGCTTGGAAAGTCCAATTATCCTGAAAGCATTTTACAGCCTTCCATTTATAGATTTCTTCATCATGGATTGTTTTGAATTCGGACTTATAAGATTCAATAATGTTTTTTATTATTTGATAATCCATTTATCCCTCCAAAAACACTCAATTATAAACTTTTTTTTTTAATTCCGTAAGCTCACGCCACTGACAAAAATTCAGATAGCACCTCGGCCTGCTCCAGCACCATTTGGGTCGCTTTTTCCTGCTGTCGCAGAGGCGCACATGACCAAATTCTTGAAGGTCGTCCTGATCCTGTTGCCGTTCGTGATCGAAGCGATCGAGCGTCTCAACAGGGCAGGCTGACTACGCTTCGCGGGGCGGCTGGGAAACCGGTCGCCCCTTTATTCATTTTTATGGGGTTATATCTTCTAGCCCAACGATGGAACTCAGTCACCACCCGCTGGGCAGTCGGATGGCGCAATTTGTTCACCTACTTGCCCACGATAATAGTCCTCATGAGAGTCCCTGTGGAAGAGGATTACGGCAAGCACACCTGCGAGGATGACTTGGTGGCTTCGCTCCATGTCATCGAAGTGTTTTTGACCATTCTTGATTGCAGCGCGAATTCTGCCTGAAGCCGCATCGACCAGATCGCGATCGCCTCCGGTCTTGAAGCCACCTTTCTCTAGCATATCGAGGTAATTACTTGGGTGTAGCCGGTTTCCCTCCACATTGACCCATATGCCATTTTCCTTCCGAATGTTCCAGTTTAAGCTCCGCTGAACGTATTCACCCAGTCGATCTTCTGAATCATGGTACCTTGCAGGCGGATTGGCCGCCGCGAGCTCATCTATAAGGTGATTGAACAGCCACGCGAAACTGTCCTCCTCATCCATATAGCGTCCGGTCTCATGATCAAAGATTAGTTCCCAGTTGCCACGAATATGTGAAAGCGGCCGGAGCACCTCATGTTCTATGAAGTCGCTGACCGCGAAGAAATCGATAACGTCCTGATTCATTTTCGGCACCTCGAAGGCAAACGAACGCTCAGCATCAGCGGCGGCGCGCAGCGCCATCCGCTGCAACCGGTTGTTATATGTCGTTCATAGTTCATCTATTTTCGGCCTGTTTCTTGATAGCCTTAGCCAGTTCCTTTTGATTCCATGTAACAACCGGAATCCTGTTGTCTGTTATGGCCTTTGGGAGGCGAGCTGGAGCGACGTCTCCTTTGTGCATTGCCACAACGCCTTTGCCCATGGCAATGCTTTCTCGGATTTCCCAATCGACCCAGTTGCTATCAGCCGTCTTGTCGGTGATATAGACAACGGTGACGGAGCACTGCCGTATGCGTTCCCTAATTCCCCGTTTGATGTACTCAGCCTTCTTGCTGTCGAAGGGCTCCTTGAGCGACCAATCGTTGAACTCGATGTCCGAATTTTCGTTCTTGGCCTGTCCACGCAACATGTTCACGTCGTTCAAGTCTTCCTGAACGAAGCTGATGAATACGTTGCACTTCCCGCTCGTGCTAGTATCTTCCATAGACTTCTTAGCCCTCTGTTCCAGGGCTTTCAATTCGTCTGGTGTCAATCCTCGGCCACCACCGCCACCTCCACCCATGATTACCTCCTTTCTTTCGCGTTAATAATTTCAACGCACGCTACGCATACTCCGCAGGGTGTGTCGCTGCCTGAATGGCATGAGTAAGTTCCGGTTAGTCCACGGGCCTCAGCCATAGCCAAAACGTCGCTCTTGGAAAACTCGATCAGCGGTGTAAGAATACGAATACGCCTGCCCATTGACGTTTCAATTATCGATTCGCACCCTTTGGCGAATTCTCGCGTCTGGTCGGGAAACAAATGTTGGGCGGGATCGAGTAGCCCGATGGCAACACCATCTGCCTGGACCCTGCATGCGTGCGCTGCCCCGGCCAACACGAATAGGAGATTTCGGCCTGGTAAAAAGGCATCTTCGTTGATCCTTAGACGGGAGTCGGTTATTCCGCTCGGAACCGCCCTTCCAAATCCCGACAAATCCATGCGCGTCACAGAGGGCAAGTCATGCTTATCATGCAGTCGCTTACATGCTTCCCACTCCTTGGCCGCCCCGAGCTGTCCGTAATCCACGAAAAGTGGAAATAGCCGAATCCCTTCCTCTTGAGCCATCAGGCTCATAAGCGTGGAGTCGTAGCCACCGGATACGAGTGTGACTAATCCCATGTCTTTTGTTCCTCCTTGGCAACCCTCACGACAACCCATACGGCAAGATCGAAGCGGTCGGGGGTATATCCGTATGAGTAGGCATGCTCGATGAAAGCGTCTTCCAGTGCCTCGTATTTTTTTACCGTAGAAATGGATCTCAAGGGTGTTTCGGTTAGTCCAACCCAATTCATGTAGGTCAGAACGTGTATGTCCAAGATCGCAACACATGCGGCGTATCCAATGTTCCGAAGGAATAGGCTGGCCTGCTTCGGCCCCAATCCCGATACTTCCAGGGCAAGGCGGCGGCGCGCGTCCCGAATGTCACGCGAACCCTCCAAGAACGAGTGGAGGGTGCCCCCGGATTGATAGAGCCATTCGGCCGCATGCCGTATTTGGTTCGATCGAACGCGGAAGAACGGATAGCAAATCGGTTTGCTGAAAGATCCTCGATCGGAGAGAGCTTCCATGACATCCTGCTCGTATTGTTGGAAGCGAGATGATCTTCGATGTTCGCAAAACAATTGTCGTCTCTCCATCCGTTCCAAAGCCGAATGAGCCGCCTCAAACCGCACCCGACTTCCCAGAATGCAAGCGACGAGTTCGCGCCATAGGTCATCTTCTGTCATTCTAGACCAGGAAGGTGGCTGCTGGCACTTGTTCTCCAGGGCGAAACAAACTTCTCGAATCGCATTGTTAATCGCAGGAAGTGGAATATGCGTGACAGTCATGTCAATCGCCCCCTGTGATTGCGCTAATAAGTAGCGATGCTTGTTTGTCGGAGGCGAAACGGCGAAGGAATCCTTCTGCTGTGTCTCTTATCAAGGCGTCCCGAAGGTCCGCCATGAACGCTCTATAGAACTCAAGATTGTGCATCAGCACCGATTGTATATACGGCAACGCCCCATTATTTCCCCAGTCTGTCTGGTCCTTGTATAGGTCCCATTGTTGGAAGTGGAACAGTTTCCCAGATTCGTGATCCACAACCGTTTGACACCACTCCAGTCCGTCGAAACTATCTGCTCCCGCCATTGAGTAGACTGCGATAGAAAGGGGATTCCCGGTTCCGAGCAAATGCAAGGGGCAGTAGAAACCCAAATCGTCAAGCGCTTCACGAAGTTGTCTCACAGTTCGGGTTCGCGCAATAATTCCATCGCCAAGCGCCCTTTCCGGGACTGCGAGCAATACGGGGAACAGCTTTGCGGCAACTATTCGCACGGCGGTCGGAAGCAATTCTGTCGGCCCATGTATGATCGGTGCTACCGTGCCCAGAGCATGTACTTGATCGCGTAGGACGCTCGAAACCACATCATTTGCAATGGCCTCCGCGGTATCCGGTGGCTCCTGGTTATCGTAACAGAAGCACAAATGGTGTTCGCTCTCCTTTGCCACTTCATGAAAACGGTCAGGCGTCCAAGCCAGTTCACCTTTCCAAAATCCTTCATAGTTCCCGCTATCCATCAATATCGCCGTGCCCCGTCTCTTGCTTCGACTTAGGGCGGCGTTCAGGCGGGGGTGATGCTTCGGCGGGCAGTTTGCGATGTCGAATGCTGAGGTTAGGAAAAGCGGATGCGCAGCAGCGTCCAGTAGCTCCATATAATCCACTGGCATGAGGTTGGTCTTCACGCTGGACACCGACGGAAAGAAACACGGCATCGGGATGACTGTCTGTGCGATGGACAGGTCAAATGTGCGAATATGTGCCACTATTTTTTTATCTATCATCAGCTTGATTTAGCGCCTGCTGTTTTGGAAAGGCGGACATCTCGGCGGGCGCACCACATAGTGTGCTCGCGGGATATTGAGTTTTCGGACTGCTCTACAAGTTGGGAAAACTCCTGCTCGTTCATCTGGTTGCTGATAAATGTCTCGATTTCCTCCAATTCCTGGGCAGCGAGGGCGTAGGATTGAGACAGTTCATCATGCTGCTTCATCTGGCTCCACGCCGCTATCGCGGCGGCACATGTTGTAATTATGGGAATGGGGTTGACTCCTAATCCTCCGAATGATGCTTGAACGATGGCAAGCATGACGATGACTACTTGCAGAAAAACAATTATCCAAAATAATTTCGCGCCGCTATCGGCGTTTGCCTTCCCTTTGTTGGCATACCATACCTTCTGGTCACGAATCCTATCGCTGGCGTAATACCCTCGGCGTTCTTCCAAGGAAAGAGATCGCCTTCCCTTCATGAAATCTGTAATGGACGATCCATCCACACTAATTACAGCTGCGATGTGCTTCGCCAAATTCGGTCTTGCTTCACGTACTTCTTTGAGGTCGTAGAGGAAGAGGTTTACAGCGCTGCTGTCCTCGTGGAAAGGCTGAGCCCGCATCATGAATCGCCAGGTAGCAGTCTTCACTGACTCGGCGACGGCTCGGCCATCGAACCAGATCTTTTCGTCTTGCCTTGCGCGTATCGCCCAAAGGATGAAAAGGCCTACCACTAGGATTGCCGCCAGGCCAGTGTAGAGGTAGGTATTCACGGCTTGAGAACAAATAGCGGTGAGCGCACTTACTACACTGCCCAAAACAAGGAACGTAAAATAGACTTTCTGCAAAAGAAGATATGTGCTCTGTGCCTTGAGGGATGCGGCATCAGCGCAACGGTAAAGGGAAGGATAGTCATCGTTGGTCATAATTGCCTCCATTTCATTTATCCGAGTCTATTCCTCCTCCTCGTCCCATCTTAGACATATTACGCTCCGGTTCAGCGGCGGGCGGTAACCCATACGCAGAAGCCGATGGATAGTCTCGTAGTTTGTCTTCTGATGCCATCCTTGTTGATTGCAGTCCATTCACTCTCTCGCGACCACGGTATCATATAGCCCATAATGGGTCAATCCCGGGTAGCTTTCTATGCCGGTATAGCGCAGCGACGCATCCTCGTACCGTCGGAACGCGAAGACGGCCTGATTCATCTGCTCCGTATTGAATACCTTCAACCGCACCAGCAGGTGGAAATCATTCACTGTCAGTCCGGTGACGGCCAGGAACAAGTCGGGTTCGAGCTTGGTGATGACGTCCTGCAGGGTGTTCTCCCGAAAGTCGGTCAGGTACATGAACGCCGGAATGCGCGTCGCAAATTTAATCAACTTCTCCTGCACGAGTTTACGTTTGGACTTGTACTCCTTTTCCTCTTTGGTCAGTTCCTTCTTCTGCTTAGCCGTCAGATATTTGTCCTTGGACTTTTTCTTAAGTTCTTTGACCTTCTCGCTTTTGTTGATGATTGTTTCGAGGATGTTATTTCCGAGCGAGCGCCAACCCTCAATACGCTCAACGGCCGCCATCGCTTCGGGATTATCCATTATACGGCGCAGGGTGTCGTTGTCCACGTTCACCAAAATTGCGCTTTGCCACTTCTTTGCAAGCAGCGTAGCCGAGGTTCCCGCCATCGCTATGTCTAGAATGCCACCCGCGTCAATCTGCGTCATATTCGCGCCGTCATAGGCCAGCACGGGCAGGAATGACACGAGATCCTTGACCGCGTTCTCCGGGTTCGGTTCGTTAGGCGAAAGCCCGATCCCGTACTCCGAAAGTTGCCGCAGCGCGCGCGTGGGCGCAAAGTCGAACACAAAGCAAACCGGCTTAAGAATTTCCTCCTCGTTTGGGTTATTACCGTTCGGATTTCTGATGAACCAGGGCGACTGCACGCGGAAGGCCGACTGAAAGTAGGTCTCCGGCGACTTAAGATTGCGGAGCATCAGAATGGATGACCACTGCGGCACGGTAACCCCGGTTGTGAGTTTGCCGCAGGAGAGCGTGATGGTCTTGGTCTCGAATCCGCTCCCGATGGCCTTGCGCACGGGCGGCAACGCATCCAGCCCGATGCCCGCCGAGGCCCCAGCGGCAACCACCACCTCGTAGTCATGCCAGAATGTGTTGTACTTCTCAGCGAGTAAGTTCGCCATCGCGTGGCAGGACGCGACATGAGGGAGGAACCAAAACGAGTGCTGCAAATATGGTAGCAAGGTTGCGTCTAAATACGGGAACGGTGGCCGTGTGCCGGTCTTGAGATATTCCATTGCCTTAGATGCATAGCCGCCGCGGATGATGTCCAGCCACTTCTGCACGTCGCTCTTGTGCTTGAACTGTGCCTTTCTGCCTGTACCTATAGCCTCAAAGAAAGCGTTCAAGTCGAACTCGTTGAACTCACCCGTGTTGGCGATGGCGATGAGTTCGTCCGGCATCTGGTACGTGAACAGGTGTAACCGAGGCAACGTGCCGTATGGATTCCAGTTGCCCGGGTTCTTCGCCGTGAACTCCTCCTTTGCGCGCTGCTCGTCGGTGTACGTCCAGTTAAAGAGCTGCTCCTCAATGAATTCGCCTGTGGCCAACGCCCTGAACGGCGTGCCTGAAAGGTAGAGGTAGGCCTTAGTCGTGATTGGCAGGAATTCGGCTTCTCTCTCCGAAAGTTCACTGAGGTCCTCGTTCACCTTCTCCAGGTCGGTGGCGTATTCCAGCGTGGCCTCCTTTTTTGCGACCGCCTCTTCTTCACCTTCAAAGAGCTCCTTGGCGGTCTCCCGCCATGCCCCGAAGTGGTATTCGTCGAACACCACGAGGTCCCAATTTACCTCGTGGAGCCATTCGTTCTTTGCCTTGATATTGCCCGCATCATCGCGGCCCAGCAGGTCCTGAAAGGAACCGAAGTAGACCAGCGGTTTCCTTGCGGAGATACTCGTGGGATCGCGGTCAGAATGGCGGGAAAGGTATTGCCAGCCGTCGAAATCCACATGGGATTCGAGGTCCGTCTGCCACGCATCCTCGACGGCGGGCTTGAACGTCACCACGAGCACGCGCTTGGCTCCGAGTTTCTTGGCGAGTTGGTATGCCGTGAAGGTTTTGCCAAATCGCATCTTCGCATTCCAGAGGAAGCGCGGGACAGCGTGCATGTCCTCCTTCCAGATGGAGTGAAAGTAGGCGTGCGTCTTGTTCACAGCCTCGGTTTGCTCCCGCCGCATCGCGAACGTTTCGTGGTGCGTGCCGGTGAACCGCTGGCCCGTGCGCAGTTCAGTGAGCACGGTCTTTACGTCCTTGACCGTACAGCGCACCCACTCTAGCTCTGTGTTCTCGAAGCCTTTTCTAGCAAGCGCGGCGCGAACGTCGTGGTCGCTGAAGATGCTTCCATTATCTCCCTCGATGGACTCGTCGAGTTCTATCCTGTAGTTCTTGATGCCCGCGGTCTTGACCTGCTCGGCGACACGCTGCTTCACATCGCGGGTAGTCTGCCCGACCTTGAGGAGCCCCTTGTGCGCCGGGTCATCAATCGAGTAGGCGTAAATGCGCGGCCGGGCTTCCGGCTTAGGCGCAAGGATTTCTTCGATGGTGAGCTTACTCATCACTATCGTCCATCGGTCGAATCATGCTCTCGATGAATGAGATTTCGTTCTTCGTGATGCCGTACTTCGTGTAAAGCAAATCGTCAGTCCAAGTCATTGTCCAGGACTGCTGTGGCACCCATGTGTAAGTCGATCGCAAGGCGTGCTGGGTGATTTTCCTCAGCGAGACGAGAAAACGGAACAGGCGAGTGCGATAGTAGCTGGCGAAACTCCGGGCAGCCCTCTCTGATTGGAAAGGCGTCACCACAAGGTACGATTGAGTACATGCTGACGGGGGTGCGGCTATGATCTCCCTGCCAAGAATTTGATGTGGGGAAGTCTCGCCGGCACCGTAAGCCTCGGGTACCAGAACCTTCCACGTGTCAATCGCGTTTGTATTCTTGCGGATATCCCCGCGTTTGATGAAACCGATGGCGCGCGCGCCCTTGTTGATGAGGTGCAGCGTGATCTTGCCGCTCCCACCTTTCTCTGTCCAGCCTTCGAAGTTTGTCGCCACACCGAACGGCGTGTCACCAGACACCAGGCCTATCACCGACGGCTCCTTTTTGGAGAGAATCTTTCTTAGGATTCCAAGTGCACGCTCGTCGCGAACGAAGATATCGAACTCGCCCAGTTGCCGATTACACTGAAGATGCTCTTCGCCTCCGGCCACGCGAGTGACGTTGCAGGCTCCGCCGTGCGCTTCATCCCATAGGAAGTAACAGACACCACCTTTGATCTGCACACCGGGGAATGCGTCGCCAGAATCAGGAAAGTCTGTGAGACTGCGGAGATGGCCTCCATTCAGCATCTGCGTTCTGAAATCATCCAGCCCACGCCCACCAGCTAGCCATCGCGAAGGCGTGACGAAAACAGCGTATCGCGGTTCAAGATTGAATGCTTGTTGGACGAAAAGATGGTAGATTGAGGAGTCACTCGAACCGCCTGCGCCGCCAGTCATCTGGTAGGGCGGATTGCCGATAATCACGTCGAATTTCATAGAGCCTCCAAACAACTCGCCCATGCGAGTCTTGATTGCGTCGGTATGGATGAACGCATAGGCATGGGTTTCAAGCCCCTTCTCGCGGTCAAAGATCGTTCGCGGCGCACCGCAATACACGCACTTTGTGCCACTCCAAGTGTGTTCAATCCGATCAAACCAGATGTTGCCCGCGTCGCTACCGAAGCCCTTGGCGATCGAGTGCTTGCCCTTGGCGTGCTTAGAGCAATACAGACTTCGCCGCGCCAGCAGACTCGTGAGATTAGTAATCCCCATACCGAACACCTGCTTCGTCAGGATGTGGTTGACTCGTCGCTCAAGGTCGGGCATCTCATCGGCCAAGCCCTTGGTAAGACGGCTGGTGATCTCGCGCAGGAAGATGCCGGACTTCGTGCACGGATCGAGGAACCGCACCGTCTTGTCCGTCCAGATGTTTGCACCGCCGTTGGCCGCCGCCCACGCCTCGGCCAGCGAATCCAGCATCCGGTTCGCCAACTCCGGCGGTGTGAGCACCTCGTCGTTAGAGAGATTCGCGATGCACGTCAGTATGTCCGGGTTGCGTCCACGCAGGGCAAAACTTGCCTGAATACTCATGCGCCTTCTTTCCTTCCGGCGACAGCCACCTCGCTGACCGTCATCGGCGAGTACTGCTTCGTTGAGGTGAAAAGTTCATGCTTCCCGAGGTTGGCAAAGAGAGAGTCTTTCGCGCTGAAGGTTGATGACATTGTGAGAGTGTCGAGACGAAAATCGCGCCGCTGGTACTTTCCCTTGCCCAGGTATCCCCACTCGGCAAAGGTGATTGCCTGGCCGTCGTGGGTCCGCATCTTCAGGGCATCGCCGTGTACGATGTTTTGCGACAGCACATAAGATACGGCACAATAGAGATCGTCCGACTCATCCAGATTCAAGTATTCGGCGAGGATCTCCAGCAGATTCGCGCGGCACTCGGCGATGTTGTCAGCCAGCAGTTCTATTCCGTAGATACACATCAGCGCCAAGAATGCATAGTGCCGCCGCTCGAAGTCGGATTTGCCGTACTTCAGTTCCACGGCGGCGAGTTTGCGGCGCAGAATCTGCACAAGGAAATTGCCGCTCCCGCACGCCGGCTCCAGAAAGCGGGAGTCAATGCGCTGCGTCTCATCCTTCACCAGGTCAAGCATAGCTCCGACCATCCAATCGGGGGTGAACACCTCCCCATGGTCAGCGACGCGTTGCTTTGACTTGACCAAGTTCATAGGCCGCTACATTTCCTGCGATGCTCTAGTCTCTTTACTATTGTTAAGCAGAACATCAGCTGCAGCCCAGAGGTTGGCTTCAAACCCGAGATTGGCACCATTATCCCCTTTAGATTTCGCTTTTCGCCCTCTGGCCATGATTCTCCCTCTCCTTGAACAATTAAGTTAAATAATATGCCAAACAGCCATAAATAAGCAACCCAACGGGACCAGAAATATTAAATTTACCCGCACAAAAACCGGCACAAGATCAAGGCTGGGAAACGAAAGCCCACTTGAAGCCAGGGATTTTCGATTATCTACACCCGCACAAAACCCGCACAAGGACAACGGTCTTTGTTAAGGGTAAAAGCTGAAGATGGCGGAGGGAGTAGGATGAACGCAAGGCGCAGATCCCTTTCCCAACTGGCTAAATCGGGGAAAGGTCATACGGAGGGAAAGGGATTCGAACCCCTGGTGCCCGTAAAGGCACAACGGTTTTCAAGACCGCCGCATTCGACCGCTCTGCCATCCCTCCGGCCAGAAGGGATTTTAGCAGAAGGCCCTGGGAGTGTCAATTTGTGCGGGGGACGAATATCAGGATTTTCCTGATAGGTGACAAAAGCCGGCATTTCAATATATAATGGCAGGCAATTGAGAGGAGGGAGTGATGATCAAAAAAAGATTGCCTGGCACTGCCCTTGCCCTTCTCGCTGCCGCATCCCTGACATTGCCGGCTCAGCAAAAAGAAGTCAAAAACACCGCCAGCCGGGAACAACAGGTCACAGAGCTCAATTGCCCTGACGTGGCGGTAACCTCCCTGACCGCCACCCTGGTCAGCACCCTGCTGGGCGACCTGCAGGTCGAATTTCCCATGGACACTGTCAAGCTGGAAGCCACCCTGGAAAACGTCGGCTCCGCGGCCGTGCCTCCCGGGACCTCCCTGTACCTGATATTGAAAAAAAACGGCGAAGTGATCCAGAGCGCGGGCACCAGGGACATTCTTATGGCCCCGGGCAGCCGCTGGACCTACAGCGTCAACGATTCATTCCCGCACGGCCGGAAAACGATTTACGCTTTCCAGGTCGCCTCGACCCTCAGGGAATGCCGGGTCAGCAACAACCGGGCAACGTGCCGGATCGATGAAAAGAAGCTGCATCCGGCCGGAAATCCCGACCTGATCGTCAGCATTTTCTCAATCGGCAAGCGCTGGAAGCGCGAGGGAGACCAATTCGAAGCAATCTTCGACCTCGAGGCCGATGTAGCCAATATCGGATCGGGATACAGCAACAGCGACTCCCGCCTGCTTTTTGTTAATAATGACGACCAGGTGGTACTGGCAACCGTGAACATCAGCCAGGATGATCTGCCCGGCCCCAACGAAAAAAAACGCTTCACGAGCGAACTGACGGCTGCCCAGGTCCCGCCCGGGGAGTTCCTGGTAAGCGCTCATATCGAACGGCCCCGCAACGAGCGCACTGGCAACAACAACTGGTCGCGCAATACCGGGCAAATATCCAACAACGCCGATTCACCGGCCGGAGCCCTGGCGGTCATTGATTTCAAACCATGGCGCCTGGCCGGAAATACAATCTCGACCCACATCCAAATAACCAACCTGCAGGAGCGAACGCTGCGAAATATGCGCCTGGTCGTGCTCAAGAACAACCGCCAGGTCAAGGAGTGGCAGCAGCTGGAATTCGGCCCGCACGCTTCTTCCCATGTTCAATATGAGGAAGAATGCCAGCCGCCCAAGATCATTTTCGGCTGTGAACGCTACCGGGCCATCCTGAGCGGGGATCCAGGAAAAACAACTCCCCCCGGGAACTCGATCTTCGATTCACAATCAAGGAACTTGTACTGTTTGGCAATGAGCGAAGCCATGCTGCAAAGCAATCTGCTGGACAAGGACAACGGGCTGGCGGCGCAAGTGTACCGCCGGAACAGTAATTTCCGCATTACCGAGATACTGGCCAAGGTCGAGCCCGTTGGCATCCACATCAGCGTTAGGGGCAAGGAAGTCGTTGCCAATTTCCCCAACCGCGAATTCCATTTCGAGATCGTTTTGCTTCCCAGCGTGGTCCTCGGCCAATTGAAACTGGACGTGATTAAAAGCGTGGTCCACCTGGGCTCTGCCTTTCCCGAGTTTTTCAGCTCCCTGCTGGCCCCGGTCATGTATCAAAGCATCAAAACCGTCATTGAAAAGTTTGCGGCTGAGGAATTGGCCGCCAACTTGTCAAAAACGTCATCCGGGGCGCTCAACCCGAATAGCGAAAACCGGATTCCGGCAGGCATCATTCTGAACCAGGGCGTCCTGGATATCTACTACTGAAAACGCGACCGGGGAGTTTCTATCAGAGGAAAACCAAGGAAAAAAAGGGAATGAAACAATATAAGCAGCGACTGTGATCGTTATTGCTTTTTTTGTTTCTCTTCCCTTTTTCTTCCCTCTCTCTTACCTATTGGATATAATATCTCCATGCAACTGACCGGATTGAAACTCCCGGCACACCTGCTTCTACTCGCCGCCCTGTTGCTGGCATTTGCTGACTGCAGGACCAATGACCCGCAAACCCATGATCCTGCCGACACGGTCGACCCGCTGCTGGTGGATTTTCCAGTCTTTCCTGCCGACAATCCATGGAATACCGACATATCCGGCTTCGAGGTCCATCCGGATTCGGCCGCTTTCATTGCCTCCATAGGCGCCAACGGTGAACTGCATCCGGATTTCGGCACGGTATGGCAGGGCGCGCCCAACGGCATTCCCTACGTGGTCGTGGGCGGCGACCAGCCGCCGGTTGCCATCACCTACACCGCCTACGGCGCCGAGAGCGATCCCGGCCCCTTCCCCATCCCCGACAACGCCCCGGTGGAGGGCGGAAACGATTCCGATGGCGACCGCCACGTGATCGTCATCGACCGCGACCAACGCATGCTGTACGAGTTGTACCGGGCTTTCAAGATCCCGGGCGGCTGGGAAGCCGAAAGCGGTGCCAAGTGGGACCTCACTTCCAACGCCGTGCGCCCCAAGTACTGGACTTCGGCGGACGCTGCCGGACTGCCCGTCTTACCCGGCCTGGTGCGCTACCTGGAGGCGCAGCAAGGAGAGATCAACCACGCCCTGCGCTTCACAGTGGCCAGGACCCAGCGCGGCTTCATCTACCCGGCCCGCCATTTCGCCTCCTCAAGCAACGACCCGGCCCGGCCGCCGATGGGGCTGCGCTTGCGCCTGAAAGCCGGCGTGGACATCTCCATATTTTCGGCCGTGAACCAGAAGATCCTGCGCGCCTTAAAAAAGTTCGGCATGATCGTGGCCGACAACGGCTCCAACTGGTACCTCTGCGGCGCGCCCGACAGCCGCTGGAACGACGACGACCTGCACGAGCTGCATCGGCTGCGCGGCCGCGATTTCGAGGCCGTCTATACCGGCCCCATCGAGCATTAGAACTTTCTGTTCAATTGTTGAAGAGTTGAAGGGATAAAAGATCAACTTTTACGTCTTTGATCAGGATTTGTAGTTTTTTTCATTTTCTTCTAAAATCCCAGTGTGAAAAAATTGAAATCCCATAGCACAGGTGGACCATGAAACAATCACTGTTTTTTTTATTGGTGCTGGCCGCAAGCGTAACCCCGGTCGCTTCCTCCCAGTTGACCAACCGGCCGCTGAACGCACTTGCTGAAGACTATGTGAAACTGGCGCTGGAGTTGGGGGCGTATGCTCCGGGCTATATTGACGCTTATTACGGGCCGGAAGCATGGGTCGTGAAGCACGATGACAGTGTCCTGCGCCGCGGTTTTCCCGCCAGCGAATTACGGAAAAAAGCGAACGGCATTATTAGCAGCCTGGACGCGGCCGCCCGGAGTGAACTATCGGCCCTGGAAAAACTCAGGTGCGAATTCCTCGGCAAGCAGATGATCGCCTTGAAAGCGGAGATAGACGTGCTGTCCGGGAGAAAATTCACTTTTGACCAGGAATCGAAATTATTCTATGACGCCGTGGCCCCGGTTCACAACCGGCAGGAATTTGAAAAAACCATCACGGCTCTGGAAGGGCTCCTGCCTGGAAGCGGCAGCCTCATTGAAAGAATCGCGGCGCTCAGGAAGGATTTCATTATCCCCGCCGACAAGCTTCCGGCCGTGTTCGACGCGGCCATCGCCGAATGCCGCCGCCGCACCCTGGCGCACATCGCCTTACCGCAAAACGAGAACTTCAAGGCCGAGTACGTGAAGAATAAGCCCTGGGGGGCCTACAACTGGTACAAGGGCAACGCCTTCAGCGTCATCGAAGTGAACACCGACCTGCCCATGGACATCAGCGGTCCGCTGCGCTTGGCGGCGCACGAGGGCTACCCGGGACACCATGTCTACAATGCCCTGCTCGAGCAGAAGCTGGTCAAGGAAAGGGGCTGGATCGAATTCTCCGTCTATCCCCTGTTCAGTCCCCAATCGCTCATCGCCGAGGGCACGGCCAACTACGGTATGGAGCTGCTGTTGTCCGCTGAAGAAAGGATGCGATTTGAAAAGGATGTTTTATACCCCCTGGCCGGTCTGGACCCGCGCCAGGCCGCAAAATTCGCACAGGTGCAAAAACTCATAAGCGAGCTGCGCTACGCGGAAAACGAGGCTGCCCGCGGCTATCTCGATGGCAAAATTTCAAGGGAAGATGCCATGGAGTGGCTGACGCGCTACGCCCTGGAATCACCCGAACGGGCCGCGAAGTCGATAGATTTCTGGAACCAGTACCGCAGTTACATCATAAACTACAATCTGGGCCAGGATATTATCAGGAATTACATGGAAAAAACAGTGGAAACAGACCATAGCTTGAAGAAGAAATGGGAAATCTTTTATGATATTCTTTCCACTCCGCGCACGCCTTCCGGATTGAAATAGACCTTTCAGAAATATTCGAGGTTCGACGTTAAAGAGGAAGAGGAAATTTGTCGATACAATTCAAATTCCAAATCACAAATCCCAAATTCCAAATAAATTCCAAGCTCCAAATTCCAATTTCCTAAACAAAGGCGTTATAAATGCAATTATTCTTTGTTTGGTTTATTCGGTTATTGGATTTTGGTGCTTGTTTGTGATTTGGTGCTTGGAATTTGGAATTTTATTCTTCTCATTTCCCTCGTCACGCGATACGCGTCACGTAATTTATATATTTTTTCAACCTCGAACTTCGAACATCGAACGTCGAACTTCTGGTTAATGCAAAAGAGCCGCTTCGGTGTCGAAGTAGCGCTTCAAGCCCAGGCGGTTGGCATGGCTGAGCAGCAGCTTGCTCGAAAGGATCACCTCAGCCGGCAAGGCGCACCAGGGCTGCAGCGCCTCGATGCAGCGACGTTCGAAATCGTCGGCCGGCAGCACCTCGGTGATCAGCCCCAGGTCAAGCAGAGTGGCAGCATCCAGCGTTTCGCCATTAAAGAGTATTTCAGCGGCTTTGCCCTGGCCGACGAAACGCGGCAGGAAATATGGCAGTGCCCCGGTGGGATGGAGGCCGTGGCGACAGTGGGCCGGCGAGAAGAACATGTCGCGGCTGGCGAAACGGAAATCGGCAGCCAGACTGGCACCGAAAAACGGGGTAACCACGCTTTGCTGCAGGCCGACGGCAAAGATCTTCTTGAACTCGGCCATCTGGGTGACGATGCGATTGAGGATGTTGATATGGCGAATGACTTGGGTCTTGAGGTGGGTGGCCTGACCCGGCTGGCCCAGGGCGGCCTCTTCCTTGCAGATGAACTTTTCGTACTCACCGTCGGCGAACCCGCCCGGATTGCCCATCAATAGCAACGCCCTGACCTGGTTGTGGACCTCGGCCTCATGGAACAGCTTCAGGAACCGGCCGCTCTCGGCCAGGTCGGTGAGGGTGGCGACAGAGTCGGCCTGAACGCGCATCACGGCGATGCCGTCGGAAAAATAGGCCTTCAAAAACCGGTCCTCGAATTCAAATCCGTTCGCCTGGCTCATGTTGCCTCCTGCTGCGCGCCGCCGCTTGCCAACAGTTTTAGCACGGCGAGTCCCTGCATGCAACTTTTATTTTATTCTTTTTTGAAACGGGCTCTGAAAGCAAGCTTGAAACGGTGGGTTAAGTAATACATGTTGGGCACAAGTACCAGGGTGAGGACGGTGGTGAAACTGAGGCCGAAGATGACGGTCCAGGACATGGGGCCCCAGAAAATGGCATTGTCGCCGCCCAGGTAAATGTGCGGATTAAAATCCGCAAGCAGGGCAGCGAAATCAATATTCAGGCCAACGGCCATGGGCAGCAGCCCGAGTATGGTGGTGATGGCTGTGAGCAGCACCGGGCGCAGGCGGGTGCGTCCGGCCTGCTGGATGCAATCCTTGGTATCCGGAAGAGAAAGTTCGTCGTCTTGGTCAAGGCCAAGGCGCTTCTTGGTATTGGCTATGAGAAAATCGGTATAATCGACGAGCACGATGGCATTGTTGACAACTACACCGGCCAGGGAAATGATGCCGATGCCGGTCATCAGGATGACGAAATCCATCTTGAATGCGGCCAGCCCGCCGAAGACGCCGATGGTGCTTAAAATCACGGTGATCATGATGATCATGGGCTTAGCGAATGAGTTGAACTGCAGTACCAGGATCATGGTGATCAATGCCAGGGCTATCAGCATCACCCTGGCCAGGAAAGCCGATGTTTCGGCCTGCTCCTGCTGCTCGCCGGTGAATTTGTAGGAAAACCCTTCGGGCATGGGATACTGTTTCATCAGCCCCTGCAACTGAGCGTTTACGGCATTGGCATTGTAGCCTTCGATGATGTTGGACCACAGGGTGATCACCCGCTCCATTTTCAGGCGGTTGACCGCGCCGAAAGTTGTGCCGTACTGAAAGCTGGTCACGCTGGAAATGGGCACCTGCATCAGGGCGCCGGTGTTGCTGCGGAATGAGATCTTCTGGTTGAGCAGGCTGGCAACATGGCCGCGGTGCTCCTTGGCCAGGCGCACCACGATGGGGTATTCGTCCTCTCCTTCCTTGAACTTGGATACTTCCCTGCCGAAGAGGGCGGTGCGGATGGTGCCGGCGATCTGCGCGGTAGAAAGTCCGAAACGACGGGCGCTGTCACGATCGATATGGATCACCAGCTCGGGATTGTTCATGTTGATGTCGCTCTTCAAACCTTCCAGGCCCGGGACGCGCTTGCCGCTCAGGTAGCTCTGCACGTCGGAGACCAATTGCAGCAGCCCGGGGAAATTCTTGCCGCTGAGTTCCAGGTTCACCGGCTTGCCGGTGGGAGGCCCCATCTGGTTCTTGACCAGCTGGATCTGCACCCCGGGGTAGCGGTCGAGCAGGGCGGGGCTGAGTTTTTTCATCAGCGAAGAGGTCTTCAATCCGTCCCGGTACTCATAGTCCACGAAAGTAATGGTGACCATCCCCTTTTGCGGGGTATTGCCGACGGACGTTTCATTCTCGCCGCCCACCCCCTTGCCCACCGTGGTCAGGAACGACTCGATGTAAGGCATTTCCGGCTGCAGCACCTGGTAGATCTTGTCCTCCAACCCGAGCATGAACTCTTTGCTGGACTCGATATCGCTGCCGATGGGCAGTTCAGCGAAAACATTTATGAACCTGGGTTCGTTGACCGGAAAGAACTGGATTTCGCCGTGGCGCAGTCCGTAAAAAGCCATGGAGAAAAAGAGCAGGGCGATGACTACCGCCATGCTCCATATGGAGTTTTTTCCCTTGAGGGAAAAGCGCAGCAGCTTCAAATAGCCGCCTTCCAACCGGGGGATAAGCCTGCCCTGGAACCAGGCGCTCAGATCATAGAGGAAAAGCTGGTAGAGTGCGACCAGCAGGGCCATGAGCAGGACGAACGTGCCCATGGAGGTCCAGCCGGCAAGGTAGCAAAAAGCGGCCAGGCCGGCCATGACGGCCAGGATGCGATTGGTTTTTTTCCAGAGCGGACGGCGCGTTTCCCCTTGGCGCTTGATGAAGCGCGAGGCCAGAACCGGGTTGATCACCAGGGCCACAAAGAGCGAGGCGCTCAATGAAATGATCAGGGTAGTGGGCAGATGTTTCATGAATTCGCCCATGATCCCTTTCCAGAACAGCAGTGGAAAGAAGGCCGCCAGGGTGGTGAGAGTGGAGGTTATGATCGGCATGGCGATCTCGCCGGTAGCGTAGCGTGCCGCCTCGAACAATGAGTAACCCTGGCCGATAAAGCGGTGGATATTCTCAACTACCACGATGCCATTGTCGACCAGCATGCCCAGGGCCAGTACCAGGCCGAAGAGCACCATCATGTTGACCGTGGCGCCGATGGCGCTGAGGATGATGAAGGAGATGAACATCGACATGGGGATGGCAAAGCCGACGAAAAGCGCATTGCGCAGTCCGAGGAACAGGAAGAGAACACCCACTACGAAGATCACCCCCATGACGATGCTGTTTTCCAGGTTACTGACCATGCTGCGTACATATTTCGACTGGTCATTGGACTTGGTGATGTTCAGGTTAACGGGGATGGATCTGCCCTGGCGGGCGCTGGCCAGCACAGCGTTCAATTTGTCGATGGCCACGATCAGGTTTTCTCGGGCTTTCTTGATCACCTTCAGGCTGACCACCGTCTGGCGGTTGAGACGGGCGTAGCTCATGGGGTCTTCGAAACCGTCAACCACATCGGCCACGTCGCGCAGGTAGACAATGTCCTTGCCGTCCTCCTGCTTGACGATGATGTCAGCGATTTCGTCTATGCGTTTGAATTCACCAATAGTGCGGATAGAGCGGGTGGTCTTGTCCACCACCAGGTCGCCGCCGCCGCTGTTGGTATTCTCGGCGCTGACCGCGTTCTCTATGTCATTGAAACCCAGCCTGAAGGCTTCCATTTTCAGCGGATCGACATTGATCTGGATCTGGCGCTCGTTGAGCCCGGAGATCTGCACTTTTGAGATCTCGGGAATATTTTCGATCTCGTCCTTCAGGTATTCGGCATGGTCCTTCAATTCATCGACGCTGAAATCGCCGGAAAGGTTGACGTTGATGACCGGGAATTCGTTGAAATCCAGCTCGATGACCATGGGGTCTGTCCTCAGGTCATTGGGCAGTTCGCTCTTGGCCTTGTCCACGGCGTCCTTGACATCCTGCAGCGCTTTATCGATCTTGACGTCGGAATTGAATTCGATGAAGATATTGGAGGTGTCCTGGGCGGAAACCGAGCGCAGCTGCTTGATGCCGTTGATCGGATTGATCTCTTTTTCCAGCGGGCGGGTGATCAGGTTTTCGATGTCCACCGGCGAGTTGCCGGAGTAGATGGTATTGACGAAGACATAAGGCAGGTTGACCTGGGGAAAGAGTTCCATGGGCATGGTCCGATAAGCCATCAGGCCGAAAAGGACCAGCAGCAGGACCAGGAGGATCACCGTGTTACGGTTCTGCAGGGCAAAAGTTGTGGGCGGAAACTCGCGAACCAGTTTTTTTTCGGTCAGGTCATTTTTTTCCATGCTGCTATCCGCCGGCCGCTCAGCGTTTGACCGTGACCGGCATGCCGTTCTTGACCAGGTTGTAGCCGTTGACGATCACCTGCTGCCCTGCGGCCAGCCCGCCAACGACCATGGTGCGGTTGCCCTCGGTCAGGCCGGTGCTGATGTAAAGCTTGCGGGCCAGGCTGCTGCCGCTTTCCCGTTCCAGTGTATAGAGATAAGTCCCATCCAAATCGTTCTTTACCACAATTGCCGGCACCACCATGGCGGCGGGGGCGAAAAAATCCCGGCAGCGCAGAGTGACCATCATGTTGGGCTTCATTTTTTCCTGGCTGTTGTCCATTACGGCCTGCACCAGGACGGTACGGTTTTTCGCGCTCACCACCTGGCCGATGCGGGAAATGGAGGCTTCCAGGCGCCAATCGGAATAAGTGGGAAAAGTGATCTCGATGCGGTCGCCCTGTTTGATCTTGCCCAGGTAGGTCTCGGCCACCTCGGCATTGACACGCATGCGCTTCAAGTTGACCAGCTGCATCAACTGCAGCCCGGGCACGGCCAGTTCGCCCGCCTTCTTGAAGATCTTGTCGATGATGCCGGCGAACGGGGCTCTGACCTGTGCCAGGTCGAGCTGCGCCTGCAGCGATTTAAGGCGATTTTCCAAAGTTTCCTTGTTGGTCTTGGCCTCAAGGTACTGGATCTCGGAACCGATATTCTTGTCCCAAAGTTCCTGGCGCTTTTGAAAAACGGTGCGGGCTAATTCTAGGGCGTTCCTCACCTCGGCGACAGCATTGCGGGTGATATCGGAATTCAGGGAAACCAGCAGTTCGCCTTTTTGAACACGTTGGCCTTCCTGGACATGAATGGTCTTGATCTGGCCGCTGGTCTCGGCGCTAATGAAGGCATCCTGTATCGCTTCCAGCGAACCGCTAACAGCGAAAAAATGCTCGAACTTCTCGGGCGTCATATTCTTCACTTCGACCAGCAGGTTGCCCTCCGTGTCGGCCGGAACCGGCCCGGCAGTGGAGGCGTCCGCCGCGTCTTGTTTTTTCTGACAGGCCACCATGACCATGATGAAAATGATCAAAATGAATATGAGTCTGTTTTTTTTCATAGTTGTTTTCCTTACAGTTGATTCAGGGCTTTGTCCAGCCGGATGCGGGCGTCGAGCAGCTGCACTACCGCCTGGGAATGGTTGGATTCGGCGTTGAGGTACTGGTTGTGGGACTGGGTCAGTTCCATGGTGGTCACCAGTCCCTGGTTGAATTTGCTGCGGGTGTTGTCATAAATTCGCTGCGCCAGGATGACCATTTGTACGGAGTTTTTTTCCCGCTCCAGGGCGGCGGAAAAATCAGAGCGGGCCTGGCCCATGGCCATTTTCAGGCCATCGGCTACCTGTTT
>Ga0268280_1000809_pt1 | contig 23533 bp, 18 predicted proteins | sample saktaG_9_FD_190139 | JGI IMG/M metagenome (GOLD analysis project Ga0268280, IMG submission 190139) | Saline water microbial communities from Sakinaw Lake, British Columbia, Canada - sak_2011_5_24_40m | ecosystem: Environmental > Aquatic > Non-marine Saline and Alkaline > Saline ... | reverse complement strand
AAGGATAAAAGAATTTGCCGTTATCGAACCTGAGGAAGAGGCTCTTTTATCTTCTTATCAACGGCCTATAGTCCTTTTAAAAAAGAAGAAACCGAACCCGCTTTCCCATGAAGTATCGCCTAAAAACAAATATTTCGGGACAATGCTTCCCTATACGCCTCTTCATTACCTTCTCATGCAGCATGATTTTACGGCCCTTGTCATGACAAGTGGAAACAGGAGCGAAGAGCCCATTTCAATCGACAACGAAGATGCATTCAACAGGTTTTCTGATATTGCCGATTTTTTTTTGGTGCACAACAGGGATATTTATTTAAGAAGCGATGATTCAATAGTGAAAAAAACGGCAGGAGAGACCAGATTTATACGCCGTTCCCGCGGATATATACCAGCACCGATCTTTCTCAATAAAAAGGTCCCCATGGTTCTTGCCTGCGGGGCCGAATTGAAAAATACGGTCTGCATTACGAAAGACGACAAGGCCTTTGTAAGCCAGCATATCGGCGATCTTGAAAATTTTTCCACTCTCGAGTTCTTTGAACTTACAATCCGGCACATGAAGAGGATACTTGATGTAGATCCTGAGATTGTAGCCTGCGATCTTCATCCAGATTACCTGAGCACAAAATATGCTCTCTCGCACAAAAATGTTAAAGTCGTCAGGGTTCAGCACCATCACGCTCATATTGAAGGCTGCATGGCTGAGAACATGATTGATGGCCCCGTTATCGGATTATCGTTTGACGGGACAGGATATGGAGAAGACGGCAAAATATGGGGTGGAGAGATACTGGTTGCCGAAAACAGCTGCTTTAAAAGAGCAGCCCATATCTCGTATATCCCCATGCCGGGGAGCGCGGCGGCCATAAAGGAGCCGTGGCGCATGGGCATAAGCTATCTTTACGATGTTTTCGGCGAAGATATGCTGGGATTGGATATTCCTGTTTTAAAAGCAACCAGCAAAGATAAAATCAGGTTCATAATTGATATGATTTCAAAAAAAATCAATTCGCCTGAAACATCGAGCCTGGGAAGGCTTTTTGACGGCATTTCTGCTATTATAGGAATCAGAAACCTTGTCTGCTTTGAAGGACAGGCGGCAATGGAGCTTGAGATGCTGTCCGATGAAAACACGGAAGAGATTTATGATTATGAATGGATATCGGAAGATAACATATTCAAGATCTTAACAGCGCCCATTATCAAAAGCGTTGTTTCGGACGTTCATAATGGCGTTCACACATCAATAATCGGCGGAAAATTTCACAGAACAATAATACGCCTGTTCACGGAGCTGTGTAAAAAAATAAGAAAAGATACTGATATTGAAAGAGTGGCATTAAGCGGCGGCGTATTCCAGAATTCAATTCTTTTATCCGGTATGATCAAATCCCTTGAAGAAAACAGGTTTAAAGTTTATACGCATAAACTTGTTCCGGCAAATGATGGAGGAATTTCACTGGGCCAGGCAGTTATTGCTGCCGGAAGCGTGGAATAATCTTGATGGTTTTGTAAAACTACGAAGAACACGAAGCTGAATAGATAGTATGTTTTTCCCCTTCCTCGTGCCCTTCGTGGTAAAAACTGTACTTTTTACAAGTCCATAAATTTTGTAATAGATAAAACAAATAACATTATATGGACATTATATGACCATAAAACATGCAGACGAATACAGGGATCCTGAGATTTCCCGAAAACTTGTTGAACAGATAAAGAACCTGAGTAAAAAAAATGTCCGGTTGATGGAGGTATGCGGTACACATACCATGTCGATATTCAGAAACGGAATACGAAAACTGATTCCGGGCACAATTTCCCTGCTTTCCGGACCGGGATGTCCTGTTTGTGTAACCGCACAGAATGAGATAGATGCTTTTATTGAAATCTCGAGGGTTCCCGATACAATCATAACGACTTTCGGGGATTTAATGAGGGTTCCGGGGAATGAATCATCCCTTCAAAAGGAGCGTGCCGCCGGTAAAGATATCCGCATGGTTTATTCGACTTTTGATGCAATAGAAATTGCCCGCAAGAACCCGCAAAAAAAAGTGGTCTTTTTAGGAGTTGGCTTTGAGACAACGGCACCGACCGTCGCCGCATCCATACTGTCCGCAAGAGAGATGAAGATAGAAAACTACTTTGTTTATTCGGCTCATAAAACAGTGCCCCAGGCTCTTTGTGCTCTAATGAAGACTGAAGGGATTAAAATAGACGGGTTTATCCTGCCCGGACATGTTTCCGTGATTATAGGAACCAGGGCGTATCTTCCATTTTTCAATCAATATCAAACGCCCTGTGTAGTTGCCGGTTTTGAACCATCCGATATTATGCAGGCGGTACTGATGCTTGTTAAGCAGATAGAAAATAAAACTCCGGGGCTTGAAAATGCCTACACGCGGGCTGTCTCTTTTGAAGGAAATGAAAAAGCGGTCGGGATAATGAATGATGTATTTGAAGCTGCGGATGTTGCATGGCGCGGAATAGGAATTATTCCGGGAAGCGGGCTTAAAATCAGAAATGAATTTTCAGATTATGACGCTATGAAAAAATTTGAAATAAGTGAAAAAGATTCGAAAGAGCCCAGGGGATGCGCCTGCGGTGAAATCCTTACAGGTCTTAAAACCCCCGTTGAATGCCCACTTTATAAAAAAATCTGCACCCCGGTTGATCCTGTCGGGCCATGCATGGTTTCAAGCGAAGGGACATGCGCAGCTTACTACAAGTACCACAGCGAAGATTAGGGAGTTTCCATTATGAAAACCGACAGAATACTACTGGATCACGGAAGCGGCGGGAAAATATCCCACTCTCTGACTTTGGATATCATGCTTCCCGCGTTTGATAATCCGATGCTTTCAAAATTAAATGACGGGGCGATATTGAATATAGGCGGAAAGAAATTCGCCTTTTCAACTGATACATATACCGTTGATCCTGTCTTTTTTCCCGGTGGAAATATCGGGGAACTTGCAATATACGGAACTGTGAACGATATCGCAATGTGTGGAGGCTCTCCTCTCTATCTGAGCGTCGGACTTGTTATTGAAGAGGGTTTTTTAATCTCTGATCTTGAGAGGATAATAAAATCAATGGGGGCTGCTGCGGAAAAAGCGGGGGTTAAAGTTGTTACGGGTGATACCAAGGTCGTACCCAAAGGAGCTGCCGACAAGATATTCATAAACACGTCAGGAATCGGGCTTATACCTGACAATGTTGATGTCGGATGTGACAAGGCGGTTCCCGGCGATAAAATAATATTAAGCGGAACGATTGCAGATCACGGCATAACCGTTTTGACCCAGCGGGAAGGAATGACCTTTACTTCATCGATAAAAAGCGACACCGCTCCTTTGAACCGGATGGTTGAAAAAATATTTACCGCAAGCAAAAAAGTCCATGTGTTGCGTGATCCGACTCGTGGAGGAGTGGGCACATCCCTGAGTGAAATAGCCGAAAAATCCAATTCCGGGATAAGGATTTATGAGAAGAAGATACCTGTAAAAAATGAAGTCAAAAGTATTTGTGAACTGCTCGGTTTTGATCCCCTTTATATTGCAAATGAGGGAAAGCTGCTTGCTTTTGTTTCGCCGGAAGATGCCGACAAGGTTCTTTCGGCTGTCAGGGAAGATGAGTTCGGGAAAGACGCCTGCATAATAGGCGAGGTGGTATCCGGACATCCTGGAAAAGTTTTCCTTGAGACGGGAATCGGCGGAATCAGGATGGTCGATATGCTCACAGGCGAGCAGCTTCCAAGAATCTGCTGATAACGTAAGGATTTTTAAATGAAATCTCCGGCAAAAACATTCGTCGTAATCTTTTTTTTATTAATATTGACGGGCTGCAACCTGAAAAAAGAGGTTCTTATTTCAGGCAGAACCATGGGCACGACATATAATATAAAGGTTGTGACATGGTTTTATAAAGATACGGTGGAGCTGAAAGATAAAATTGAAAAAAGGCTGAAAGATGTTAACAACAGCATGTCAGTTTTTATCAGTGAGAGCGAGATAAGCAGGTTCAATGCTTTTAACTCACAGGATAAGTTTATTATTACAAAGGACTTTTTGAATGTCATGACCGTTTCCCGGAAAATTTACGAACTTTCTGGAGGGGCATGGGACGGAACAGTGTATCCTCTTGTTGATCTGTGGGGATTTGGCAGAACCGAAAAAGAGAAGCGGGTTCCTCAAAAAAAAGAGATTGAAGGCCGGCTTGTAAATGTCGGGTTCGACAAAATTGAGATATCTGAAAAAGGATATATTGCAAAGAGAAATCCGCTTATCAGCATAGACCTTGGTTCAATTGCCAAAGGATATGGTGTTGAACAGGTGGCAGAAGTTATTAGAAATAATGGCATAATAAACTTTCTTGTTGAAATAGGAGGTGAAGTTTATGCCTCAGGATCTAAAATAGACGGCAGAGACTGGTTGGTCGGCATAAACATGCCATATAAAGATTCCCTTATTGACGATATTTATAAAACAGTGCGCTTAAAAAACAAGGCGCTTGCCACAAGCGGGGACTACAGGAATTTTTTTGGGGAAAAGGGGGCCTTCTATTCGCATGTCATAGATCCCAAAACAGGGTATCCTGTGAAGAACGGGATTGTCAGTGTTTCTGTTGTGGCCAATGACTGCACCTTTGCCGACGGGCTTGCAACGGCAATCATGGTTGCAGGGCATGAAAAAGGTATTGAACTTGTCGAAAGACTTCCCGGAGTTGAATGTCTTATTGTGATAAAGGATAAGGACGGAAAGCTTACCGATTATTTTTCAAAAGGGTTTGAAAATTCGGACGCCCTGCAAAGCTCTCGCTGAGTTCGTAAAAGAATCGATTTAGAAATCATTTGACAAGAATTTTATACTAATATAATCAACTTATTAGAAATCAATATTTTTTAATTATCTGGAGCTGCACGTTTTCAGGACGATTCTGCCTGCTCCGTTGTTTTTTTGAATAATATCAATTTTATTAACACAGCATGAAGGGAGGAACGGGAAAATTGGAAATCATTGTTTTATTAAAACAGGTTCCATCAACCGAGTCGTTTGTAGGTATTTCCGAAAACGGTTTGTTGGTAAAGACGGATGATGTGAAGTGGGTAATTAACCCTTATGACGAATTTGCTGTGGAAGAAGCTCTTAGAGTTAAGGAGGTGCACGGAGGTTCGGTAACGATTCTTTCCACGGGAACGGAAAAGGCAGTTGAAGCAATCAGGACAGCGCTTGCAATGGGAGCCGATAAGGGCATATTGATAAACGACCCTGCCGCTTGCAACTGTGATGGATTGCAAACGGCTAAAATTCTTGCCGCGGCGATTAAGAATATGCCGTTTGATCTTATTATTGCAGGCCAGCGGGCTGTTGATGGAGATAATTATATAGTAGGGTCAGCGGTGGCCGAGTTCCTGAATATTCCGGCTGTTACGATGGTAATGAAAGAAGCGATAGCAGACGGGAAAATAACGTGCAACAGGACAGTAGAGGGTGGTATGGTTGTTGTAGAAGCCCCCCTTCCCGCACTTATAACAACTCAGCGGGGATTGAACGAACCAAGGTATGCATCTCTTCCGGGTATTATGAAAGCCAAGAAAAAACCTCTTGAAATTAAAAGCCTTAAAGATATCGGTCTTGATGTTGCCGGTATAGGCGCTACGAAGACAAAGATAATTTCACTCAAATATCCGCCTGAACGAAAGGGAGGAAAGATGATTGCAGGAGAGACCGCCGCAGATAAAGCCAAAGCGCTTGTCAAAGCTCTGCATGAAGAGGCCAAGGTTGTTTAATCATTTAAATTATGATGTTACCGTAAAAGTATGTTTTTGATTACTTCCTGAGCTTTCTCTCGGATCGCTCAATGTTATCAACCTAAGATTTTTACGATACCGTTAATTTATTATAAGGAGATTGATATGTCTTGTGGAGTACTTGCAATAGCGGAACAGGTAAATGGTATTTTCCGAAAGGTTACTTACGAAGCTCTCAGTGAGGGAAGGCGCATAGCGGACGGTCTGGGATGCGTTCTTTCAGTTGCGGTTCTTGGCTCCGGAATAAAAAGCAATTCCGAGTTATTGGGAAAATATGGCGCCGACAGGATCCTTGTTGCCGACGACGCCGTACTTGAAGAATACATGACCGATACTTACACGAATGTCGTTGCCGGTATTGTAGCCAAAGAAAAACCTTGCGTAATTATATTGGGAGCGTCATCCCGTGGAAGAGATCTTGCGGCGAGGCTGTCCGCCAGACTAGACGCTCCTCTTGCAATGGATTGTGTTGCAGTAAGGGTTGATGCTGGAAATATTGTTGTGACACGGCCTATGTATGGCGGGAAAATCCTTGCCGAAATCATGTTTGAAGGAGAGCCTCGGATTATTGCAGTTCGTCCCAATTCCATGATGATTGCCGAATCTGATAAGGCAGGAGAAGTTGAAGTTATTGCTGCCGACAAAGGCAGTACTAATCTTAAATTTATAGAAAAGAAACTTGATACAGGCAAGGTCGAATTGACTGAAGCAGATGTAGTTGTATCAGGTGGAAGGGGAATGGGAGGGTCTGATTATTCAGTAATAGAAAAGCTTGCCGGGATTTTTGGAGGAGCTGTCGGAGCTTCCAGATCTGCTGTTGATGAAGGATGGAGGCCTCATTCGGACCAGGTCGGGCAAACCGGAAAGGTTGTTTCACCTAATCTTTACATTGCCTGCGGGATATCGGGAGCAATACAGCATCTTGCAGGGATGTCCTCATCAAAAGTTATTGTGGCGATAAACAAGGATCCCGAGGCACCTATCTTTGCAAAGGCAGATTATGGAATTGCGGGAGATTTGTTTGAAGTCGTCCCTTTGATTACGGAAGAGATTAAAAAAGTCAAAGGAATATAGAAGATTGTTTTTCGGGGCTGCCTTGGTATAAAGGCGGCCTCTACTTTTTTGCAGCGGATAAAAGAACCGGATTTTTATATGCCAAGACATAAAAGAAATGTCTATCTGGAAAGTTTAGGGTGCGCGAGAAATCTCGTGGACAGCGAATTGATGTTGGGAAGGCTTGCAAATGCGGGGTGGAATATTGTTCAGGATCCTGCAAGGGCACATACGATCATTGTAAATACGTGCAGTTTTATTGAATCCGCGACAGATGAATCTATAGACACTATTCTCGATTTTGCCGCTTACAAACAAAACAGCTCATGCCGCAGGCTGATTGTTACAGGTTGTCTTCCCGAGCGTTTCAGAGAAAAGATTATAAAAACCCTTCCCGAGGTGGATTATTTTATTGGCACAGGTGCATTTGATAAAATCGTGCAGGCTGTTGAAGGAGTTCCTATGGCGTCAGGATGCCTTTTGCCTGATCCCAACCTGACCGTTTTAAGTGAACCCTCTGTGCCGAGAATAAGATCCGTTCAGCATATGGCATATATAAAAGTTGCGGAAGGATGCAGCAGGCGTTGCAGCTATTGCGTCATTCCCAAGCTGCGCGGAAAACAACGGAGCCGTTCTTCTGAGGATATAATTTCAGAAGCGAGACTGCTGATTGAATCAGGTGCCAGAGAACTGATCCTTGTGGCCCAGGACACAACCTCTTATGGAAAAGATCTGAAGAGTTCTGCCGGCCTCGGGAGGCTTCTTGAAAAAATATCCAAAATATCGGGGGATGCCTGGATAAGAATTCTTTACGCACATCCTGAAAGCATCGATGATAATATTGTTAAAACCATTGCTTCAGGCCACAATATATGTTCATATTTCGATATTCCAGTTCAGCATGCAAGCCGTCCCGTGCTGAAAAGAATGGGGCGAAGTTATAATCAAAACAGCCTCTTAAAACTTTTTGATAAAATAAGATCTGCAGTTCCCGATGCATCCCTCCGAACAACCGTAATTACAGGTTTTCCAGGTGAAACGGATAAGGACTACAGAGATCTGTTCTCTTTCATAGAAAAGGTAAAATTTGATCATCTCGGAGTTTTTATATATTCAGATTCCAAAGATATTCCATCTCATAAGCTTCCGGACAAGGTTCCGAAAAATGTCGCGAAAAAAAGACGCGAAAGAATCATGTCCCGCCAGAGTGAAATATCCCTTGAAAACAACCGGAAACACATAGGCAAGGTTTTTGATGTTATTGTTGAGGAGTTGCCTGAAAAAGGACTTTGTATCGGACGAACAAGGTATCAGGCTCCTGAAGTTGACGGCATTACCTATATTACCGGTGAATTAAAGGAAGGCACTTTTGCCAGGGTAAAAATCACGGATGCCCTTGAATATGACCTTATCGGAGAAGCTGTATGAGAGATTTGAAGCGTGAAATTCTTCACATGGTCGAAAAAGATCTTAAGGAAATTGAAATCGCTCTTGCAGATAATTTAAACCCCTACCTGGATCTTGTTTCTGATGTTGCCGGGCATATTCTTTTTGCCGGGGGAAAAAGGTTGAGGCCGCTTCTTATGGTGCTTTCGGCAAGAATTTGCGACTATAAGGGAAACTATGACAAGGTCTTTTCAACGATATTTGAATACCTGCATGCCGCAACCCTTTTGCATGATGATCTTGTTGACGGGGCTAAATTAAGGAGGGGAAAACCTGTTGCAAATTCAATATGGGGAAATTCGACAGCGGTTCTGGTCGGCGATTTTCTTCTTGCGCGGGGCTTATCTATTGCCGCTGCTACCGGAAAACCAAAAGTTATTAAGGTAATCGCAGGAATTACAGAGAGCATGTCCCAGGGAGAAATACACCAGCTTATGAGAAAAGGTGCGCTGGACCTTACCGAAGAAGAATATATCGAGATAATCTGGCGCAAAACCGCAGTTTTATTCGAGGGGGCCTGCAGGATAAGCGCCTGTATAGCAAATGCTTCAAAAAGAGAAGAAAGGGCTGTTTCCGGATACGGATATAACATGGGAATGGCCTTCCAGATGGCAGATGACCTTCTGGACTATACTCTTGATACCAGGGTTCTTGGAAAAGAGGTGGGAGCCGATTTGAAAGAAGGGAAACTGACACTTCCTGTTATATATGCCCTGAAAAAAGCGGACAGGAATGACCGTCTCAGGATGGAAGCGATAATAAAAAATAACAGTTTTTCAGTGCGAGATTTTAAATTGTTGATAAAGCTCCTTGAAAAATACGGAGGAATTGCATACACGAAAGATCGTGCGAAGTGGCATATTGAAAAGGCAAAAAAAACTCTTCATGTTTTCAAACCTTCAAAAACAAAAAAAATACTTGAATATATAGCCGACTACGCTCTATTAAGAAAGGCATAGAACCTGCTTTAAGACTTAACCCTGCATATGCAAATGAACATAAACATTCCAAACATATTAACGATTATCAGAATCCTGCTGGTTCCTCTTTTTGTTATTGCTCTGCTGAAGGATCTGTTCTTTTCCGCTCTCATTATCTTTACTGTTGCAGGTTTAAGCGACGGCCTTGACGGACTCATTGCAAGATATTTCAATCAGCGAACTGTACTAGGGGCATATCTTGACCCGATTGCCGACAAACTTCTTATAATTTCCGCATTTGTAAGCCTTGGAGTTCTCAGGATTATTCCCGGCTGGTTGACGGTTATTGTGATAAGCCGTGATGTGCTTATACTTCTCGGAATAGCTGTTTTTTCCATAACAGATATATCTGTTGATATCAAACCGAGCTTTGTCAGCAAATGCACGACTGTTGCCCAGATTTCAACCGTTATTTTCATTCTTTTAAACCCGGAGGTTTCATGGGCTGCATTAATTAAAAACAGCCTTTACTGGCTTTCGGCAGGCCTGTCGATACTTTCCGGATTTCACTATATTTACAAAGGCATGAATATTCTTCAATCAGCTTCAATAAACAACCAAAAACAGAAATAGAAATAAAGAGTTCAATTCCCTTGACATGAAAATTCAGAGGTGTTAATTTTTTCAGAGTAAAGGCGCGTAGCTCAGGGGGAGAGCGCTACCCTGACACGGTAGAAGTCGTTGGTTCAAATCCAATCGCGCCTACCATAAATATAAAGGGGTTATGGCCAATGGCTGTAACCCTTTTGTTATTTCCTGAGGGCAGTAAACGGACCCGTAATAAGTTCGGGAACAGGTTTTTTGGGCGAAATTCAGTAGTTCTTCTTTCGATGATTGGGAATATTACGGGTAATGAAGGCCTGCATAAAAAAAGGGCTGGGAGATATCTCCCAAGCCCTAGTTATTGCTGGCGGGGACGACGAGACTTGAACTCGCGACTTCCGGCGTGACAGGCCGGCGCTCTAACCAATCTGAGCTACGCCCCCTTATTTAATGTGAGACCTATGCATAACATCTGATAGAAAGCCAAGTCTGTGCCTTCATATCCCGACATGGCAAATTTGAGTTATTCAAAGCTCTCGATGTCTGCTTTTGGTAGGCGGAACAGGGTTTGAACCTGTGACCCTCGGCTTGTAAGGCCGATGCTCTCCCAGCTGAGCTACCCGCCCGTTAAAAGCAAACCGCACATTCTCTCTAAAGAGGATGAAGCAATTAACAGCTTGACTGCATAAAGTCAAGCCCAAATTGAGACCTTTGCATAACATCCCCTTTTGCCAGATTAGCGCTATCCTCGAAATACTTAAATGTATTCCTGTGATTGAAATTATCGCCTTCCTTGAACTTGAGCAAAATTGGATGCTCTTTACAGGTCTCAAGTGTTACCTTAAATCAGAGAAGTCCTCTTCTCAATATTATTGTTTTCAGGCAGTATTGCAAGACATATGTCATCTTTTTTAAACAGAGTGTCCCCTTGTGCAAGAATCAGAGCGTGTGAAAGGACTTCGTCCATGTGTTCTACCATTATAATTTCTAGTTCCTTCAGAACGCTCTGAGGTATCTCTTTCAGGTCCTTTTCATTCTCCCTGGGGATAATTACCTTGTTTATTCTGCCCCGGTGAGCTGCCAGTATTTTTTCCTTTAAGCCGCCGATCGGAAGAACGCGCCCTCTTAAGGTGATCTCCCCGGTCATGGCGATATCACTGTGAACAGGCCTTCTGGTTAAGGCCGACACAATGGATGTGCACATGGAGATGCCTGCCGATGGGCCGTCCTTTGGGATGGCGCCTTCAGGTATATGTATGTGCAGGTCCGTTTTCTTATAAAAATCATTATCTATCATAAGGTTTTCGGCCCTGGATCGCACATAGCTTACAGCAGCCTGAGCGGATTCTTTCATAACATCGCCGAGTTTTCCCGTAATGGTTACTTCTCCTTTGCCGGGCATCACAAGTGTTTCCACGCTAAGAAGTTCTCCGCCGACCTGTGTCCATGCAAGGCCGGTTACAAGCCCGATTTGGTCTTTTTCTTCAGCCTGGCCGTGCCTGAACTGGCGCGGCCCGAGATATTTGGAAATTGAAGAAGATGTAATCCTGAACACATTCTTTCCGTTATCAGTCAGGACTTCACGAGCTATTTTTCTGCATATGGATGAGATTTCACGCTCAAGGTTTCTCACCCCTGCTTCTCTAGTATAATATCTGATGATGGTGAAAACGGAATTTCTCGAAAAAGAAACGTCCATCCCTTCCAGACCGTTTAACTTTATCTGTTTTGTAAGCAGGAAGTCTTTTGCAATATGATACTTTTCAATTTCCGTATACCCGGGCAGGCGGATAATCTCCATCCTGTCCTGCAGGGGAAGTGGTATATCTGGCAGCGTGTTGGCTGTAGTAACAAACAGGATATCGGAAAGATCGTAATCAAGATCAAGGTAATGGTCGTTGAAAGCATTATTCTGTTCCGGATCGAGCACTTCAAGAAGAGCTGCAGACGGGTCTCCCCGGAAGTCCATGCTCATTTTATCCACTTCATCGAGACAGAAAACAGGGTTGTTCACCCCTGCTTTTTTCAGAGACTGGATTATTTTGCCGGGCATGGCTCCGATGTATGTTCGGCGATGCCCCCTTATCTCGGCTTCATCACGGACTCCGCCAAGAGATAGTCGTACGAAGTTCCTGCCCGTAGCTCTTGATATTGATTTGGCAAGGGAAGTTTTTCCTACGCCCGGAGGTCCGACGAAGCATAATATGGGCCCCTTAATCTTTTTTACAAGAGTCTGAACGGCAAGGTATTCGAGAATCCTTTCCTTCGGTTTTTCAAGGCCGAAATGATCTTCGTTTAATATCTTTTCAGCTCCTTTTATGTCAGAGCTCACGCATGCGCATTCGAGCCAGGGCAGGCTGATAATCCATTCAATATAGTTCCTCACAACTGTCGCTTCCGCGGACATTGGTGTCATCATCTTGAGCTTTTTGAGCTCCTGGGCCGTCTTCTCCTCGGCCTCTTTCGACATCTTCTTTTCCTTGATGCGTTTTTCAAGCTCTTTGAGTTCATCGCCGGAATCGTCTTCGGTTCCCATTTCCTTCTTGATGGCTCGCATCTGCTCGTTCAAATAGTAATTCTTCTGGGTCTTTTCCATCTGTTCTTTGACCCGTGTTTTGATCCTCTGATCGGTCTTGAATATTTCAATTTCAGTGTTGATCAGATGAAGAAGAAACGTGTAGCGGTCGCTTATTGAAAGCGTTTCAAGAAGGCGCTGCTTCTCATCAATTTTGAAAGCAAAATGGGCTGCCACAGTATCGGCGAGTTGGGAAGGGTCCGTTATCTCGGAAAGCTTCTTTTCAAAGTCTTTCGGAATATTTTTGGTAAGATTTGCGTATTCATCAAATGCTTCCGTAAGAGCCCTGCAAAGGGCTGTGGTTTCAGTCCCGTCAATGTCGATTTCCACAACAGATTCGACTTCAACCTTGTAAAAGTCTTCATCGTTGGAAAAAGAAACTATCCGTCCCCGTGATTTTCCTTCCACAAGGGCTTTAACGGTTCCGTCAGGAAGCCTGAGAAGCTGTAAGACTCTTCCAACCGTCCCGATTACGCTTATATCCTTTTCTTCCGGATTATCCTCAACCGTTGTTTTCTGGGTTGCCATAAAAACATTTTTGTCCCTGCTCATGGCGTTTGCAAGGGCGCTGACTGATTTGGACCGCCCTACAAAGAGCGGAACAATCATATGGGGAAAAACAACTATATCTCTCAGCGGTAAAAGTGGAAGCTGTATTTTCATGGATGTGGTTTCCTGTTCTTTATCCTTATTAAAAAATCCGGGCATATTTACCATTAATCAGATGATACCTATATCTTTGTGTTGGTTCGTGTCCATACTGAAACAAATTAAGCCTGCTTTTTTGATTGCTCATAAAGTAGGATCGGCTCTTCCTTGTTAAGTATGACATCTTCACTGATAACGCATTCCTTCACATTTTTCGCGGAAGGAATTTCGTACATAATATCGAGCAGGCAGCTTTCGAGAATCGCCCGCAGTCCCCTTGCTCCCGATTTGCGTTTCTTAGCTTCTTTTGCGATTGCCGAAAGAGCGCTGTCCGTCAACCTTAAGTTCACGCCTTCCATTTCAAACAGTTTTTTAAACTGTTTTATGAGGGCGTTTTTCGGTTCCGTTAAAATCCTGATAAGTGAAGGTTCGCTCAGTTCCTCGAGTGTCGCTACAACAGGCAGACGCCCCAGAAATTCGGGAATCAACCCGAATTTAATCAAATCTTCAGGCTGAACCATTTTTAATATTTCGCTTATGCTCTTGTTCTCTTTTGTTGTGATTTTTGCCCCGAAACCCATAGCCTTGGAACCAAGCCTTTTCTGTATTATCTGATCAAGCCCGTTGAATGTTCCGCCGCATATGAAAAGGATGTTTATCGTATCGACTTTGACAAAATCCTGCTGGGGGTGTTTTCTCCCCCCCTTGGGGGGCACGCTTGCAGTCGTTCCCTCTATGATTTTAAGCAGAGCCTGCTGGACGCCTTCGCCGGAAACATCCCTTGTTATCGATGGATTATCCGATTTTGCCGCTATCTTGTCTATTTCATCAATATATACAATGCCGCGCTTGCACTTTTCCACATCATAATCCGCATTCTGAAGAAGCGAGAGGATTATATTCTCAACGTCTTCGCCGACATAACCTGCTTCGGTAAGGCTGGTGGCATCCGCTATCGTAAATGGAACATTTAAAAATCTTGCAAGTGTCTGCGCAAGGAGTGTTTTGCCCGTGCCTGTCGGGCCTATAAGCAGTATATTGCTTTTCTGTATCTCAATATTGTCGGTGTTTATGCTGGAATCGAGCCGCTTGTAATGGTTGTATACGGCAACCGACAGAATTTTTTTCGCATACTCCTGCTCTATCACATAGTCGTCCAGCATCTCCTTTATCTGCTTGGGGATAAGAAGATTTTCATGTTCGGTGGTCGCTTTATCGCTCTCTTCTTCAATAATTTCGCTGCAAAGCTGGATACATTCATCACATATGTAAACGGCGGGCCCTGCGATCAGCTTTGTAACTTCTTTCTGGTTCTTCCCGCAGAATGAGCAGAAAAGATTGTCGCTGTCGTTCCCTTTTTTTGTCATTTGATGCCTCCGGCTTTTTCAATATTTTCAATGTCACCCCTGTTTACGATGACATGGTCTATTATACCGTATTCCTTTGCTTCTTCGCCGGACATAAAGTAATCTCTGTCCGTATCTATCTGTATTTGTTTTAATTCTTTTCCTGTATGAAACGCCAGAATGCCATTCAGGGTATCCTTCATCCTCAGAATCTCTCTTGCCTGAATGGCTATGTCGGAAGCCTGTCCCTGAAATCCTCCCATAGGCTGGTGAATCAGTATGCGTGAATTAGGCAGCGAATAGCGCTTTCCCTTAGCGCCTGCTGTCAGCAAAAAAGCTCCCATGCTTGCAGCCTGGCCTATGCAGACGGTCGCAACGTCAGGCTTGATATATTGCATTGTATCATAAACAGCGAGGCCGGCAGTCACTACACCGCCCGGTGAATTGATATAAAAGTTTATGTCCTTGTCGGGTTCTTCGGATTCAAGAAAAAGGAGCTGGGCGATGAGAAGGTTTGCGACCTCATCGTTCATGGCAGTTCCAAGAAATATAATCCGATCTTTCAAAAGCCTTGAATATATATCGTACGCCCGCTCTCCCCTGCCGCTCTGCTCTATTACCATCGGTATCAGTGGCAAAGTTTTCCTCCTTTTTTAAACTATTTCTGACTTTTTCGAAAAAAGTACATTTTTAACCACGAAGATCATGTAGAAAGACCTTTTCCAGTTTCCGTCTCCGGCACAGGTTCGGTATTTTCAACAGTGCTGTTTTCTATAATAAGACTGATGGCGCTTTTTTCAAGCAGCGTGTGCTTGAAATAATCGAGTTTATCTTTATTCTGCCGGTAATATTTTTTTATCTCGTCCAGCGGCTGATTAAAAGATTCGGACATTTTTTTAAATCCCTCTTCCAGTTCATCGTCTTTTAAAATAAGCTTTTCCTGCCCGATTATCTTGTCTAAGATAAGATGTCGCCTTATCTGTTTTTCGGCTGTATCGCGGTATTTTATCGAAAGCGACTCTTTTGACAGGCCGAGAGCTTCAAGGGATGTGTTATGGTAGGCAAAGGATCTTTCGGCGTCGGCAATAATGTTTTCAAGCTCGAATTCAACCATTGCTTCGGGCACTTCGAATTGGGTTCTTGCAATAAGAGCCGTAAATATCTGTTCGTTCAATTCCTGTTCGACTCTTTTTTCGTATCCCTGGCTGAGATTCTCTTTTATTGTATTTTTCAGTTCTTCCAATGTGTTAAAACCGCCGAGATTTTTTGCGAGTTCATCGTTAATTTCAGGAAGTATCTCTTCCCTGATCTCATTTAAGGTCACATCAAAAACGATATCAAGGTTTTCAAGTTTGGAATTAAAGTAGCCCTCCGGGAAATGAATTTTTATCTCCTTTCTTTCGCCTGTCTTCATTCCGATAATTTGTGAATCAAAATCTTTGGTTATGCGACCCTGTCCCAGTTTAATCGTGAAATTTTCTGTTTTTGCCGTTTCTTCGAAGGGTTTTCCGTCTTTGAACCCTTCGTATGTGATGAGAGCAAAATCGCCTTCATTTGCAGACCGGGTTTCTTCTATGGTTTTTTGCTGAGCAAGATTCTTCTGAAGCATTTTGAGCTGCGCTTCAATTTCTTCATCGCTTATCCTGTAAACATTCTTTTTAAGCGTCAGACCCTTAAAATCCATATCTGCAATTTCAGGCTTGATTTCAATGGTTGCGTCATATTTATAAGGTCCTTTTTCGTCAAGGAGGGGCGGCTCTATCTTCGGATCTCCGACAATTTTAAGCTCTTTTTCCCTGACAACATCAATAAATGAATCCTGAAGAAGTTTATTCGATACATCCGAATGTACATCTTTCTTAAAAAACCTTTCCAGAACCGAACGGGGTGTTTTGCCGGGACGGAATCCCTTTAATTTAGCCGTTTTTTTGAGATTTTCATAGGCTTTATCAATCTCAGCCAAAACTCTGTCATTTGGAATTTCAACATGCAGAATCTTTTTTACGGTGCTTACATCTTCAATTGTAACTTGCATATATTTCCTTTCTTATAAAAAAATGCCGGGCTATATTCTGATACACTCCATTTTAATTTAAGCTCCCAGCTGCAATCAGCGGGGGATCTTCGACCGTAAAGCATAGAATTTGTTTTTAATTCGCGCGCTAACCCCAAAACAAGCTCGCCCGCCATACTGATTGGCTGGACCTTCAGCTGGAATGCGCTCGCTGTTTCGGTTCATAAATGGTGCGAAAGGGGAGATTTGAACTCCCACTCTGTCACCAGAGCTGGATCCTAAGTCCAGTGCGTCTGCCAGTTTCGCCACTTTCGCAACTTGTTAATAATTAACGGTATTGCAATTTACAGCAAATAAGATTAAATCTTTAAATACATATGTATTGCCAGTTCATTCAGCAAATTTTAATATAATATAAGATATTAAACATAATATCAACCGGTATTCATGTCAAGCATAATTGATTAAAGTTCCTGTTATGTCAATATATTGTAATCGATTTATTGAAAAGATAAATTATGTGTTTCCTGTATCAGCCTTTCTGCTCCTGTTTATCTGTTGTTTTCAGGCTTATGCAGGGCAGTTTGATACCGGAACCAGGGTTATAACGATAGTGCTGGATACGGGACATGGCGGTGAAACCGATTTGGGTGTAAAAGGTCCTGACGGAAAGCTTGAAAAAGATGTAACTCTCCGGCTTGCCGAATTGATGCCGAATTGATTTCCGCCGAACTTGAAAACAGTTGCAATATAATTCTGACACGTACGGAAGATACTGAACTCGATATTCCGGCAAAAACCGCGGATGGAAACCATTTTAAGGCAGATCTCTTTATCAGCATTCATGCGGGAGGCGCTTTTTTCACAAGACAAGGGGCATATATCTCTGTTATTTTACAGATAATTATCCGGAAGCAGCTGGAATCAGTCTCATACAGGGAAAACCTTTTGAAAATATCAGTTTGCCTGTTGACTGAAAAAAAAGACAGAAAAAGCACGAGTTAATAAGCAGTGATTTCGCAATTATTGTCAAAAAGAACCTTTCCGGGACAATTGCAAACGACGACATAAAAATCGGCGGCGCCAATTATGTGGTTCTGGAAGGCGCAGATATGCCTGCAATATTGATCGAAACAGGATACCTGACCAACCCTGCGGAAGAGGCGGCCCGTTCCGGTAAAGAATTTCCGGCAGGCATAGTCAAAGGTCTGAGTCTGGCTGTTGATGAATATTTTCAAAATATCGGCTTGCAGGAAAAAATAAAGCATGGTAAGCCGATGGCAGCAAAATAACCGTACCATTAAATGGCAAGAAAGGCATAAGGAGCCGTAACAAAATGGTCAGAAATGTAATGGTTATTTTGTAACGGCTCCTGACTAAATGGTACAGAAAGTAACAGCTATTTCATAACGGCTCCTAATTGACGGCACCGTGAAAAAGTCGTCTTGAAGTCCGGTTTTCCACAAGTTCATCGAAACCAAAAATATCGGGGCGTGGCGCAGCCTGGTAGCGCACCTGCTTTGGGAGCAGGGAGTCGGAGGTTCAAATCCTCTCGCCCCGACCACATCTAACTTTTTTTAATCAATAACCGCTCGGATTATTAAAACCCAGCCACAGTGTTTCTGCGTTAAATAATGACTTAAAAACAGAGTAATGCATTATTTGAACTCAAATCTGCCATAACACTCATCGCGCTTTTATGGCACATACAAACATCCTTTTTGCCTGTCTATGTAATTGGAGGATATGTGAAAGAAAAGCAGCTTTTTAAAAATATCAAAGAGTATTCATTTTCGGGTATAACTTTGTGTTTGATTTGCCGCAAGCATTGCAATAATATTCTAAAAACGAAAGTTTGAGTATTGTCCATCTGAAGCGTATTATTTTACCGGAGATAACAGTCTTTGAAACTTAAAATAATACTTATGGTTCTTTCTTTGCTGGCTTTCCTGTCGGCGACAGCCGGGGGCTTTCTTTATTATTCATCTCTGAAGGAATCTGCCTTTAAAGAGGCCGAACGGCAGGCGGTTGCTCGTCTTGAAATGATAAAAACCAATCTCTCTTCCCTCCTTTCAGAACACAGGAAATCTGTAAGAGCACTGGCCGGCATGAAGGAGGTTTCAGGGTATCTGCTGAGTCCCGGCGATGTTACCATAATAGACGCAAACAGAATACTTGATCATTATAAGGATTCGCTGGGTATTGAGGTCTGTTACCTTCTCGACAGCAAGGGGGATACGGTAGCTTCCAGCAACCGTAATGACGCGGACAGTTTTGTGGGCCACAATTTCTCATTCCGGCCTTATTTCACACAGGCTATTCGAAACAGACCCGCAACCTATCTTGCCCTCGGAACAACATCGAAAAAAAGGGGTGCCTATTACAGCTATCCTGTTTACGTCGGAAAGAAAGATAGGCCGGCTGGCATTGCAGTGATAAAAGTATCCATTCAAATGATTGAAAAAGAGCTGTCTCTTTCACCGGAGGAGATTTTGCTCGTAACCGATCCGCACGGCATAATTTTTATTTCGAACAGAAACGACTGGCTTTACAATTCGATAACAAGGCTTTCTTCCGATGAGATAGATTTTGTCGCTGCATCGCAGCAATTCGGCCAGGGTCCGTGGCCATGGAATGGCTTGTCAATAATAAGCGATAAATTCACACAAGACAGCCATGGAAACGGATATCTCATGAACCGGATGGATATTGGGGATTATCCGGGATGGAAGGTTATACATCTGCGGAGTCTTTCGGCAATTTCAAAGGTTGTATCCGACCCCCTGGTACGGATTACAGGCCCGATAGTCCTTGCCCTGACCGTTCTTATCGGTATTTCGGTTTTTTTCCTGTACGGAAAAGCGACCGAAGAGCTTTCACTCAGAAGATCGGTGGAGAACGCCCTTCGGGAAAGCGAGGAAAGATACCGGTCTTTGTACAACAACACGCCAGCCATGCTCCATTCCGTCGATCCCGACGGACGCCTTGTCAGCGTCAGCGAACACTGGCTCGATGTCATGGGATATGAAAGAAACGAGGTGCTCGGGAAAATGATAACTGATTTTTATTCGGAAGAATCCCGAAAGCTTGCAATAGACGTTGTTATCCCGGAATTTTTCAGAAAAGGTTACTATAAGGAAGTGCAGTACAGGTTTGTTAAGAAAAACGGCGAAGAGATAGACATACTTCTTTCGGCGATCGCGGACAGGGATTCGGAGGGCAAGATAATAAGATCTCTTTCCGTGTCGATAGATGTGACCGAAAGGAAGCGGGCTGAAGAAGCCCTGAGGATTGCAAAAGAGGAGCTCAGCAGTTATTCAAAAGAGCTTGAAATGCAGGTAAGAAAACGGACAAGAGAGATAACGAGCATATTTAAATATACTCCTGCGGTCGTTTACATGAAGGATAAGGAAGGCCGTTACATGCTTGTCAATTCAAGGTATGAGGAATTATTCGGGGTCCGCAATGAAGAGATAAGAGGAAAAATGGATTATGAAATACTCCCTGAGGATACAGCGGATTGTTTCAGGACTTCTGATTTGCGAGTAATGGAGACAAAACAGGACTGCCAGTTCACAGAAAATATAAGGCACGAAGACGGTATTCATACTTATCTTTCAGTCAAGTTTCCAACATACGATGAAACAGGCGCTGCAAGCGGAATCTGTGCCATATTAACAGATATCACAGACCTGAAAAAGGCTCAGGATCAACTGAAACGCCTTTCCGGAAGCATAATAACCAACCAGGAGAATGAACGACACGCGATCGCGCGAGAGCTCCATGATGAACTTGGCCAGGTTTTGACTGCCTTGAGAATGGATTCAGTCTGGATTTATGAGAGGCTGAAAGAGAGCGACCCTAAAGCGGCTCAGAGGGCTCTGTCGATGTGCGATCTGGTTGATAAGAATATACAGGATGTTAGAAACATGGCCATACGTCTTCGACCTGGTGTTCTTGACGATCTGGGGCTGGTTGACGCTCTCGAATGGTATACATCCGATTTTGAAAGGCGTACAGGGATCACCTGCATATTTGAGCATTATAATGTGCCTGCAATAAACGAAACCATTTCTACGGCTGCGTACAGGATAGCTCAGGAGGCTCTTACGAATGTCGCAAGGCATTCCGGAGCAAACAGGGCGGATGTTGTTTTACAGGTTGATAACGGCATCATGGCTCTGCTTGTCGCAGATAACGGTAAAGGTTTCAGTCTGCCGGAGCTTTCGGAATCCGAAGGCCTCGGTGTGGCCGGAATGCGTGAAAGGGCAGGGCTTGTCGGTGGAGTGGTTGAGGTTCAATCTGTCATTCAAAATGGGGCAAGAGTCTCTTTTAAGGTGCCGTTGGACGATCAAGGCAGGAGTATGTAATGATAAAAGTCCTCATAGCAGATGATCACAGCATTGTCAGGGCCGGATTGCGGCGTATTGTTGAAGAGAGCGGCGATATGGAAGTAATCGCTGAAGCAGCGGACGGGAAAGGCGCTTTGCTGCAGGTAAGGAAAGAACTGCCTGATGTTGCCGTTATCGACATATCGATGCCCGGTCTTGACGGCCTGGAAGTCACAACCCAGCTTCATGCCGGTTATCCGAAGCTGCCTGTTATAATATTAACGATGCACGAGGAAGAACAATATGTAATCAGAGCTATTGAAGCAGGTGCAATGGGCTATATAACCAAGAGGTCGGCGCCTGAACAACTGGTAAATGCGATCCGCAAGGTGCATGCCGGCAGCCGGTATCTTTCGGCTGAAGCCACGGATCTTCTCGCCCTCCGTGTTGCAAGGGGTTCACATGGGCAATCTCCTCTGGATTCACTCTCAACAAGGGAGCTTCAGGTTTTGAGACGCCTTGCGACGGGACACACAAACCGCGAAATAGCCGCTGAATACGGAATAAGCATAAAAACCGTTGATACTTACAGGTTCAGGCTTTTAAAAAAACTGAACCTGCGAAATAATGCCGAACTTTCAAGATTTGCCATTCAGAACCGCCTTGTTGAACCGTAAAAGCTTTTAATATGTAAGAAAATTTCTTACATAAGAATCAGAATTCGTCGGATTGACAGCTCAATTAATAAATGATACATATACACCAATTGAATTCAATAAATCATATTTACCTGCAATATTTTCTACTTCTTGAAGTGCGTTGTCGGCGAATAAAACAAGAAGAGATATTTCATATAGTGGGACGCATAAGTAATTAAAATACTGCTTAGTATTCGTTAACATTAACAAAAACAAGGAGGAAAGTATCATGCGAAAAGTTGCAATTGTTGTTGCGATATTGGTGATGATTGTTTTTGCAGTTAACACCGGCATGGCGGCAGATAAGGCGAACTGGCCAAAAGGGGTTACTATCGGGGCGGCGCCGGTTGGCGGAACATATTTCATCTGGGGGGGCGGCTTTGCCAAACTCCTTTTTGAAAAACTCGGAGTGCAGGCCAATGTTGAAGTTACAGGCGGCCCGGTTCATAACACACAGTTAGTCGATGCAAACAAACTCGATTTTGCCATGGTGACCGCGGCTCCGGTCTGGGAAGGATGGACCGGCGATGGATGGGCAAAAGGCAAGAAACACCAGAATGTCAGGGTTATTTTTCCGATGTATCCCTCATGGTTTCAGATGTATGCCGAAACCAAAAAAGGGATAAAAAGCCTTAAGGATCTTGAAGGCAAAAGCGTGGGCGTTGGACCTACCGGCGGGACCCCTGCTACGTACTGGCCAAAAATCCTGGAAGCAGCAGGCGTTAAACCGGCTCGCCTTGTCAATGCCGGCTCTGCCGATCTGAACTCCCAGTTAAAGGACGGAATGCTTGATGCAAACAGCCAGTCAGTCGGGCTTCCCTGGGTAACAATTACCGAGATTGAAACAACCCATGACGTAACGCTTATTCCAATCAGCAAAGCCGAAGCAGATAAATTCATTGAAAAATATCCGTATTTTGCAGAAGATACCATTCCAAAAGGATTTTACAAAAGCAATAAGGATTATGCTGTTCCGACAATTACCATCTGGAATTTTATGACGGTTCACAAAGATATGCCGGACGACTTTGTTTATGAAGTCGTTAAAAAGACTTTTGAAAATGTGAATATCCTGATAGCAACTCATGCTTCCGCAAAGGATGTAATAGCTGAGAAGATCCTCACCAGCCCCATTCCTCTTCATCCCGGGGCAGTAAAGTATTACAGGGAAATCGGAATAAAGATTCCTGACAAACTGATAATGAAATAACGCTAAAGAATCATTGGCGCGGTTTTTCAGAGATTGAAAACCGCGCCATTTTTTTAAAACCGGGAGAAATCATAATGGAAGATGTGCAAGTAGTCGATATAAAGGAAGTCGAAAAAAAGCTTGCTGAGATGAAGATAAAAGACATCGAGATTTCAGGAGGTCGGGAGCTGAAAGGCGCCCTGAAAACCGCCTTTTTTATCGTAAGTCTCGCCATGAGCCTGTTTCATATTTATGTATTAACCTTTCGCGCCATTGATCCGTGGTATTTCAGAACCATGCATGTTGTATTTGCAGGAGTATTGATTTTTGCATGGCTCCCGGGATGGAAAAAAGCGTCTTTGGAGCGGATCGAATGGCTCGACTACGTGTTCATGCTTCTGATAATAGTGCCTGCCGTCTATATCTTCTGGGATTTTGAAGACTGGATAAACCGGGTGGGTGTTGTGCCCACCCACTGGGATTTTATATTTTCCTTACTGTTTGTTATCGGCATCTTTGAAATGACCCGGCGAACCACGGGCCCGCCTCTTGCCATATTATCAGCATTATTCATTCTGTATGGTCTTTTCGGGAATTATATGCCCGGGCTCTTTTTCCACAAGGGATATTCGGTTTATCGCCTGATTACTTTTTTATTCAGCCTGGAAGGGATTTTAAGTCTGCCCATCCTTGCATCCGCTCATTACATATTTCTCTTTGTTCTGTTCGGAGCTTTCGTGGAGTCGTCCGGGGCCGGGAAATTTTTTGTTGATTTCGCCCGCTCCATTGCAGGCGGATTTCGCGGAGGGCCGGCCAAGGTCTCAATTGTATCAAGTGCCCTGATAGGAACGGCGTCGGGATCATCTGTGGCCAACGTCGTGGTGGACGGGGTGTTTAATAC
>Ga0268280_1000808_pt1 | contig 23553 bp, 32 predicted proteins | sample saktaG_9_FD_190139 | JGI IMG/M metagenome (GOLD analysis project Ga0268280, IMG submission 190139) | Saline water microbial communities from Sakinaw Lake, British Columbia, Canada - sak_2011_5_24_40m | ecosystem: Environmental > Aquatic > Non-marine Saline and Alkaline > Saline ... | reverse complement strand
TCCTGGATTCAACTATTTTCTTAAACTCTTCATAAGTTTTTTTATGCTCTTCCGGGGGACTCGTACCAATATTCAATGAAATAAGAAACGCTTTTGCAGAATAAAAAATTGCATAATAGCTTTCAGAAATAACATTATTAAAAAAAGTCTTGTTTAAGCTAATTCCTAATTTAATCTTTACATCTTCATCTGTAGAAAGCGAGAAATTTGCATTTGCTAAAACAAGCTCGTTTTCTGCTCTGTCTAGATAGCCCTTAACCTTTATATCCATTTTCAACTGCCTCTTTGACTAATTCATAAAACATCTGCGCATTTTTTAATATTATCTTATTTTTAACCATTTCCTTGCCATAGTTTTCTTCTTTGCTGGTCAGCATTTCAATAAAATCTTTTTTTCTGAAAACATACAGATGGATTAAGGGAATAAAAAGCATTGTTTTGTTCTCAATCAATTTCTGAACAGCAACGACATCTTCTTTGTTTGGGACAATTACAACCAAATCCATATCTGATTTTTTGCTGGATTTGCCAGAAGCATAGCTTCCTGCAACCAGGATAAGGTAATCTGAAATCTCTTTGATATCAAGAATTTTTGAATAATTCGGGGCTTTGTTTCCTTGTTTTTCATCTAGAAAGCTTAATAATAAGATTGCTTCACGGGAAAAACTTAAACTGGTTAGGTTTGCATTCCCGATCTTGTCTGAAACTAAAATGTTTTTTTTGGATAGTTCTTGGACTGCTTCGTATACCCTTTGATATGACCTGCTTTTTATCCTGTTCATCATTTCCCTAATGCTGGCTTTAAGAAAAAGGTGTTTTCTGAATAATTCCAGTATTTTTAGCTGATTTTTGGTTATTTCCATTTTGAGATAATATTATCTCACATTTGAGATATATAAATGTTTCGGTTTTAAGCAGCTAATTTCATTTATGGGCTCTTCTCTCTTTTCTCTATGTCCTTAAGAATGCTCATTATGTATTTCCTTGGTTATTTTTTGTTTATTTCCGTTAATCTTCCGGTAAAAATTCCAAAAAAGTAATAAAGAACAAATATTTCTCAATAAAAAGCAAAATAGAAACATTTAAATAGTATTGACTTATTAAAAAGTCATATGACACAAATAAAAATCAATTATACTCATGAGGTATTGCTATCTTTGTTAAAAAAAGAGATGCATGGAAGAGAGCTCGCTAAAGAGCTTAAAACATCGCTTACAAGAGTGCAGTCAATACTGACAGAGCTTAGAACCATCAATGTATTGGATTATAAGACTGAAGGAAAAAACCATGTTTACTTTATTAAAAAAAACCTTATATCAAAATCATTCATACTGAATGCTGAAAATTATAAGCTATCAAAGGTAATAACAAAACATCCAGAGCTTGAGCCAATATTCCAGGATATAATCAAAAAAAGCAAATGCAGCTTAATAGTTTTATTTGGAAGCTATGCAAAAGGAATTCCTAAGAAGGACAGTGATATTGATATATACATTGAAACAACAAGCCAAAAAATAAAAGAAGAAATCCAGAAAATATATGATTTAATAAGCGTGAAGATTGGAGAGTTTAACCCAGATGATTTATTGGTAAGGGAAATAATCAAGAACCATGTGATCATCAGAGGCGGAGAAGAATATTATGAAAAAATCAGGTTTTTTGAATAAGCTGAAAAAAGAAGATTCTTTAAAGATTGTAGAGCCCTCTGAAGAGATATCAGAATCTTACCTGATTAAAAGCGACAAGTGCATTCAGGTTGCAAATTTAGCATATGGTGCAGGAATTTATGAAAACGCAGTGTCAGAAGCATACTATTCAATATACAACACAGTAATGTCTTTATTCTTTAAATGCGGGATAAAATGCGAAAACCATTCAGGAGCAATAATACTAATAAAAGAGCTCTTCAAGCTTGAAGAGATTTACTCAATATTTTCAGAATTCAAAAAAGACAGAATAGATAATCAGTATTATATTTCAATAGGGGGTACAGAGCCAGTAAATAAAGATAAGTGCAGTGAAAGAATAAAAACAGCACAAAGATTCAATGCAGAGCTAAGAGCTTATATCAAAAGAATTACAATTCAGGAAATAAGCAGTCTAAGAAAAAATTTCAAAGAAAATTATTGAGTTAATAAGAGATTATAACAGGAGGGGGAAAGAAAATGAAAAATAAAGATAAATCTCTCAAAGATGAAGATATTATCCTTAATTTGGAGGAGATAGATATAATTAGCATTGATTCATTCAGCAGTTCAACCTGTTCTGGAAGCGTTAGTTTTATTATTCAATGCCAGACTAAGCATGGTTATTGCGAAGATCCTGATTTTTCAGGAGAAATAAAGATTTTAGAAGCAAGAAAATGTAAAGAAAAAGGAGTATACCTCTTAAAAGTAAAATTTAAGAAAGAGGATCTTGATTAAGGTTTTAAAATAAAATTTACAATTAAAACAAAAACGAAAGATTTATATATAATAATGCATTGCATTACTATAATTGAAAGCATTGTTAAAAAATGAAGTCAGAACTAGACAGAATAAAATCAACAATAACCATCTCTTTGGGAGCAAAGAATAGGTTAAGAAAACTTAAAGGCAGCCAGAGCTATGAAGAATTTATTAATTACTTAATCAGATTAAGAAACCAAACAGCGCATAAATCAGATAATCTTATAGAAATACAAAAATTTCAAAGGAAAAATGGAATCTATTCATTTGAAAACTATAAAATCCTTTTCTCATATAACCAATTCAATAATTCGCCTAATTTTATTTTTGACATCCAGATAAATACTGTTAGAGAAAATGGCAAAAAAATATCTTTTAATGATTTTAAAAGAAAAAATCCATTAGAGTATAAATTATATTTTGAGCTTTTAAAAATCGCAATCCAAAACGAGATTGAGCCGCTATTCAGGCATAAAGGAAGGTTTGAAGATTATTTTTCATGGGAGCGGGAGTTTAGAATCCTAAATATTTCAAAAAAATCTTTTGAAGAAGATGTGATGGACAAGCTGAATAATTACGGGGAAGGTGTGTTCTAGTGATTGACTTGGCAGTGCTTGAGCAGTATTTTCCTGAACCCAATAAGCCAATAAAAGAGGGATATTCCTTTATGAGTGTTATAAAAAAAGTGATCTTGTTGTGAGGCAGGATGGAAAAGTTATAACAATAATGTAATTGGAAAATGAGGTAAATAAAATGGATAAGCTTTCAGAGAATAATGCAAGATTGTTTCATAAGCTGATGGATTCCTTATTATTTTTTGCGAATAAGGATCTCAATGTAATTAAGAATTGCAATACATTGAATGAATTTCACAATAATGACGTTAAAAAGACTATCCCCATAAGAGAAAAAGTTTTTTCTGATAATGGGATAATTGATGAGTATATTAGCAAAAATCCAGATAACATTTCTTCAGATGAGATAAATATAATTGATTCATGGAAAAAATCATTGGAAGGGAAATTTTTTATTGTAAAATATGAGAAAGAATATGCCTTGTTTCTGGATCCAGAAGAAAATAAAGTTTATGGTGTAAAAGGCATAACTGACTCTTTTAAAGAAATGCTTGGTGGGCGCTGTCCAATTGTAGTAGATGTTAGGTTGCTTCAATTCAAAGACAACATGGTTTATGATGGAATATTTTTTCCTTATCAGATAACTTTTGGCGGAGGAATGAAATCTTCATTAAAGGCTGAATCAGAAACAGCCATACAAAAATATGGTGTGATCATTTCTTTTGAAAAGCTTGTTGTTGAAAAAGAAAACTCTGATGAGGATATGCTTAGGTTCTATATGAAAAGCCAGAACAACAGAGATAGGTATTTTGACGAGATAGAAGAACTGAGAAGCAAATCACCTGAATCAGAAGCAGTTTACCAACAGGAAGAAGCAAGGATAATATCAAAGGATATCAAGAAGAATTTTAAGGCAAAAGGGATTAAAGGGCATTTTGCAGCATTAGGTTTTAGTATTATTGCTTCTGCTCCCAACAAAAAAGAACTTGAAGAAAACATTAAAAAAATGGTTCCAGATAGTAAATTAAAATGGGTTTACAGGTTCAAAATATGAAACCATGCCCAAAATAGATTTTGTTTCATAACAGCTTTCTCAGTTCGTTTTCCAATTCTTCTTTTGAAGGTAAGTATAACTTATATTGTTTGATATGTTTGATGTTGCATACTTAACCTGAACATTGTCTTTTTCAGTGCATAGAACATTTGGGAGACAGTGTCTCCCATTTCTTATACAATATATAAATTACTAAAAAACAAGAAGATGTTTTTGGTACAAAAAAGATTTATATTTGGGATTTCTCTCTTTACTCTATGTCCTTTAATATGCTCATTATGTATTTTCGAGGGGTTTGGCTTACTTTGCTTCTTAGCTCTTTCATTTCTTTTGTTGGGCCTCACTCAAAACCAAATCTTACACACAAATTGTTATAAATAAACTAAAAAAGAAAGTTTTATATATCCCCCTGTTAAAAAAAGCAAAATACGAGATTAAAAAGTTAATTTATGATGTAAAAAAATGGGAATAAAAAATTCTATTATAAAATTTCAAGATTATATTAATGAAAGTAAATATCTGTTTTTACCATTAGGTCTCTTAATAGTGTTTTTTACTTTTATTTCACAAATGGAATTATCTGGTCTTGCTAAATTAGTCTTTTTGGGAATAGAAGTATTAATATTTTTTTCAATAATTCTCTTTCTTTGCCTTTTAATAGTATGGACATTTATTAAGTTTGTAGAGTTAAGAGGAAATCCAATTCTCCTTTTTTCTTTAGTTTTTATATCAACTATTGCTTTATTATTTACTGTTCTTGTTTACTTAATCCATCCTATAGTTTTTGTAGGACTTCTTTCTTATGTTTTTTGGTTTAGTGTTGGTTGGATAATAATGGAATTAAGTTTTTATATTAGAATAAAACTAATTGTTGGTAAAAATAAATGGTATATACACACAATTTGTAATATTTTATTAACTTTCTTTATTTTTAAAATTGGAAGTTTTATTATAAAAATTGGTCCTTCAACAGATAAAATAGACATATTAAATAATAGTAATACTTTTTTTGTGGGTATAGGCATTTTTGGACTTTTATTCTCAATTTCATTATTAAGTACTTTCTTAGGCATATTTAATAAAAGTAAGGGATTAGGACTAATAATGGATTATACTAACAAAGGTAAAAACATAGATAGATTATTATTCAATAAAATATTCCAAGTATTTAAAAATATAAAGAATTCTTCCACCAAGAAAAATTGATAAAAAAGTTTTCTTGAGACTGATTTAAGCATATAAGTTTATTAGTAATTATTTTTTTGGTTTTGCTATAAGGATTAAACTGATTTTGACCTAGTGTCAGTTGATCTCTTCAGTTTATATATCCTCATTAAATTCTTTTTCCAATTTTTCTTCGCTAAATCTACCAAAATGCCAGAATATATACTTAGAATCAGGTATTAAACCAAATTTGAAATAATTGTATACATGATTTTTTCTATAGGCTTTATTTGCTTCTTTAAATGCTGTTTCTAGATTATCTATAGCTATATGAAATAACCATTCAACAACAGCTTTTTCCCCCCAACCTTTTCCTTTCTTTTTCTCCCAATATTTCTTAATAATATTACTTTCTTCTTTGTTGAAAGCGTGCCTGTTAAGTCTGTGGTCAATACCTAATTTTTTCTCATCTTTATCAATCCACTGATGAAGCTCTTTAAAATTAAATCCAGTTCTTTTCTTACTTAATGCACAATGAATTTTATTACTTGGCATATACCTATCCTGAGGATTAGAATATAAAAACTTTTCCTATATGAATGCCAAGATATATTCACCAAAGAATCAGATTGTTTAGTAAAGTTTTTATAATAATCTGTATGGGGGATGTGTGGTGTAAAAAATGACTAAAGAAAAACAACAAAAAAACAAAAATACCTCCTACTACTTTAATGTTATATGCATCTTATCAGTGATTTTTTATGAAATAAAATTCTTCTTCCTTTGCAAGATGGACATTTGATTTTTCCTTTTCCTTTACAAAATTCACAATTAATTAAAGGTTTTAAGTTCACTATTTCAGTTTTTGGATAAAAATCAGAATCATTTAATGTTCGTTCGAGCTTTTTCTCAAATCTTCTTAAATCCTTAATCTCTAGTTTTATTAAATCTGAATATCTTTCATTCGTAACACAACCTGGAATTTTAACACTTTTAGTTTTTGATTTGATAGTCTTTTCCTCTGGAATAAAGATAATACTACATTTAATTTCAATTTTTCTTGGATTCCCTTTATTAGTTATTAAAGGTGAGAAAATCCAAACATTTTTAGGTATTTTTGGATGAGTACAACTCCCTAACACTGTAACATTCATACATTTACATTTGATATAACCATGCCCATTGCATGTTCCACAAATAGCTTTCTTAACACTTTTATGTATCTGCTTTAAAATATTTAAAATTATATTTATAAAGGGCTGAATTATTTCATTCATCATAATACACGGATAATATAAAGGTTACTTTAAACTATAAAAATATTACTAATAATAAACCTTGCAAAAAACCCCAATATTTTCCAGATTACATGAATTTTTTAATCCACTAATAAATGTATGACAAAACAAGCTTACAAAAAGGAAAAATTTATTAATATGACTCATTTATACCAATAATATGGTAGGCATGAAAAAAGCACAAATGAATCCCTGGATTCTCAAGGCTATTATTATAATTGGTGTATTAATACTAATATACTATTTAGCATTTATAAATCCAGTTTATTGCATTGGTTGCTAAGGATCAAAATGAAGGAAGAAAAAGAACAAATTGCCATTATAGGTACAATACTTTTACTGTTATATGTGATCTTAGTGATTATTTATAACCATAGTTTATTTAGAAATTATTTTGCAATTCCTACGACCTTAATAATTATATTCTATACCATTTTATTACCTATAAAATCAAATAAAGTTAATGATAATCTAGATAAATATTTCCAATTTTCTAATTCTGTTATAATAATGGTGCTTATTTTATTAACATTTGTAATAGTAAACGAAAAGCAAATAATCCCAAACAATTTAATTCATAATGCTTTTTATTCTGTTGGGGTGATGCTTATATTTTTATTCGCAACGTTGTTATTCTCTATTTTAGGAAAAAATATTGAAAATAAAAAGAATATGGAAATCATTTGTAGATTATCCTTATTTATGTTTATAATGGCATTTGTCGTATTAATTAGTTTCATTTCAGGATTATCTTTATCTCAATAAATAAATGTAGACCCCTTTTCTTAACATCAGGATCCCTTGTTAAACTCTCCCGATTACATAAGTTAGTGGGACAAAGAGTGAAGCGTTACATAAATAACAAGAAGATAATGGCGAGAAAACTACATTGAATTAGACTTTTTACAAATAGTATCAAAATCAATGGATTGTGTTGTTAAACAGATAAAATAAGATATTTTATATATTTGTAGCATAATCTGTTAAATGATGGATAAAAAAGATATTAATAATGAATTTAAAAAACCATGGTTTTGGGCATATTTAATTTCTTTAGTTTTATTAGTGGTCACTTTTAACCTGTTCAAGGGATCAAAAACAATTAATGTTGCATCACTTTTTATATTGTCTTTTATTCAATTCATTTATGGATACCACCAATATAAAGCAGATTATAATAAAACAAAGTGGGATAAGTATAATGCTATAGGATATGCAATCTGTTTATTTGTTCTTGCTATAATGAACCTTGCTCTTAAAGTAAATGAACCGATGGTTGCCGTATCAATTTTACTATTCTCTTCAGGAATTATAATGTTTGGATTTACCATTATTCTTTTTAAAAAATTATGGAATAGTAATAGTGAAAGAATTGAGGGAACAATATTTTTTTATGTTTTTTTCACTTTGTCACTAAACTATTCTTTTGCTTTTTTGTACTCGGTGGCTCCAATTTTTGTAAGTAGTTCTATAATTGATCATAATGGAAATAATATCACTGGAGTCTGGAATTATTTATATTTTAGCTATTCAATTTTTTACAATTCATTTCAAGGATACATACTTGAAGGATTTTCAAAAATTTTGAGTTTATTACAAATTGTTTCTAGTTACATTATTCATATAATTGTTCTAAGTTGTATAATACAAAAAAAGCTACTATGTTGGAAAAAGAAGAAGTAAAGTTTTCTCGCCATACTTGAAGAGGAACCCCTTATTTCTAAAAAAGGAACTCAAATTTTATTGAACTTAACATCACGATCGCCTGTTAGGAGACTTTTTCGTTAGAAAAAGCAAAAATTTAACTCCTAAAAGGAGATTAAATTTTTGAGTTGCAAATAGGGCTTTTATCTATTCCATTCATCGATAAAACCCATAACCGCTATTACAGCTGCGAATAATAGCGCCCAAGCAGAAATAAAATTGTAATTTCTGTTGTTCCGATTAAATTCATCAATATCTTCATTCATCTGATCATAGATCATACAGAACTCATATCGAACATCAAGCTGTTCTTCGCAACCTGTTTTAACCCATTCAGGCTTTTCTAAGGGAGAAAGTACGTGTGAGGTCCAACTAAAATTAGTAATGCTTAATGCTATGAATACCAAGATTGCGACAAACCAGACTGTTAGTTTAACGGATTTGCTCCACTCCATATCAAGCAGCATAGTTTTAATCTTTATATTCTTTTCTAAAGCCCTATTTGCAATTTTGTTTAACATCGGTTCCTGTTAGTTTCTCCGCCAGTTATGAAATTCTGGTGGATTGCGACCGCAAAGTTGAGAAAAAGACCTAAAAATATTTAAAGTCTATTTTCTTACCAGTATTTATGAACAAGAGAGGTGATTCAACCACAACAATAATAATTCTAGTAGCACTTTTAGTTATAGCAGTTTTCATATTCTACGTTCCTATGCCTTATACTGCTTTAGTGGCATATACTGACACAGAACCATATACTGCTATTGAAACTTATCAAGAGCAAGTTCCTCTTACAGTTGAAGAGTGTAAAAGAGACATCTCCCTTAATCCAATTGATTATATAGAAAGAGGTATTAATAATATTGATGCCCTACTAAGGGGGGATGTTAGTAAATTACTAGAAACTTGCGAAAATGTTCAAAAGTTAAAAACAATCACTAAAAGCAGAAACGTGGTTAAGTATCATACTGTTCAGAAAGAAAGAACAGAAACTAAAAGTGCTTCATTATGGATGATGTGGTCTGGTCAAGTAAAAGATAAATATGAAGAATAAATTGGTCTTTTTCTCAATTGAGCATAACATCGCAATCGCTGTTATACGTTTTTTCTGCAAGAAAAAAAGCCGAAGGCTCAGTTCAAAAAATATTTTTCTAAGATGATAAGGAATAATAGGCTTTCTAAAAAAGGGAATAAATTTGATTTTTTCTAAAACAAAGAGGGGAATAATAGTGTGTTTTCTCCACTCCGTTCCAAAAACGAATAATTTATAATAATGGATAACTTTATAATTTTAATGGGTGTGAAGAATGATTATGAACAAGAAAGATTGGTATGAAAAACATTTAGCACAGATTAAACAAAAAGCTGGAGCAAGATACACTCCAGAGTTAAATGTTAATCTGCCTATTTCTGAAATATTCGATGGAATCAGTAAAACTGAAAAATTTTATACAACTATTAGAGAAAATTATGGGGAGTTGCTTCGTGATTTTAGGTATGTAACTTCAAAATACGAAAAAAATGAATTGCAAAAAAATTATGACCAAATTAAAAAAGAAATTGAGGCACTTTTTAAAATTATTGAGGGTATAAAAGACTACCATACAAATAAGATTCCATGGGATAAAATCCAAAAGCAAACTAAAAATTTACACGAGAATTTGTGGGAATTTACTGACAAGCTAAGAAAAGAAAGAGATCAAGTAAAAAACATAAAAACTCCGCCAAGAAAAGATGGTAGTTATCAGCAATCACCTTCTGAAAAATTCAACTCGGATATACATCATATCTATAAAACTCAAGAATTAATTCATTATTTTGAAGAATTATCATCAAGTACAAAAGCACAACTTTCAAATCATCCGTTCTTACTCTTAACTGGTTCCGCAGGAACAGGTAAAACACATCTATTGTGTGATGCTGTAGAACAAAGAATAAAAAACGAAAATGCTATTCTGCCTGCTTTTTTAGTATTCGGAGAGTTTTTTTCAGACGATAAGGATTTTTGGTCACAAGTTTCAAAGCAGTTAGAGATAGAAAACACAATAGAAACTAAAGAAGATTTTCTTAAAAAATTAAACAATCTTGGGAAGAAGGCAAAAAGTCGTTCTCTTTTGATAATAGACGCATTAAATGAAAACATTTCACACTCTTCTGGCTTTTGGAAAAACAATTTCAACAATATGATTCAAGAGATAAAAAAATATCCAAACATAGCTTTGATTGTAAGTGTTCGTTCAGGATTTGAAAATGAAGTATTAACAGAAAAACAAAAGACACTTTTTATTCACGAAGAACATCAAGGTTTTCGTTTTAGAGAATGGGAAGCAGTAAATAAATTCTTTAAATCATTTTCTCTACCCCTCCCAGAGATCCCTCTTTTAATGCCGGAGTTTCAAAATCCATTATTTTTATTGTTGTTCTGTAAAGCTTTTAAAAAGAGAAAGAAGAATAATAACCAAATTTTCAGAGGGCACGAAGGAGCCACATATATTTTCGAGTCTTTTATTCTTAATGCAACCAAGATTATTGCAAAGGAATTTAAAATTGAAAAAGGTAGATTTAATAGTCCGGCATATCGTATATGGAGCGAAATCATCAAAGAAATAGCCAGTGAAATGGTTAATCAAAACGATGAGAGAATACCAGAAGAAAAATTAAATGAGATTATTAAAAAAGCATATCCACAAGTTAATATTGGAAAATTTGCACAGGCACTTGAAAGCAATATGCTCATTATGAAAGTGCCAAGATATATAAAAGGTGAAAGAGGTAATGGTTTTGATGTTAGGTTTCCATTTCAAAAATTCAGCGACCATTTAATTGGAAGATATATCTTTAAAAAATATGAAGATGAATTTGGTAAACAAAACAAAAATCTTGAAACTTCCAAGAAGTTTTTTTCAAAAAGGAGAAAACTCGGTAAATTTTTGTCAAAGAATTGGAATAGAGGAATCATTGAAGCTTTGACAATTCAATGCCCTGAACAATTAAAAGGCATTGAGTTTATTGAAGTTGCACCGTATCTAATCAAAGACAACTACCTTGCCCAAGTAGCAGAAGAAGCATTTGTAGAGAGTCTTATTTGGAGAAATCCAAAAGCATTTTCAAAAGACGGAAAAAATACTCTTAAAATCATAAATCAAAATGTTATCAGAAGAGAATCAGGACATCATCAACTATTAAATGCCTTTTTATCGGTTGCTCCAATTCCGAATCATCCTTTTAATGCTGAACGCTTACATCAACATCTTTCTAATTTTTCAATGCCAAAGAGAGATTCTTGGTGGTCAACTTTTCTACATTATCAGAATGGCAAACAAGGAGCAGTAGATAGGATTTTACAATGGTCTTGGTCTGATCAGGAAAAATCACATATAAGCAATGATTCTATTTTTCTAACCTCTATTACTCTTGCTTGGTTTCTGACAACTCCAAACAGAGTTGTGAGAGATAAAGCAACAAAGGGAATTGTTTGTTTGTTGCAAAACAGAATCCACTTGATTCCAAAACTTCTTGAACAGTTTGAAGGGGTAAATGATCCTTATATCACTGAAAGGCTCTTTGCTGTTGCTTATGGTTGTGCTTTAAGGAATCAAAAAGATAAAGAAAATCTAAAAGTTCTTGCTGAATGGATTTATAAAAATGTCTTTAAAAATAATAAGCCTCCAGTTCATATCCTACTTCGTGATTATGCTCGTGGAGTTATTGAAGTAGCACTAAACATGGGCATTATACTCAAAATAAATGAAAATAAGATTACTCCACCCCATAAAAGCACATGGATTAAAAGAATCCCCAGTGAAGAAGACTTGAAGAAGAAATATTACCCTGAAGACTTTTTTAAAGACAAAACAAAAGATAGAGGTTTCGTGGATATTTGGTCATCAGTTATGGGTTTTGGAGATTTTGCGAGATATGTTATCGGAACCAATAATAATATGTGTGAATGGAGTGGGATGAAATTCGGACAAAAGATTGTAGATAGGGAGCCTCTATTCAAAAATTTCATTAATAACTTAAATTTGCATCAGAAAAAACTTTGGAAAGAATGTAATCCGATTATTTACAAAAATCATAAAGATGATTCAAAAAAGATTTCTGGAATTGATTTTACTTTTAAAGTAGCGGTGGGACGAAAGAAAGATGATGAGGTTAAAAGTGCATTGGAGACTTTTAAAAGATCCTTAAACCTTAAAAAAGGCAAACTATTCAAAAAGGAAATTTCCCCATATCTGAATCATAATTTAAATTTGGCACATAATCCTGCTAAAAGTTTTGATTTAAGGATTGCCCAAAGATGGATTTTTAATCGTGTTGTTGAATTGGGATACGACCCCAAATTATTTGGAAAATTTGATAACATGGTTAATCGTTACGATAACAGTAAAAGATCTGAACATAAAGCAGAAAGGATTGGAAAAAAATATCAGTGGATTGCTTACCATGAATTTATGGCATTGGTTTCTGACCATTTTGAATATAAGGGAGATAGTTGGAGCAATTCAAATGAAAAATATAAGGGAGCATGGCAACCTCATATCAGAGATATTGATACTTCTTTTATTTTACAAAACGATGAACATATAAACAATTCGGTGACTTTTTCTCAATGGAAATCAAAACATGGTTACTATGACGCATGGAAAAAGGAGAAATCAGATTTAGATTGGATGAAAACAAATAACGACTTATCAAATCCCAAAAATATAATCCTGATTGTTGATGACAATAAAAAAGGATGGTTAATGCTTGAAGGTTTTGTAAAATGGGAAGAAAAAACTCCTCCAGAACATAAAAAATACGATATCCCGGTTAGAGAAGTTTGGTATATGATAAAAAGTTACATTATTAAAAAGAAAGATTCTAAAAATTTCTTTACATGGTCAAAAAAACAAGACTTTATGGGAAGATGGATGCCAGAATCCAATTATTTTTATGAAGTTTTTCTTGGTGAATATCCTAATTCTGTTGCATTTGAAGATTTAAGAAGTGATTATAATATTTGGACAAAATCAAAAAGAGGAAGTAAAAATTTGCAAATTCCAGTTGTTGTTACTGACGATTCTTATTTGAATGAATTTACTTTAGATTGTTCTTATAATGGTAGTGTATCTGTTAAACTCCCATGTAAATGGCTTGTAAATAAAATGAAATTACATCATAAATATCTTGATGGAAGATTTTATGACAAAAAGGACAATCTCATAACTATTGCGACAGGTGTTTTTGAGGAAAGTTTTCCATCAGCACTACTAATTGACAAAAAGGCACTAATTGAATTTTTAGATAAAAATGGTTACGTTATTTTTTGGACATTATTGGGAGAGAAGCAATTGATTGGAGGAAGTCATTCCAGAGAAGATTTTGTTGGAAGATTGGAAATAAGTGGTGCTTATACACTAAATAAACATGGTAAGATTATTGGAGAAAACCACAGTAAATTCAATAAATAAAGAGTTTAAAAAAATGAAATTCACCCCTAGCCCCTCTTTCATTTTTTAAAACGAAAAAATCAAATTTATAAAAAAAGAAGAAAGCCTATTAGATGAATAAGAACTAAAAATTGCAGAATAGAGCTTAAGAAAGTAAAATGGATGGAATGATTATAGGAATGCAAAAAAGGAGAATACAAAATTACAAAGAAATTGTAAAAACTTTGCTAAACAAAGAAAATTTATCAGAAAAACAGAAAGAATTCCTGAAAAAAGAAAAAACATTGGAATAAAGATGACAAAAGTATACACTGATACAAATATTTTTTTAGATATTGTAGAAGACAGGAAAAATCTTTTAGGAAAAGATATTGCAACACCAGCAGGTAAAATATTTTTCCGTGCAATGTTATGCAAATTTCATTTGATTATTTCTACATGGACATTAAAGGAAATCTACAGACATGTTAAGCCTGAAGAAATAACTATGCTTTTTGCTATGATTAAGAAAAAAATAATAACTGTAAAGTATGATAAACAGGATATGGAAAAAGCAAAACAAAAATCTCAAGATAACTTTGATGATGCATTACATATTGTTCTGGCAGAAAAAGAAGGTGCTGACTTTATAATAACAAGGAATGTTGACCATTTTATAAAAATAGGAACCAAAATAACAATCAAAAAACCAGAAAATCTTTAGTTCAATCCAAACTTTTCTAATAAAAAGTCCTGAACTGTGTCTTCCCCCTTTTCTTTTCTGATTTTGTCAAGTTCTTTTTCTTTTTGCTTTTTCTCTTCTGGACTCAACTCTCTTATAGAAGTAAAAATATTTTTCAGTTTTTGATAAGCTTCATCTTCTGGTTCAGATTCTTGAGGTATTAAATCACTTAAATATGACAAATGTTCAATGACTTCTATTTTTTGTAAATTCATTTCTAAAATAAAATGTTTTAATTCGATTTCTCTTGAAAAATTTTCAATATAATATGGCTCTAAATCATCAAAATAGCTGAATAATGCAATAAGTTTCCACACCTCATTAAATGTTTGATGAATATCATTCTTAGCAAATTGAATATCTTCTTCTGATAAATTATTTAGAAGCTGCAGGACAATTCCAACAAATTCATTTATTAATTCAGTTGCATCATTATCAAATATTTTTGGGAGATTTTTTATTAAAATGTAAAGTTGAGTATTAATCTCTTTAATATATTTCTTAGAAAATTTGGAAGAAGAAAATAATGTTAAAATTAATTCTTTTGTCTGATACAAAATTTTATTTTCTTCTTTATACTGCCTTAATTTTAATGTACAGGCTGAACTTTCTTTAGAATAATCATTGACAACTTCTTTTACGCAAGTTATTGTAGTTTGACTAAGTCCAGTATAATTATATTGTTCCGTAGGATCATACGGTTTTACACACATTGCACCAAATAAATACCATCCAACTGGAAGTTTAAGATTACAAATTTTATTAACTCTAACTATTGTTTTTTGAACTTGAACTTTTCCAGGTAACCTTCCAGCAGATTTCTTCCATTCTTCCTTAATTTTATAAAAAAGAGAATTAATTTTTTTCTTATCTTCTTCTTCAATGGGCAATCCAAAATAATTACCTTCTTTAGTCGGAATATTACATGACAGAATTGAAAAAAGCCTTTTATTTCCGTCAGATGTTTCTTGAATTACTCCAGCTTCCTTTAAACTTTCAAGATACCTCTTTACTGATTCCCAGTTAGAATTACAATCTTGTGCAATCTCGTGAATAGATTTAGGATTATCAGCAATTGATTCAAGAATTATTTTAATTAATTCTTTAGCAGATTTTCTCCCCATTGTTGTTAGACTATGCCTACTTGTATATAAATGTTTTGATTTAAGTTATACTTTTATTACTTATTACTGATAATAGCCATTATTATCATTAATAAGCGATAGATTTAAATATTAGTACTAATTACTTTATTTGGCGGGTGATTATTATGGTAAGAAGAACTGTTAAAAAAATTATTGATGGAGACACTTTCATCGTAAGCAGAAGGATTGGAAATAGTAACAGGGTGCGTCTAGCAAATGTTAATACTCCTAAAAAAACTCAAAGAGAAGGCAGAAGAGCTACAAATGTTTTAAGAGGTCTAATAGGGGGTAAGCAAGTTTCAATCAATGTTGTAGGAAAGAGTTATGGTAGATCTGTAGGAAAGGTCACACAAAATAGAAGAAATATCAATAAAAAGATGAGAAATAAAGGATATTAAAATGGGTATAATAATAGGAACTCCAAAATATATAATAGGTGTTTTATTGAGTGGAACTGGATTTATTTGTATGTATCTATTTGGAGGAACGATTATTACCTTATTTAACACATTTGGTCAACTTTTTTCAGGAAATTTTATACAAGCATACATTGAATATTACATTACAAGTGCCTTACCACCAACATCTATAGGGCAAGTACTTGGACAGGCTATTTTAGGAGCCTGCGTTGCCGGTGGTTCGTGGTTTCTAGCCATGGCAAAAAGGGGTGTTCCATTTTAAAATTTTCATACTATGAGATTTTTATACCTGTCTTTTCCTACAATCACATGATCTAATACTTTAATTCCAACCAATACACCAGCTTCTTTCATCTTTTCTGTTATATCTAAATCCTCAGGTGAGGACTCAACTTCTCCAGAAGGATGATTATGCACCAGAATAATTGCATTGGCCGAGTTCTTAATGGCCTCCTTAAAGACTTCTCTGGGGTGGACTAAAGAGCTATTCAACGTGCCTATAGAAATAACCTTATCATTAATAATCTTATTCTTCGAATCAAGGAAAACAGCAATCAAATGCTCTCTCTTCAGGCCTTTCATTCTTTCAATATAATACTTGGCAATATCTTCTGAACAATTAACCACTCTCTCACATATCACTCCGGAATTAACCCTTTTATTAATCTCAAAAATAGCCTTTATCTGCATGGCCTTTGCATCGCCTATGCCTGGAATATCTTTCAGCTCAGTAAGCGAACATTCAGAAAGCTTATCAAAAGAATACTTAAAAATAATCCTGTTGCTCATATCTATAACATTCTCTTTTCTTGTGCCTTTTTGTAATATGATTGCTAACAATTCAGCATTAGAAAGAACATCTATGCCATTCTGTTTTAATCTTTCCCTTGGTCTGTTCTCTTTGGGTATATCCTTTATTCTCATGAACTGACAAAGTTTTATTCAGTTTAATAAGGGTTTTGTATGGTATAAATATGTTTTTACAGAATTCTTGAAAGTTTTGCATTATTTTAACAAGGTTTTCATTTATTTAATAATTATATCAAATTTTATTAAGAAAATCATAAAAAAGAATAAAATACAATATTTAACTTAAATATTTTTTTTGAAGGTCTAAACTCATCTTCTTATAGTGTTTAAATGCTCCTTCAAAATCTCCAGATAGAATTAAAGACACTGCATGCCCAATATTTTTGTAAGTAGCTTGCCAAACACTTTGAGCATCTTCTCTCTTATTTATACCTTGCACAATGTCTGGAGCAATTTTATAGTATTCTTTAACTGCTATTCTACCTGATGGTTGAGGCATTAAATACTTATCCCTGAAATTTCTCAAAACATTTAATTCTAAACAATCATCTGGAAGACCCATACCTCTTACACAAGCTGTAGTTAGGTAACAACCGCTATTGCCACTACTGCTTCCAGAAGATGAACCCCCTCCACTTTTGTCCCATTTATCGCTTGCTACTTTTTGAGATTCCTCAGAGGTGTTTCCTCTACCCTCTACTTTCTTCCCACCATCTGAAATTGAAGTTTTGTAATGGTCATCTCCAAATATACGTTCTTCCAAAAAACTTTCTTTTTCAGTTCTTGATGTGCTTTTTCCCATTTTCTTTCACCCTATTAGTTTATAATATCATTCAGATACTTAAATGTTTTGGCTTAAAATAAAGCATTTCTGCGGTATCCCCGAAAAAATTTTGGTTTATGTAACAAAGTCTTTATATACCAAGCCATTTTCATAATCAAGTATGAATGATAAGGATTATGTTATAAATAAGCTAAAACAATTTCGCAGACAAGATATAATTATTTCCAAACATGCCTTAGTCAGGATTATCCAAAGGCAGATTGATAAGGAAGAAATTATCGAAAATATTATAAACCCTAAAAGACTTGAGTATGCTATAAGGGAAAAAGCAGATAGAAAAGATGAAGAAAAGTTTGATTGTTATTTTGGATATGGCAAACGGTTATGCCACAGATATGTGATAGTCATAAAAAATAATGTTGTTGTAGTGACTGTTGTAAAAATTAACAGGATATGGCAAAAGATTGCTGAGAAAAAATTAAAAAATAAAGGTAAATTAAGATGTTAAGAAAATTTAATTTTGATTATGATTTTGAAAATGATAGTTTATTTCTCTTTGATCCAAACTCAAAATCCAAAGCAAGTATCGAATTAGATGATTTTATAATTGATTTTAACAGCCGTAAGGAAGTTTCAGCAATAGAGCTATTGAATGCTTCCAGTTTCTTTAAGGGTGTTGATTTGGAAGGAAAAACAATTGACAAACAGCTGTTAAAAGAGATTCAGGACTGTAAAATAGAACTTACTCCAAAAAGTAATTTTATTATGATAAAATTCTTATTGCTCTTTAAATCAAAGAAATTGTTAACTACTCCTGTTTTTATACCCACAATCAATGAGCCCAGTCCTGCTGTTGCTTATTGATTTTCTATTTTCTTTATGCACTGCTTTATCTGGGCGGATTTTTATAATCATTTATATCCCTCCAAAAAGCCCATTAAAACAGTTCCGTTGATTATATTGTTTTTTAGTTCATTAGGATATGAAACAAAATTTTCTTTAAAATGCAACTGCACCCTTTTACCTAGCCTTTTTTCAAATTTTCTGAGATCCAATGATTCCTCCCTGCATTCAACAAAAAGATCAACATCACTACTTTCTGTATCCTCCCCTCTTTGATAGCTTCCAAAAAGGACAATAGACTTGGGCATAAGTCTTTCCTCTATAAATTCTATCATCCCTGAATTTAAGACAGAAGACAGATTGTAAACCATTTTTTCTTTCTTAAATAATTTGCTGTCTGTATTTGCTCTGTAAAAAGGAAATTTTCTTTTCCCCCTCTTCTCTACAGATCCTATTATCAATCCTAATTTGACTAATTTATCTAAATTTTTCTTGACAGACGTGTGCGCTAATCCAATGCTTCGGCTAATATCCATAAGGTACTGTTTCTTGGTAGGGCTAGCAAAAAACACTTCTGATATTCTAAACATACTACTTTTTTGTAACATATGTAACATAATTGTAATATGTCTTATATAAATGTTTCGGTTTTTTATCGGAATCGTTGTGCCTTTCTGCAGTATTATGGCAAGCAGTTCAGAATCAGACAAAACATCTATTCCTCTTTGCTTAAGCCTTTCCCTTGGCCTGTTCTCTTTGGGTATATCCTTTATTCTCATAAAATAAAATTAATTAAACTATTAATAAAGATTAACAAAGAATTATCGGAATTCTTTCAGAATAAACTACAAAAGCCTTATTAACAATTATTCATTAGGGGTTATTGTAAAAGAGAAAGATATTTATATAAGTTTATATAACTATCTATATAATTATATACAAATATTATATAGGTGGTTTAGATGGAAAACAAACAAAGCATTATGCATTATCCGAGCCTAAAGACAGTGCTGATGGTTGAGGATACATTGAAGAAACAAAATAACCTAGTAACAAGAGAAAAACTAAAGGAAAAACTGCCAAAAAAGATTATGCACCAGACATTAAATGTTGTCTTAAGCTATCTTGAAGCCAGCGGGAAAATACTTGATGGAAGAAAAGGGATTTTATGGATATATAACCCAAGCCCTAAACTAGACAAGGCAATAAAACAAGGGATTGAACTATGAGCTTTAAAGGAAAACCTGTTAAACTAATAATCACTGGGGATGCTAAAGAAGAATTTGAAAGATTAAATAAAATTGTAGGACAAGAAATTACAAAAGGAATAACAAAAAGCGATTATCAGACATTATTAAATTCTATAAAACAAAAAATTGAATTCTTAAAAGAAAATCCCCAATATGGAATCCATATTCCGAAGAATAAAATCCCTAAGGATTATATTAATAAGTATGACATCAATAACTTATGGAAAGTTAATCTTTCTGGAGCATGGAGAATGATTTACACTATAAGGGGAAGTGAAATAGAAATTATTGCCTTAATCTTGGATATAATTAATCATAAGGAATACAATAAGAAATTTGGTTACAGGAAAAACTAATTCTCATGACTATTACTATGTTTTAAAGCAGCTCAAAATCGAAAGATTTATATCTTTAAGATTATTTTCGAGCCAGCAATAAACAAGTTAGACTACTGCAAAACCAGTGGAGACTATAATAAACAAAAAAAGGTCCTAAAAGCCTAGTGATAATGTATGCATAAGAAGCATAAAAATTTTAATTCTAATCCAATAATAGGTGTTAAAAACCCTATTGCAGAGTATCCAAAAATAAAAGATAAAAGACCTAATACGCAAGAGAATATAGTAACAATAGAGGAATTAGTAGATCCGGAATGCAGCAAACACAACAAATCATTTTCTAACCAAAAGCTATCCAGAAAAGTAAAGTATATGAGCAGAAATATAGAAGAACCAACAAATGCAGGCTATAATAAAGAAAAATTGTATTTAAAACCAATTGAGAATTATACCCCCCTTGATGAAAACATACTATGCATAAAAATATGCTCATCTTCTGAACCAAAGTATGTTATTCCCATGAATTTTGATATTGGCGATGAGATCTATAATCCATATGCACCAATAAATATAAACAGTTCTATACATTGTTCAGAAGAAATAGATGCGTTTGTGGAGCAAGATAAGCTTCTTTCTATTGCTTGAACTAGAAATTCTCTTAAGAATTAAATAGCATGGTATGTATCTTGAGAAATGAAAAAATTTTATTTATAGAAATTCTGCTCTTTTTTGAAGTTATATTTGCCCGTTTTGTTCAACATATTTTTTCATGAGACGTTCAGCAATCACTGTTGGTACAAACCCTCTCTTGCTGCACATTCTGACAAAATCATCATGTATGTGTTTGTCGACATTATAATCGACTCTCATTTTTTGCGGTCCCTTTGGGGTTGCTGCCATAATTTATCACCTTAATTAACATAATAGACAATATTTATAAGTTTATCTGTTTATTATTAACCCTGGAAAATCAGGAAAGTTTTTATATTTTAGATATATTATATAATGGAATTAATCCTCTTGACCTATGCTTAAAATGGAAGAAATAATAAAATTAAGAAAACTATATGGCCTCAAAAAGGTTTACAGGGCTAACTCTGTTGAAAAGAGAAAAGAAAGTTCTGCAGAGCATAGCTGGAGCTGTTTGATATTAGCTGATTACTTTTTGAATATTACAGAGCTTAAGCTCAACAGACTAAAAGTATATGAGCTACTGATGTATCATGATGTTGTGGAAATTGAGGCAGGAGACACACCCATTCATAAAGAACAGGAAAGAAAAAACCAAAAGGAAAGAGAACTAAAGGCATTGAACAAGCTCAAAAATGAAATTCCCAAAGAATTAAAAGCAAAATTTGTGAATTTAGTTAATGAATTTGAGGAAAACAAGACAAAAGAGGCAAGGTTTGCATGGGCAATTGACAAGCTTGATGCAGAGATTCATGAATTAGACTACAAAGAGGATTGGAAAGGCTGGACTGAGAAATTTTTAAGAAAGGAAAAAGAAATATATTTCAAGGAATTTCCAAAAATAAGAGAAGCATTTGAAAAAATAATAAATTATTTAAAGGAAAACAATTATTTTGACCAGTGAAAATGGATATAATTGACAGGCATTTTAGAAAACTGCCAAAGAAAAGAAAAGCTTTTATTATTATAGTCTGTTTAAGCTATTTCTTAGTGGGGCTAATTGCATATTTGAACGGACTAACAAGTTCTCTTGAGAGTTTCCTAATCTTTGCAGTGGGCCTTCTCTATTCAGATGTATTAAGATTAAGCTACAGGATAGAAACCCTGGAAAAAAAGAAATAATTTTAACTATAATTTTAAATAATAGTTCTTATTTTCTCTTTCTATGAAACTTATAATAACAAGACATGGGCAAACAGAATGGAATAAAGAAGGAGAAAATAGACTTCAGGGAAGAAAAGATATTGAACTTTCTGAAGAGGGGAAAGAACAAGCAAAAAAGTTAGCATTAAGATTAAAAGACCATAACATTGAATTAATATTCACAAGCCCGTCAAAAAGAACATTAGAAACATCTAAAGAGATTAAAAAATTTCATCCAAAGGCAGAAATCATTATTGATAATGACCTTAAGGAGCTGGATTTTGGAATATTAGAGGGATTAACAGACCAGGAAATACAGGAAAAATACAAGGAAATATGGGAAGCAAGGGAAAAAGACAAGTTTAACTATAAAATTCCTAAAGGAGAAAGTTATGCAGAAACAGAAGTAAGGGCTTTACGAGTTTTAAACAAAATAATGAAAACAAAAAAAGATGCGGTAATTGTTGCCCATGCCACAATAAACAAATTATTTTTTAAGAAACTATTGAAAAAATCACTTAAGGAAATTAGCAAAAATTTCTTTAACAACACCTCTGTTTCAATATTTAATATTAAGGATAATAATATTTTTGTTGAAGAGTTTAACTGTGACAAACATCTGAGATGATAAAATGTTAAACCAACTAAAAAAAGATTTGCAGAAACTTGCTAATTCTAATAAGGCAAAGGATTTATCCAGGTTTTTCAAGACAGGAAAAGGGCAGTACGGAGAAGGAGATATCTTTTTAGGAGTGTCTGTTCCAGACCAAAGAGAAAATGCAAAAAAATATCCGGGGCTCCAATTAAATGGAATACAAGATCTTCTATCAAGCAAAATACATGAATATCGCCTTACTTCCCTGTTTATTTTAATCAGTAAATTTGAAAAAGGAAATAATGAATTAAAAAAAGAAATTTTTGATTTTTACCTTCAAAATACAAAAAATGTGAACAACTAGGACCTTGTTGACTTATCTGCGCCAAAGATTCTTGGGGCTTATATGCTTGATAATCAAAAAGAAAAAAAAATACTTTACAAGCTTGCAAAATCAAAGAATTTATGGGAAAAAAGAATAGCAGTGCTTTCAACATATACATTAATAAAAAACAATGAATTTAATGATACTTTAAATATTTCAGAGATTCTTCTTAAAGACAAGCATGACTTAATCCATAAAGCAGTTGGCTGGATGCTAAGGGAAATAGGCAAAAAAGACCAAAAAACAGAAGAAAAATTCCTAAAAAAATATTATAAAGCAATGCCAAGGACAATGCTAAGATATTCAATTGAAAAATTCCAAAAAAACAAAAAAGAATTCTACATGAAAAAATAATCAAAATGTTTTATTCCATTCGCCAGCTTCTTTTCCTTTCATAATCTTGTCAAGCATCTCCAGCTCTTTGTATATTCCTTCAATTAACTTATACTTTTTTGCTTGTTTAAGAGTTACCCATTCATACTCAGTTAAGGCAGGACAAAGCTTGACTTCTCCATCAAGATAGTCTGCATAAAGGCTTACAATCAGTGTTGGAATCATGTCAGAGCGAACATAAGCAAGGCTTGTTAAATACCTGATATTTTTTATTTTTAGCCCGGTTTCTTCCATAACCTCTCTTTTAAGCAGGTTTTCAAATATATTATACCAATGTGAAGAAGTATCTTTTGTTCTTTTTGAATAATCCTTTAGTTCAAGTTTTCCTCCTGGCACTGTCCATTCATTTGGAAATGCCTT
>Ga0268280_1000807_pt1 | contig 23559 bp, 28 predicted proteins | sample saktaG_9_FD_190139 | JGI IMG/M metagenome (GOLD analysis project Ga0268280, IMG submission 190139) | Saline water microbial communities from Sakinaw Lake, British Columbia, Canada - sak_2011_5_24_40m | ecosystem: Environmental > Aquatic > Non-marine Saline and Alkaline > Saline ... | reverse complement strand
TGAACAAGATATAGAAAAAGAGTTCTGATGATTAATATGGATGAGGAGAAAATGCTTGGTTGGTATCGAAATTTTGTTAGATTCTCTGATAAATATTTTCCTCATGAGTCTTTTGGGGTAATTGACAAAGCACATTTATTTAGGATTACTCGCGATGTCAACAACACACTTGGAAGAGATAAGAGAATAACCGGAACAGATCTTTTAAGAGCTGTTAGTGATTCTATGAGGGGCTTGGGTTATAATGTCAGGTCGGTCAAATAAATCAAAATCTTTAAAACCTCTTATTCTCATCAATACTAATACAAGCCGCCATCGCATAATGGTATTGCACTGGACTTGAAAAGTAAATCACTTCGCATTCGCGAATCATGAAATCCAGGCCCTTCGGGGCATCCCGGTCCGATTCCGGGTGGCGGCATTTTATCACCCGGAACTCGGACCTCCGATTCTGAGCAATTAGGTCTTGACTAACTTTATTCTTACAAGACCTAATTGCGAACAGGGTGGCGGCATTTTATCACCCGGAACTCGGACCTCCGATTCTGAGCAGAAAACCAAAAAATCAAATAAATTTAAATAAGCCTTCAATCTAACAAAATCATGAATAAAAAAGCAATTCTCGGATTAAACACTGCATTCTTCATAATCATAGCATTTATAATGATAGTTGGAATAATAACAGTAGCTAAATGGCCAATTACATCAAAAGTGATAAATAAAATACAAAACCTTTCAAGCGAAGGTAACCAAGTCACTCTTACAACTTCAAAGGGAGACATAGTTATAGAACTTTATTTAAGGGAAATGCCCATAACAGCAGGGAATTTTAAGAAGCTTGTAGAAGAAGGGTTTTACAACAACACAATTTTTCACAGAGTCATACCTCAATTTATGATCCAAGGAGGAGATCCAACCGGAACAGGAATGGGCGGACCAGGATATAAAATAAAGGATGAATTCACCAAAACAGATTTGGACAAAAATATTCGCGGAACTATTGCCATGGCTAATGCAGGCCCAAATACTGGAGGAAGCCAGTTTTTTATAAATGTAGTAGATAATAACTTCCTAGATGGGAAACATCCAATATTCGGAAAAGTTATCAAAGGAATGGACATTGTGGATAAAATTGCAAATGTTGAAAGATCATCATCAGACAAACCCCTAGAAGACATTATAATTATTAAAGCAGAAATTAATTAATCATTCTTTTTGTTATCTTTCTCACAACCAAAGTTGCAATAAACAAGCCAACAAGTATAGAACCCATAATGATTAATTCATACATATCCGGACTTCCACTAAATAAAATAGCTTTTCTCAATAATGAATCTGTCAAAAATAAAGGATTATATTTTGCGATTGCACTAAATCTTAAAGACATAGATTCAATTGGAAGAATAGCATTAGAAAAGAACACTAAGACAGCAGCTATCGAGATTCCAGCAAGAATAGTCGTTTCTTCTGACTTGAATAAATAGCCGATAAACATTCCCAAGAAAATAAAAATCGAAGAAGATAAAAACAAAACAAGAGAAATTTCAGGGATAATATTCCCTATTGTTATCCCTGTAAGATACATTGCCCCCAAAAACAGAAGGATAATTTGGAATAAGAGAATAATAAGACAAGTAAGATAAGTTCCAATTACAAAAGAAAAATCAGAAGTAGGCGTAAGATAGTTTCTAAACCTCGCCTTTGCTTTTCTTTCAGTAATCACCATATTTGAAGAAAGAACGATACCAGAAAGAAGAATAATTAAAGAAGCCAACGTTGGAAATAAATGTTTCCAGTTTGATTCTTTACTAATTGGATTTATTTCTGTTTTTATTGGCATTATTAAGCTCTCCTCATTAACTATAGAAATTGCAGAAAGACTTTGTATTAAATTATTAAGTATAACTGAAACCTCCTTAAGTTCTTTTTGTGCACTCTCGCTATTTGACGAAATTAATGCAATATTAGAATCAAGACCTTGGTTTAGGCTGTTTATCTTTATTCTTGCATTATCAATCTCATCCTTTATACTTTCCACGGTTGCAGAACCATTTAAAGAAGAAGTTAAGCTAAACGCAGAATCCAGATAAAGAGTAGTATCATTTAGAGACCGAATGTCATTAGAAATCTCGTCTTTCCCAGATTCAATCTCTTTTAAACTATCAATCGCTGTATTTGTTTTTTGTTTTTGTATCGGCAAAGATTCCTTTGCTTGATTCAAAACAGTCAAAAGAGAATGTGACATGGTGAGCCCGATTTCATCCCCCTTCTTTGAAATACCTGCATTAATCTTATCAATTAGAAAATAGGCAAGTTCCATCTCAGAATTATCTACATGAATTATAATTGGGTTATCATTACCTTGTATTGAAAGATCTTCTGGAAAAATAATACACGCATGAACCTCATTTTCTTTAACTTTGGCTATGCATTCCTCAGAATTCATAAAACTGGTAGAGCTTAGTCCAGATTCGGCAAGATTTGAAAGCACTGAATTACTTATTTCATTATTTTCTTGAGAAACAGTCCCAATTTTTAAATTATTTAATGAGTCAGAACTAAACGCTGTTCCAATTAGTATCACGATTAATATCGGTGCTAAAAGAACAAGAAACGTGGACATTTTAGATCTCGCGATTATCTTTAAATTTCTCAAGATTATGCTTAATAAGTTTCTCATTTTTCCAACTCGTCCAGCTCGTTATCAAGCTGGTCTTTAGTTAACCTTCTTGCAGATGTTCTCCTTGAAAATATCTTATTAAAAACTTCATCCAGATCTTTTGCATTATATCTTTCTTTTATCTGCTTCGGGGTTCCTTCCTCTACGATTCTCTTCTCAAATAAAATGATTATTTTATCACAAATTTTATCCATCTCCCCCAAAAGCTGAGTCGTCAAGATGACAGTTGTTGAATCCTTATTTATCTTTTTTATTAAGTCAAGCATCTGATCTCTTAACAAAGGATCAAGATCTGCAGTAGGCTCATCCATTATCAAAACCTCTGGTTCATGCAAAAGAGAAATTGCAACATCCAGTCTTTTTTTCATTCCCATAGAAAGTTCTCCAGCCATTGTATCTTTTGCATATGAAAGACCAACAAGCTCCATTAAATCTTCCGCCCGCTCCCTTAGCTTTTTATTGCTTACATGATGAAGTCTGCCAAAATGGATTAAATTTTCCCAAATACTTAATCTTTCATGAAACGAACCATCTTCAGTCGCAAAACCAAAGATGTTCTTCATATTAGGTTCTTTTCTAATATCTCTCTTAGAATAAAGAATTTCCCCACTGCTAGGCGTATAAAAACCCACAAGCAATTTTAAAATTGTTGTTTTTCCTTCGCCAGATGCTCCAATAATTCCAGTAATCTTCTTTTCAGGAATAGTAAGATTTACTGATTCAAGAATAATCTTTTTCCCAAACCTCTTTTTCACATCTTTGAACTTTATGAGTTCATCATCCATAAAAGTCCTTAGATTAATTTCTTTTTAAAACTATTGATTAAACTATTTTAAGGACATTCAATTCATCCATAAAACTTATTGCTTCCCTTATCCTGTCCTTATCTTCAGAATATAATGTCATAATCTTTTCACCTTTCTTAACTTTGCCAACATGCTTATAGAGATAGATACCTGCCCCGTGATTTTCAGGAGTTCCGAGCACCCTACACATAGAATTAATCTTGCTATTGCTTACTTCAATTATTTTTCCACTCCCCTTAGCAATAACATTGTGCGAAAATTTAGCCGTCTTAAGCTTACGGACCCTATAATCAAAATTATTTTTCTTATTCTGCATGTTAATTATTTCCTTAAATTTCTCATAAGCTTTTCCAGAATCAAGAATCTGAATTGCTTTTTCTTTAGAATTATCAATTCCGCATAAGTCCATTAATTCAGAAGCAAGAAATAATGATTTTTCTCTCAAATCTTCCGGATAACCTTCGCTTCTTTTTAGAACTTGGATAATATCAAGCATCTCCAAAACTGGTCCGACCCCATTTCCAATAGGTTCGTCACCCTTTGTATAAACAGCCTTGACTTTAATCTTAAAATATCTTCCAAGCTCTTTAAATTTTTCTCCAAGTTTTTCCGCTTTTCCTTTAGTGCTCATTTTTCCACCAGCCCCATAAGGAATATCAATTAAAATATGGTTAGAACCTGCCGCAATCTTCTTTGACATTATGGATGCTAGTAATTGTGGTTCAACATCTAAATTTAAAATCCTCTCAACGCGAATAATTTTATCATCAGAAGGGGCTAAACCTAAAGCGCCACCCCAAGCAAGGCACGCGCCCACCTTGCTAACAATCTTCTCAAGTTCGTCTGCTTCAAAGTCAACCCTTGAAATTGTTTCAATAACATCTGCCGTTCCTGCAGCAGAGGTAATTGCCCGAGAGGATGTCTTTGGGATAGTAAGCCCTGCAGAAGCACATATTGCAACAACGATTGGTGTTGTCCTATTTCCTGCTATGCCTCCAATACAGTGTTTATCCGCGACTATCTTCTTATTAAATTTTAGTCTTTTTCCTGTTTTTACCATCGCCTCTGTTAAAAAAACAATTTCTTTCATATTCATCCCTTTGGTTTTTTCAGCAGCAGCAAAAAAAGCAAGTTCGGTTTCAGTTAAATTATTATTTACAATTTCTCTGATTAAGTCAGTCATCTCTTCTTTGTTTAATTTACCTCCAGAAATCTTTTTCTTAATAAGACTCCCTGCACGAGATATTTGTGCACTGCCCACATCAACATATTTTTGTCCCCGCAGGTTAAGCATTGCAATAATCTCGTTTGATAAACCAATTTCATTATCTTTCACAATCTTAGGAAGAATATCTACGACCGCATAAACCTTTTTCTTACCATTAATTTTTTCTATAGAAACCCGTTCATCAACATGGATATCAATCCTATTAGCAGAATTAGGATTTAAAAAAACTACAGGCCTTCCAGCAAGCCAGTTAAAATTGCGTATCTTAAATTTCATAATTACCTCTTCGGACTTTCAACTTGAATTAGGTTTATAATTCTTTCTGAACAATTCGTCCAGTTTTCCATTCCTATAGAAATCTATAACAATCATTACATAAGCAAGAATCAAAGGACCCAATACAATTCCAGCCAAACCAAAGTAATACATTCCACCTATAATTCCCACAATACTTAAAACAACAGAGAGATGAGACTTCTGTGAAATGAGCAATGGCCTAACAATGTTATCAATTGAAGATACAATTAAAGCCCCGTATAAAAATAAAGCAACACCCGCAAAAGTTTTATCTGTCGCAACTAAAATAAGAGAAGTCGGTAACCATACAATCCAAGAGCCTAGTACAGGAATTATAGAAGCAACAATAGTCAAAAGACTTAGAATGAGTGCATTATTAACACCTAAAACAACCAACCCTATTCCCAAAGCAAGACCTTGCAAAAGCCCTATCAAAACTTGCCCATAAATAATGGCGTTAGTAATGCTTCTAAACTCTGACATAAATTTCTTTTCAGTTGGCATAGAGAATGGAGAAAGCTCAGTCACATATGTTACTAACTTCTCCGTGTCCCTTATCGAGAAAAAGAAAACAAAAATGAAAACAGCAAATTGAAGAAGTAAATCGGGGATATTTAAAATAAGATTAGTAAATCCTGTAAAAAGAGTACTGAAAAATTTTCCAATTAAACTATCAATATTAGTACTAAGAACTTTGTAAACTTGGTCATTAATTACATTTGGAAACAGAGTTCTCAAGGGGCTTACGAGATCTGCACTTTGAAGATAGCCATATGTATCAAAAGTTTGTTTTATTAATGATGGAGCGAGGATTATTATAGGGGTAGCAATTACTACAACAATTATCAGGACCATAAAACCTGCACAAAGATTCTTGTTTGAAAGAACTCGATTAAACCGCTTATAGATGGGATAAGTGATATATGCCAGAAGCAACCCAGTCAAGATGGCAACAAGTATTCCTTTTAAGACCAAGAAAGCCAATACAAACAGTACAGCAACTGAAAGAAGCACCAACCACTTTTTTATGCTATCATCATTAACCATACTAATTTTAGTCAGATATAATTTATAAATCTTCTTGATACCTCGTTAAATGGGCAATTCTTCAAATCTAAATCTTTAAAAACCCTTTTTTCACATTATTATAATATAAACCCTATAGTTTATACAATTACAAGATGGGATTAATGAATGCAAGAAAATTGAAAAAAGCAAGAAAGACATTTAGATTGAATGATAAAGTTTACAAAAAGAAAAAACTTGGAATTAGTATCAAGTTCGATCCTTTTGGAAGAGCTGCGCAGGCGAAAGGAATAGTTACAAAAAAAATGCAAAAAGAAGCTAAACAGCCAAATTCAGCAATGAGAAAATGCTGCAGAGTCCAACTTGTAAAGAACGGAAAAGAAGTAACAGCATTCATTCCTGGAAATTTAGCACAAAAATTTGTAGACGAACATGACGAAGTTATAATTGAAAGAATTGGTGGAAAGCAAGGAAGAACAAAAGGAGATTTATCTGGAGTAAGATTTCAAGTTATTAAAGTAAATGATCAACCATTGCATAGATTATGGAAAGGCAAGATCGAGAAGGGTAGAAGATAATGGTAATGAAAATATTCGGTCTATTCTCCACCCAAGATGTAAAAGTAGAAGATCCTGGATTGAGGAGAGTAATCAACCTAGATCCTAAGCTTATCTTAAAGTCTCATGGTAGGATAAAATGGGATCCTACAAAACAGAAGGTAAATGTAATTGAAAGACTTATTAATTTATTAGGCGTTCCAGGAAGCAGAGGAAAGAAACATAGAATTATAACCTCTTGGAATACTGGGAAATACAATAACAACGCTAAGATTCTAATTGATGCATTAAAATATATTGAAAAAAAGACTAAACAAAACCCTCTAGCAATTTTAGTAAAAGCACTTGAAAACGCAGCTCCAAGAGATGAAGTAACTGCAATTGAATATGGTGGTGCTAGATATCCTCAAGCAGTGGATATTTCTCCAAGAAGAAGACTGAATCTTGTTTTGCGTTTTATGATTCATGGTTCCTATGATAAAGCTTTCAACAAGAAGGCATCAATAACCGAAGCTTTAGCGAAAGAGATCATGTTTGCAGCAGAAGGTTCTTCAGAAAGCTATGCTATGCAGAAAAAGAATGATTTGGAAAAGCAAGCCGATGCTGCAAGATAAAAGAGTTCTAACCTAATTAATATGGAATATTATAACGATCGAGCTAGTGAAGCAATAAGCAGACATTTGCATAACTCCGGCAAGCATATCTCTTTTGAACAAGTAGAAGATCCATTTTATGTTCTTATTCACCTATCTGAGCTAAACGATAATTACTGGAAAACAAATTTTCCCGGGACGGTCGCAAGAACTTTTTGGGAAATCGAAACAATTAAAGAAAGATTCCCTCATTTAATTCATGAGGCATGGCCACCAGAAACAATTTTATTAGGGACTCCAAGGGATAAGATAATACTAGTATGTGGATGTTATTATCATGATTGTGTAGATAGACAGACTAGAGCATTAAGGCAAAGTGGAAGAAAAGCCTATATTTCCCATGAGGGAACTCCTTCATTATTTTTAATGGACTGAAACGTAATTAAGGCGAGCATTTAGAAACACTAAAAACTAATCACTCTCATCAATCTTATCCAGAATTTGCTTTGAATTTTTCATCACATCTCTTATAGCGTCTTCTTCACTCGCCTTTGAATTTCTCTTCAAATATCTTACTGCATGTGAAGCACCAGCAATAATTGCAAGTTTTATCTTTTTATTTTCCATGATATCTATCCTTCATCTGGGTTTAAAAGCATTGTGAATATTCAAAACCACAGTAATCTTTAAAAACCATCTTTCTAATAATAAAACATGGCATCAGAGAAAAACTTTGACAAGATAAAAAGACTAATTAAAAGTCAGGTAAACATCAGGAATATAGCAACATCCGCTCATATTCACCATGGAAAAACAGCTTTTACAGACAATCTTTTAGCAGTAGCTGGAAAACTCGCCTCAAAAAATGCAGGAGATCTCGACGAAGGAATGGCAACATGGCAACATGCAGATGAACAAGAGAGATTGTTAACTGTTGATTCTGCAAATGTATCTATGGTTCATGATTTCCATGGAGAAGAGTATCTAGTAAATCTAATTGATACCCCCGGACACGTAGACTTCTCAGGTAATGTTACAAGAGCAATGAGAGCTGTAGATGGAACAATTGTTTTAGTATGCGCATCAGAAGGAATCATGCCTCAAACAGAAACAGTTATCAAACAAGCATTAAGGGAAAGAGTAAAACCAGTCTTATTCATAAATAAAGTAGACCGATTAATCAAAGAATTAAAAGTGACACCCGAAGAAATGCAAACTCGTTTTAAGAAAATAATCGACAATTTCAATACATTAATCGCAAATATTGCAGAACCAGAATTCAAATCAAAATGGCAAGTTAATGTTGCAGATGGTTCAGTTGCTTTTGGTTCAGCTCGTGACAACTGGGCATTATCGATCCCATTCATGAAAAAGAAAAGTGTTTCATTTTCAGATATCTATAAAATTTATGACCCTTCTCTTTCAGAAGAAGAAAGAAAAGAATGGGTATGGAAAAATGCCTCTCTATTCGAAGTTATGATGGATGTTGTAGTAAAACACCTTCCATCTCCTTTAGATGCTCAAAAATATAGAATTCCAAAAATCTGGAAAGGAGATTCAGAATCTGAATTTGGAAAGGATTTGCTAGCATGCAATCCAGACGGAGAAATAGCCTTTGTAATCACAAGAATTGTTATTGACCCTCGTTCTGGAAAGGAGATTTCAGCAGGAAGATTATGGTCTGGAACATTAAAACCCGGAATGGAAGTTTATCTTAATCTTTTGAAGAAAAAGCAAAGAATTCAACAAGTTTTAGTTTATGATGGTATCAAACCAGAATTAGTGGACGAAGTTTCAGCAGGAAATGTTCTTGCAATTTCAGGAATAAATAGCGAAGCAGGAGAGACAATCACAATAAACCCACAACAACCATTCGAAGAAATGAAACAAATCTTCCAGCCAGTTGTTACAAAATCAATCGCAGCAAAAAGAACAGCAGACCTTCCAAAATTAATTGAAATATTAAAACAAGTTTCAAAAGAAGACCCTTCAATAAAAATTGAAATCAATGAAGAAACAGGCGAAAATCTTATGTCTGGAATGGGCGAATTACATTTAGAAATTATTGAGAACAGAATCAAGACAGAAAAAGGTTTAGAAATTGATACCTCTGCTCCAATTGTCGTATTCAGAGAAAGCGTAGGGAAAGCATCAGTACCTTCAGAAGGAAGATCTCCAAATAAGCACAATGCATTTTACATTACAGTTGAACCATTAGAAGATGCAATAGCAGAAGCAATAGATAAAAACGAAATTCCAGAAGGAAGAATCAAAAAGAAAGATAATAGATTATTCGAGGCCTTAACATCTTTAGGAATTACAAATGATGAAGCACGTCAATATCGGGATGTTTTTATGGGCAATGTATTCTTAGATAAAACAAAAGGTGAAGTTCACATTGGGGAAGTAATAGAAATGATTTTAGATTCATTTGAAATGGTAATGAAACAAGGACCTCTAGCAAGAGAACCCTGCTTTAAATTAAAACTTTCTCTAGTTGACATGAAACTTCATGAAGATGCAATTCATAGAGGTCCCGCACAAGTTTACCCAGCAGTAAGAGAATCAATTCAAGCTGCATTTAGAGCTGCTCTTCCAACATTATACGAGCCAGTTCAAACCCATAGAATTGAAGCACCCCAAGAGTTTATGTCAGCAGTAACTCAATTAGTCTCGGCAAAAAGAGGAGTTTTAACAGATGTTCAGCAGGAAAACGTTTCATCAATCATTAAGGCAGAACTTCCAGTTCAGGAAATGATTGGCTGGTCAAGTGATTTAAGGTCTGCAACAGAAGGTCGTGGAGTAAGTAATTTGGTAGACCAAAGATTCAAGAAAATGCCAAACGAAATGCAGCCTAAGATAATCAAACAAATCAGAGAAAGAAAAGGTTTGGCTGAGAATCAGTAATTCTTGTTATTATTTAGTAGTTACAAATAGAAAGGTTTATAAATCCAATTTTTATTTATTTGTTATGGCAGAACAAGAACCAAAATATAAAACTTTTGAACAACATAAGGCCGCAGGAACTATAAGACCTTTAAATGTTGCGAGAATGGAAGCAGCGATGACTCGAGGAATAGCAGACCTATATAAAGAGATACTTCAGGATATTCACTACTCTGATGACCCTATGCCAGGCACATTTTAATTATCACCACAAACCTTAAAAAGCATTTTTAATACTCTATATTCATGCCTTCATTGGCAAATTAACTAAATTAAAACAGAAAAATGGCAAAACAAAAAACAATACTGAATGTTGTCTTTGTCGGACACGTAGACGCTGGAAAATCAACTACTATAGGTCAGTTGTTCTTCCAGTCAGGTATACTGACTGAACAAGAGATGAAGAAACTTAAGGAAGAAGCTATCAAGAATGGTAAAGCAGGATTTGAGTTTGCTTATTTCATGGATAACATCAAAGAAGAGAGAGAAAGAGGAGTTACAATTGACTTGTCTTACAAGAAGATTATGACTCAGAACTTTGAAGTTACCATAATTGATGCACCTGGACACAAAGATTTTGTTAAAAACATGATCACTGGTGCTTCACAAGCAGATGCAGCATTTTTAGTTATTGCAGCTCCTTCAGGAATCCAACCTCAGACAAAAGAACATTTATGGTTACTAAGAACAATGGGCGTTAAGCAAATCTCAATTCTAGTAAACAAAATGGATGAAGTTGATTATGCTGAAGATAAGTTCAATAAAGTTAAAGAAGATGCATCAGCACTTTTGAAACAAGTAGGTTTCAAACCTGAGACAATCGCTTTTATTGCTGCTTCTGGTTTAAAGGGCGAGAATATTGCTAAGAAGTCTGATAAGATGGCTTGGTACAAAGGTCCAACTGTCTTAGAACAGATAGACAAATTCGCAGCTCCAGAGAAACCAACAAACCTTCCGCTAAGAATGCCAATCCAAGATGTATACGAAATTACAGGAATTGGTACTGTTCCAGTAGGTAAGATTGAAACGGGTACTATGAAAATAGGCCAGAAGATAATCGTTCTACCAGGTAGAAGTGGAACAGGAGTTGAAGGAGAAGTAAGAAGTATCGAAGCCCACCATGAACAGCTACAAATGGCTGAAGCAGGTGACAATGTCGGTGTCAATCTCAGAGGAGTTGGCAAGAAAGACATGGCTCGTGGCGATGTTATTTGTGATGCAGCTAAACCAGCAAAAATAGTTGAAGAATTCGAAGCACAAGTTGCTGTAATCAATCACCCAACTGTTATTGCTAAAGGATATACACCCGTATTCCATGTTCACACAGCACAGGTCCCATGCCAGTTCATAGAACTTAAGGCAAGATTAGACCCTGCTACAGGACAAGTTGCACAGCAAAATCCAGACTTCCTTAAAAACGGAGATGTAGCTATTGTAAGAATCAAGCCAATTGGAAATCTAGTATTAGAGCCCTCTTCAGAGAACCCTGATATGGCAAGATTTGCAATTAGAGATGCTGGTGTTACAGTTGCTGCAGGCGTTTGTAAGTCTCTTGTAGAAAAGAAAAAATAATTTTATTTTTTTATTAGGAATTTTATTTTTCATTCCTATCTTTATTTTTCCCTAAGGAAAAATTCATAATTTATCTGTAAACATCTAGAGATAACCTAAATCCTTAAAAACTTCAAGATATTTTAATTCCTATGATTTCACCGAATCCGGACGTTTCTCAACCAATTGATCATAACAGATTAAGGAGTAGTAGTTGGGCCTATTATGATTGCGGAGGAAATACAATTTCTCATAACCAAGCCGAATCAGGATTAAAGTTCGCTATTGGAGACTATAATTTAGAAAGGGAAGAAAGAGCGGACCATGAAGAAAGAGTCGGATTTGTCAAAAGAGGGATTACTGCCGTTCTGGAATATTTAGGTTTTAGTTAGTCCCTGTTGATAGAACTTCACAACATAAATTCTTATAAACTTGAATTTATTCTCACTAAAATGATCAACGTAAAAGAGCAAACCATCTCCGAGATCCAAGAAAAACTCTTAACAATGAATACTGGTTTGAACAAAATAGCATATCTAGAATCTGCATTAAAACAAAACTTCTCCTATGATATTCAAAGATTTCTCTGGCAAAAAATCACCGATTGTTACGAAGAAAGAAAAATGTTCGAAAAAGCAGCAAAAGCAATGTCAGCTAAATCAGCTATCGAAATAACATTCAAAGATAAAATTGAATCCTGTTTAAAATCAGCAGAACTTTACACAAAAGCCGGAAAAATAGATTTTGCAGAAGAGCTTTTCCAGAGAGCGTCAAGAGAAGCAAACTCTCAGGAAAAAGCAAAAATCAAGCTCACCAAGAAGAATTTATATCTCCTAGAAGCCCAAGGCCTTGAAAAACAAGGCAAAAGAGTTACCGCTCTAAAATTCTATGAACATTTAATAAAAACAGACCTCGATGACTTTGAAAAACAGGAAATCAAAGCCAAGCTTCTCGATGCCTATAAAGCCCTCGGAAAATTCAGAGAAGCAAAGTTGTTAGAAGGATTGTAGTTTAGTATCTAAATTCTTTTAAATGTAAATTATTTGTTAAAATTATGCAATCATTTAATTTAGAAGGAATAAAATTCTTTTTTGATATTTTAAAAAACCCTCGACTGGCAATCCCCCACTATCACGTGCCGGATATAAGAAGAATAAGCGCAGGAAGATTAAAGGAGGTAGGAATTAAAGGAGTAATTTTTGACAAGGAGACTACTCTAACATTACCTTATTCACTGAGTTTGGTCCCATATCTATTGGAATCCGTATCGGAGTTTAGTCATTATTTTCCAAAAAAATTAGCAATCTTATCAAATTCTGCAGGAACATTAGACGATCCGGATTACAAAAAAGCAAAGAGAATCGAAGAACACCTAGTAATACCCGTAATAAGACATAACGAAAAGAAGCCAAATGGAATAGAATCTATTCAAGAATTTTTTGATTGTCCTGCTTCCGAACTTGCAATTATAGGTGACAGAAGCTTTACTGATGTTGCATATGGCAACAGATACGAGATGCTCACAATAAAAGTAGACCCATTTACATCTAAAGGAGATAACCTGATGGTAAGGCGTGTTGTTAGACCTCTAGAAAACCATCTAGTCAATAAATGGATAGCCCGAGGATATACTGCACCAAAACATAAATATCAATCACCAACAATTCTAACAGGTTCAACTCACTAAACAAAAAATTAAGAGAAATAGGCTTTCAGGTTAAAAAATAGTTTAAATTACTTCTTGAAGTTAAAGAACTTCGTCAGCTTCTTCTTCCTCTTCTTCCTCTTCCTCTTCTTCTGGAGTATCTTCTTCCTCTTCCTCTTCTCCAGCATCATCCATTTCAGTATCTTCGTCTTCTGCCATTTTTATCCTCCTTATTTAGATTATTGTCTAATAAATGAACGATTTATAAACCTTACCTCTCTCCATTGTTCTCATCTAAGTAATAACAAAGCCTTAAAAACCCATATATTCCAAATCCCAAAATTTTAAAAACCCTTTAAAACACATAATATCAATTTAGACTAAGTGGAAGTTGTTGATTATTATTAATATCATATTCACTCACCCTGCCTGATCAAGTAGGCAGTTTACTTATTCTAGATTATAAATAAATTCGGAGGAAAAATGGCAAAAATTAGTCCAAGTTCAATAAAATACTCAATAATTGCGAGTTTTCAATCAGAAGGCCCTTTAGAAAAGCCAGACGTAATCGGAGCTCTATTCGGTCAGACAGAAGGATTACTAGGTTCGGAAATGGAACTTCGTGAACTTCAGAAAGAAGGCAAAATTGGCAGAATTGACGTGAATTTAAGAACAGAAGATGGAAAAACCAAAGGAGAGATTATTATCCCTTCTGCATTAGATAAAACAGAGACTACAATCATAGCTGCATCTTTAGAGACAATTGACAAGATAGGTCCAACTGACGCTAAGATAACTATTAACGAGATAGAAGATGTTCGTGGAAGTAAGAGAGATTATATCATGGAAAGAGCAAAACAGCTTCTAGGAAACATCAAAGGCGCAGGAATGGAGTCTCAAGAGATAGAGCAAGAATTAAGAGAATCAAGCAGAACATCAAAAATTTCTGAATACGGTTCTGAGAAACTTCCTGCTGGAGACTTATCCGGAAAAGAAGTCATTGTTGTAGAAGGAAGAGCAGATGTTGTAAACATGTTAAGGCACGGGATAAATAATGTAATTGGTATGGATGGAGCAAAACTCCCTAAGACAATAGCAGAGATAAGCAAAGATAAAGAGCTTACTCTTTTTGTTGACGGAGACCGAGGCGGAAACCTTATAGCTAAAAATGTTTGTGAAAATGCTAAAGTAATTTATATTGCAATAGCACCAGACGGAAAAGAAGTTGAAGAACTTACTGGAAAAGAACTTTTACAAGCATTAAGAAAGAAAGTGCCCGCTTCAGAATTCTTCGGTAGAAATGAAAGAAATCAGAATTTCTCAAGACAAGATAGGCCTTCTTTTCAGAGAAGAGACGAAAGACCTATGAGAGACGAAAGACCACAAAGACAAGAAAGAGAAGAAGAATTTAATGCTCCAAAAAGTGATAAAAAGCTGACTAAAGAAGATAGAGATAAGTTAAAAGAACTTTCATCAGAAATCCGAGGAAAAAACGTCCTCATTTTAAATGAAAAGCTTAACATTATCAGAAATATACCCGCTTCAAAAGTTGGCTACCTAAGATTAAGCGAGCCTGCATTTGTTTTAATGACAAATACAGCAACAAACTCATTAATCGCAGCAGCTGAAAATATCAATGCAAATTATGTTGCAGCAAAGACATTTGGCAAGATTGACAACACTTCTGTTGAGTTAGTTTCTTTATAATTTTACTCAGCCCGCAAGGGCTTTTTTATTTTTTTATTTTTTTCAGGGATATTCCATCAAACAAAAAATTAGCAAAAATTTTAGTTAATCAACCATAATTTAACCATAATAAAGTCTAACTTTTTATTATCCTGGGATTATCAACAGTTTTATAAATATCCCTTCTTTAGTAAAATCATGCAACCAAAGAAAAAGAGGCATAGTCTCAGACTTACAATAATACTAATCGTTCTCTTGATACTTCTTTCATATATAATCTGGATTTACTTTTTTTACTATCCCGTCCTAGAAGACTGGGCCTCTTTTAATTCAGCTCTTTCAAGTTGTGACAAGGGAGAATTCATTGGCGGAGAACAAATGATTTTCCAGTACAGAATTCAAGGCCTAAAAGATGGAAATTGTATTGTAAATGTAAAACTTCTTCAAGGAGAGTTAAATAATCAAGACTCAAAAAAATTAGAAGGAAATGAAATGACCTGTGAAGTCCCCCAAGGCGAGATTGTTCTTCCAGAATCAAACATTGCCAATTGCCACGGCTTACTAAAAGAAGGTCTACAAGAATTAATCATCAATAAACTTCACACGTATATTGTAAAAAATCTCGGAAGAATTAATCTTGAACTTCTTCAGCCAGGTTCTTCAACAGAGTAATCATGACAAAAATAAAATTCGGTCCCTCAGGCATAGATGGAGTAAAACAAGCACAATTAGTATTAGAAGAATATTCAAAACAAGGAATAAAAGCGGCAGAAATCCCATTTACATACGGAATTTGGATGAAAAATCAAGAGGCGATTATAATTGGAAAAATCGCCAAGAAATTGGATATTAGATTATCAATACATGCCCCTTACTGGATTAATCTTAACTCTGAAGACAAAACCAAAATAAAGCAAAGCATAGAAAGGATACTAAGATGTTGTGAAATAGGGCATCATCTTTCATCAGAAGAAAAAACAAGAATAATATTCCACCCTGGTTTTTACGGCAAAAACAAAGAGCAAGCCTTCAACATAATCAAAGAAGGAATTCTTGAGTTAATCCAAGAAATAAAGACGAACAACTGGAATGTTGAACTATGCCCTGAAACAATGGGAAAGATAAATGTCTTTGGCTCTTTGGAAGAAATCTCAGAATTAGTTGAGCAAACAAAATGTGGTTTTTGCATTGACTTCGCCCACGTCTTAGCAAGATATGGAGATTATAATTTTGATTTAGTAAAAAAACTATTCCCTCAAAAACAATGGCAATGCCACTTCTCAGGAATAGAGTATGGAGATAAAGGAGAAAAAAAGCATAAAACAACTTCAAAAGAAGACTGGAAGGAACTTTTAACAAACATTCCTAATGATAAAGAGATTATAATCATAAATGAAAGTCCTTCCCCAGTTGAGGATTCGTTAAAAGGTTTAGAAGTTTTGAAATCGATATAAAAAGACAGCAATCAACTCATTAGTTATCTAATGTCTCTAATATCTCCCCTCCATATCTGTTATGTCTCCACAAGTATACTTTAGAATAACCACAATCAGATTAGTAGGTTAGAGATATTAACTGTTTTATTATATCTTCTATTGCCTATTAATCTTATAAGAATTAAACTCCTAACCGAATAATTATTCTTTTCTCTTTCTTCCAATTTTCTTCTGTATAACATCAATTCTCTCAAGTATCTTGACAGCCTTATCACTATCAACCTTTACAATATTTAAAATATAAAACATCTTCCTTAAGATTTCGTCATAACTCTCCCTTCTATGCTCTTTTAGTTTATCAAGTCTAGCTTTAGTTTCTCTTTCAAGCTTAATTGTTGTCGTGTCCATATTTTACTCCTTCAAATCCATAACAGTAAGTATACCGCGGTAGACTTTATAAGCTTTTTGTCATTTGAAAATTACTACAATAACAAGATTTATAAAGCAAAAACATCTCATATAATTAACTAAATTTAGTTAAAAAAAACAATGAAAACAAAAGCGTTTTTGATTCCTTTTGTAGCGGTTCTAGCTGTTTTAATGGTTGGAATTGTTTCTGCACAACAAACTTCAATAAATGGATTTGCAGATATACAAAGTGTGACTTTTAATGATGTCGAACTTAAGTCTGGCAGCACAAATATGGCTGCATTCTCAGGCGAAGTTGTTCCAGTAAGAGTTACCTTTAATGCAAATGCAGATGCTGAAGATGTTAAGATAAGGGTTGAAATCTACAGTGGAAGACAGGAAATTTCTGCTACCACAACAAGATTCAACACAGTTTCAGGAAATACCTATACAAAGTTACTTTCTCTGCAACTGCCAGCTGATCTTAAAGAGCAGACAGAAGACCTTACATTATATGTAAGAGTTTATGATGCAAACAATGACAACACAGACACAGAAGAAACATACGTTGTTAATATGCAAAGAGAGTCTTATGAATTTAAGATTCTTTCTGTTGATTACAATTCTGAAGTTTCATCTGGAGAAGTTTTCCCAGTTTCAGTAGTTGTTAAGAACCAAGGATTCCAAAGAATGGATGATGGATATGTAATAGTATCAATTCCTGAATTAGGAATTTCATCTAGAGGATATTTTGGAGATCTTATTGCAACTGAAAACTGTAGCGATAATTGTGACAATGAAGAAGATTCTATGCAAAAAGTTGTTTATTTGAAAATACCTTCAAATGCAAAGAAAGGCGTTTACGAATTACAAGTTATGGCAAGAAATTCTGACTCAAGCACAACAACTACAAAGCTTATCAGTGTAGGTGGTCAAACATCAACACAGGTAATAGCTGCTGTAAAGAATCAAGATATAAAGGCAGGCGAAACTGCTAAATACGACTTAATTATTGTCAATTCTGGCGATGATGTAAAAGTTTTCAACATACAGACTGTTTCAGGAACAAGTCTTGACGTTTCAGCTCCCTCAGTAGTTACTGTTGGACCTAAGTCAAGCACTACAGTTCCAATAACAGTTAAACCTGCAGACGATGCAGAAGTTGGAACATATACATTTTCAGTAGATGTTGATGGCGAGCAAGTTTTATTTGGAGCTAATGTTACTGGAAAGGCAACAACTTCATCTGTAGTTGCACTTACAATAGTATTAGTAATAATCTTCGTAGTCCTTTTGATAGTCTTGATAGTATTGCTTACAAGAAAGGATAAACCAGTTGAAGAAGTAGAAACAAGCTACTATTAAATTTTTTTATTTTTTATTCCTCTTTTATTTTTCGAGGATATTTTTTATTTTCTTTTGAAAATAAAAACTATAAACTTTAATTTATAATTACAAAAATGAAAAGCATGAGATACTACGACATGGGCATAGAACTTATTTCAGAAGCAGAAGTACGAGCATACGAACAAGCACTAAGCGAGAAGGTTCAAGGACACATTGCACCTCTATCTCCGATTGAAATAGGCGTCCTTTTTGGAAATATTGAAGCTAATTTTGCAGTTGCTCTTCAAAAAAGAGGATTTCATGTATATAGAGATCTCCAATTAAAATGACAATAAGAACAAGACTAAACGAATCAAAATTAGGAAAGTACATTAACTCAACTAAGTTGGGAAAGTGGTTCGAACAGACGGATTTTGCAATAAGCACTGAAATTAATATAAGACTTACAAAAGAATTAGCACTAAGTAACGACCCAATTAATAAAAGTCTAAGCATTGCAAGCGTTTTATTTTCACCATTATTAATACCTCTTGGTTACGCGCTTGCAAAGTATTATAAAAAGCATGAGCCAGAGAGATACAACCTTGCAAAAATTGAATACTGTCCTCAAGAATATCAAAGGGCTATCGACAACTTCTCCCAAGAATGTATAAATGAATTTTCTTTAAAACCAGAGAAAAGATAGGAAAACCATAAAATGAGCACAAACGATTTTTACCAATATTGCAAAACACACCACCATGCTCTAATGCATGTTAATGTAAGACATCAATACTTACCTAGCTGGCTATCTAAACATCCAGAAGCGGCAAGGTTACAGGGGGAATTTTTCCCAGAAGTATTCCTCCCAGATGGAACATCAATAGATCTGGCGGGTTTTCACGAAAATGCGATACTAATTGGAGAAGTAAAAACAAGAAGAAGAGACCCCCGAGCAAGAGCTAAATTAGTCGATTTTGCAGAAAGCTTAGCAATAAGAGAAGACCTAAATCCTAATGAGATTAAACTCTTTTATCTATGGACAAGAGGAAGCACAGAAACAGCAGGTCTTTTTTCTAGGAAGTTACTTGGTAAACATTGGAACCAAAGAGAGATTAAACTGCCTGAAATGTATCAAGTCATATCAGAATATTATCCTCGAGGCAACATCCATTTAATGGAGAGGGCAGGCTAGTCTTAAGGATTATTCAATTCCAATAAAACTCTCAATCTCCTTCTTCATCTTTATATTCAAGGAAACTTCTAAGCCATAATTAGTTGGTTTGGACAATAAAAATCCTTGTTTTAATAAGTCATTAATAACTTTTTTAACATCCCCACTACTGCGAAGGTGGTCTGGCAATCCCTTAGACAGATTGTGGATACTTGTATGCTTATGCATCCACATCCTGTGCCTTGCTAGCTTTCTTAAAATAAACCTCTTAATATCATCCTCAATTGACATCCTTTTATTAAACTAATTAAGTTTAAATATTTTTATAAACAACTCCAAATTAGCAATTACTAAAATCATAATCATACCCCTTAAAAGAGAAATCTTTATAAATGACCAATCATTTTATAGTCTATGGAAGAACAAAGCATTTTCGTAGAGTATTTTGGAAATTCGCCTTACATAAAGGTCTTAGACTTTTTAATTCAAGGACAGGAGTTCGACTATAGCATGACTGAAGTTGCAAGAGGTGCAGGAGTTGGATGGAGTACCTTTACAAATACTTGGACAAAACTTTTAAATAAAAATATAATCATACCAACACGAGAAATAGGAAATGCTAAATTATTTAGATTAAATAAAAAAAATCCTTTTGTCGAGAAAATAATAAAAATAGATAAAGAGTTAACAAAATTTGAAACAGATAAATTGTTAAACAACTCTGAAATCAAAGCGAAGAACTAAATCTTCAGACTAATAACCTTACTAATATTCTCCCGCATACACTCTTCTTTTTTAGAAAAAAGGAATTTGTGTTTCAAGAAAAAACTTATCTTCGCAAAGGGTGGAACCTTTGCAATTAACAACCCATGCAGGAATCATATTTTTAATGAAATAACTTTACTAATATTCTCCTGCATACTTACACCATATAAAGCACTTGATTCAGAGATCAAAGCATCATTATGAGTAACCACAATATACTGTCCGGAAGTCATATACTGCTTGATTAAAGCAGCCAACCTTTCTGAATTATGTTTATCCAGCGCGGCATCAATCTCATCAAAAACATAAAAACAATAAGGATTATACTCTTGAATAGCAAAAATTAAAGACAGAGCAACTAAAGTCTTTTCTCCACCAGATAAAGAAGAAACATCAAAATACTTTCCTCTTGCAACCTTCAAAATGATATTTAATCCCCCATTAAACGGCTCCTTAACATTTTCGGGCTCTAAAAATACTTCCCCCTTCTTACTTAACTGAGTAAAATTCCTGGTGAAATATTCATTTACACTATCCAATGTTTTAGTAAAGCTCTTCCTTTTCTTTTTATCAATCTCATCAATAATCTTCATAATCTTCCCTTTTTCATCCTGTATGGTTATCATCTTGTCTTCTATAAGTTTGCATTGTTCTAAAACAGTATCAAAAACTTCTAAAGCTCTCATATTAATGTTCCCAAGCTGTGAAATTCTCATCTGACTAGCCTGCAGTCTCTCTTTAACTTTTTCAATCGGCATATTTAATATTTCCATACTTGAGAATTCAGCAAACTCTGTTTTCAAAGAATCAATCTGGGCATTTAATTGTGCTTTCTGAATATTGACCTGATTAATCTTTTCTTCAAAATTCCTGATGGTATGCTGTAACCCAATAACTTCAGTCTCAAAAGCTTTTTCTTGATCCTGGAATTCATTTCGCTCATTAAAGAACTTCTGGAATCTTTCATATAATTGTTGTTCTTCAATTTCTTTTTTATTAACAATCTTAACTTTTTCGTTTAGCTGCTCGTTAATCTTCTTTAGCTCTTCATTACTTGTTTCAGAATCTCTCAAAACAGATTTTATCTCCATTTTAATTCTGCTCAGTTCTCTCTGTTTAATAGTCATCTCAGTGTCAACATCAACATCAGCGAATGAGAATTCCTGCAATTTCATTCTAGTTTCATCGTACTTCTCCTCAACATTTTTTAACTTTTCAAACTCAGGTCTTAATGTTTTAATCTTCAAATCAAATTCATCCATCTCTTTTTTAACATCTTCTTGCTGTTTAGAAATTCTTTTAATCTGATTTTTTCTCTCATCCGCATTTCTTATTTTGAAGATGTCAATATTAATTTCATTTAACTTAGTTTCAAATTCAGAGAGCTTTAACTTTATCTTGCTTATTCTCTCAGCGGCTTCTTGCTTAGCATTATTACTTTTCTCAATCTCCTTTTTCGCATTTTCAATCTTTTTATTTGCATTTTCAATCACATGACCTACATGTTCCTTCGTCATCTCACTTCTGCATAAAGGACAAATATCAATCTTAGAAATATCCTGCTTTAACCTTTCCTCTCTTTTTATTTCCTCAGTAAAAACAGCATTTCTCCTTTCATTTTCCAAGTCAGTTTTCTGCAATTCCTCAATCTTTGTCCTAGCTTTTTCAAGTTCTTCCTTCAGCTCCTTCTTCATAACCTCGGCCTTCTCGGACGATTTAGCATATTTTATTTCCTCAAATAAAGAAGTAATGCTCTTGTCAATCAGTTCAATCTCCTTTTTTGATTCAATTAAAAATCGTTCTTTTTCGCTTCTTTTATTCTCTACTGTTGCAAGCTCCGACTTAAGCACGTAATATTTTCTCCTTTGTTTTTCAAGGACATCAAATCTTTCCTGTATCTCCTTTTGCTCACTTTGTTGCTTCTTAATCTCTGGAGAAGAGGTTTTAATTTCAGAAACATCCTTCTCCAACTCTTTTATCTTCCACTTAAAATCTTCCTCCTTTCCAGAAGCTTCAGAAATTCTTGCCTCAAAATTCTCTTTTCTAACTGTCAAGCCAGCCAAGGCCGCCCTCAATTCCGCGATTTCCTTATGCAAAATCTCTTGCTCACTCCCTGTTGAAGACTGTAATGTCTTGTTAATTCTATTTATTTTTTCCTGTAAAACATTAATATCCGCATTTTTCTCAATAATTACCTTTTTTATTTTCTCAATCTCCTTTTTATTATTCTCAATAATCTTTTCAACACCCCAAATATCACTCTCCTTCTCTTTAATCCCCTTTTCAAGGATAGTAGCCTTGCATTTTTTTATTGTTTCTTCAAGCTTTTTGTAATTTAGTGCCTCCTGTCGTTCCTTATCCAAATTCTTTAAATAAGCCTGTCTCTCTCTTAAAACAGCAGAAACCTCTTTTAATTTCTCATCCGTCTTCTCAAGCTCACGAATAGACTTCTGTTTTCTCGTTTCATAAATAGAAATGCCTGCAACCTCCTCAATAATCTTTCTCCTCTCTTCCGGTCTTGCTTTTACTAGGGAAGCAATTTCTCCCTGTAAAACAATATTAAACCCATTAGGATCAATGCCGGCTTGAGCAAGCATCTCAATTAACTCCTGCCTTGTTTTTGTCTCATTATTTATCTTATAAATAGAAAGTCCATTCCTTCTCACAATTCTTTTAATAGAAACATCTAAAGAATCAACAGCAAAAGCCTTATCAGAATTATCAAAGACTAATTCAACAATCGCTTCATTTGCAGATTTATAATTTTTATTTCCAGAAAATAATAAGTTTGCAGCTTTTGCAGCCCTTATAGATTTTATAGAAATTCTTCCAAGAACAAAGCAGAGTGCATCTGTAATATTAGACTTGCCGCTTCCATTTGGCCCAACAATAACATTCATTGAATTTTCAAAAGGAATTTCCGTTCTTCTTGCAAAACTCTTGAACCCATGCATCACCAATTTTTTTATATAAGGCATGAAAAACAAAGGAATAAGACATTTTTAAAGATTTAGAAGAGAATTAAAACAACTTCTTCTGTCCCTTTCTCTCAGCAATTCTCTTATAAGTGTCCCACGACTTTCTGATTAATTCAGAATATTTTTCATTATTCCAATTTTCTTGCAAGAATTCCTTTGTCTTTGGGTCAGCAGGATAACCACTTCCAAAGTCGACTCCCAACTCTTTTTTCAACCTTTCAACTCCTTCTTCTCTCTTTTCCTTTGCAATTATAGAACCAGCACCAACAACTGCATGGTTAAAATCAGCCTTATGTTCACACAATAATTCAACTAATTCTTTCTTCTCAATAAACTTACTTAATGTCTCACACCAAGCCTTGAGATTAACAGAAGGGCAATCAACAATCACTCTAGTTTTTTCATTGATATTCTTCATTAAAGAGTTAATAACCATTCCAGCCTTAATAGCTTCAGT
>Ga0268280_1000805_pt1 | contig 23634 bp, 19 predicted proteins | sample saktaG_9_FD_190139 | JGI IMG/M metagenome (GOLD analysis project Ga0268280, IMG submission 190139) | Saline water microbial communities from Sakinaw Lake, British Columbia, Canada - sak_2011_5_24_40m | ecosystem: Environmental > Aquatic > Non-marine Saline and Alkaline > Saline ... | reverse complement strand
ATGCGGCTAACGGCACTATAAGTATCGGAAGCAATTCTCAAGCCGGCACACTGGTATATACCGGCGGCGCGTTCACCACTGACCGCGTGATCGATCTTGCTGGCACTACAGGTGGGGCAACGATCGACCAGTCGGGTACGGGCCTATTAAAATTCACCAGCAACCTTACTGCGACTGACAACGGAGCTAAAACGTTTACTTTGCAGGGCTCAACGGCCGGCACCGGAGAGATCGCGGGCGCGATCGTCAATAGCACCGGTACTACAGCAATAATTAAATCCGGCATCGGCACCTGGACCCTAAGCGGTAACAATACCTACACCGGCAAGACCACGATTAGCGGCGGCACACTTAAGATATCGGCCGAAACAGGACTCGGCGCAAATCCAGCAACATTCACCGCCGACCAGCTTACATTAAACGGCGGCACGCTGCAGACGACGGCTGAGTTCTCAATAGATGATTCCAACCGCGGCATTACGCTCGGCGCTTCGGGCGGCACGTTCAGCTCTGATGGCGGCACGACCCTTACGATTGCCAGCACTAATATTATCACTGGCACGGGCGCTCTTACTAAGACTGGTTCAGGCACGCTTATTCTTTCCGGCGCCAATACCTATACGGGCCTTACCACAGTCAGCGTGGGCGTATTAAATATCCAGAATGCTACGGCAACAGGAACTACTGACGGCGGAGTTATAGTTTCCAGCGGCGCAGCCCTGCAGATGCAAGGCGGGATCACTGTGGGCGCAGAAACACTCACGCTTAACGGCCTCGGTATCACTTATGATGGAGCCTTAAGAAATACCGGTGGCAACAATACCTGGCAGGGCGCGATCATTTTAGGCAGTACGGCAATGATTAGAGCTAATTTCGGCAGCACTCTTACTATCTCTACTGGAGGGATTACAGGCGCGGCGCAGGATTTATTGGTGGACGCATACGGTGACGTAACCATCAGCGCCGTCATCGGTACTACTACGGGCGCGCTTACTAAAGGTATGGCAGGCACGCTCACTTTAAGCGGCAATAATACATATACCGGACTTACTACAATCAACATGGGTACTCTGAAACTCGGGGCTGCAGGCGATGGCACCAACTCTCCCCTTGGCACAATCGCCGCGGGAACCGTTGTCGGTGCCGACACAACGCTTGATCTTAATGGCTACACACTGTCCACAGCCGAACCATTGACACTGAACGGCACGGGGATCTCGAGCGGCGGCGCGTTAATGAATTCGGGAGCCGCAGCGACCTATAGCGGATTGATAACACTCGGCAGCACAGGGGTCAGCATCGTGGGCGGTACGGGTACGATCGCCCTAAGTAATGCGGGAACAATAACAGGCTCGGGTTATGCCCTTACTCTTGGCGGCGCTCAGGGCGGCAGTATCACAAGTATTATCGGCACAGTGGCGGGAACGCTTACCAAAGCCGATGCCGGCACATGGACTCTCTCAGGCACCAATACCTATACCGGCGGTACAACTTTAAGCGCAGGCACGTTGAACATTAACAGCGCGACAGCGCTTGGCACCGGCACATTCACCATTAACGGCGGAATTATAGATAATACTTCTACCGGCGCGATCACGCTGACCAATAACAACGCCCAGACATGGGGAAGCAGTTTCACATTCACCGGCACGAACGACTTGGATATGGGCACCGGCGCAGTTAACATGACAGGCAGCAGGATAGTTACTGTTAACGGCGGTACGCTCACGGTAGGCGGCATTATCAGCGGCAGCGGCTCTAATCTCCTGAACAAACAAGGTAACGGCGCGCTGACACTAAGCGGTGCGAATACATTCGGTGGTGCTGGCGGCGGCGTTGTATTGACGGCCGGCACGCTTAACATAAACAATGCCTCGGCTATCGGCAATTCCCTTAATATATTCAGGATCCTGGGCGGCACCACACTTAACAATACCAGTGGAGCTGCCATAACTCTTTCATACAGCTATACAAATCAGTGGAACGGAGACTTCATATTCACCGGCACGAATGACCTGAATCTCGGCACAGGCGCTGTAGCTATGAACGCAAGCCGTCAGGTTACGGTAAGCGCAGGCACTCTCACAGTGGGAGGCGTCATATCAGGAGCAGGGTTTAACCTGACCAAGGCGGGCAACGGCACATTAACATTAAACGCAGCCAATACCTTTACCGGCACCACTACAGTCAGCGCCGGCACACTTATATGCGGCATAAATAATGCCCTGGCGTCAATGACTGTAACTGTCTCTACAGGAGCTACTATCGATCTGGCGGATTACATCTTTAATACCACAACCACTTTTGATATTTACGGCACTCTTAAGCTTAGCGGCGGTAGGGCTGTTTCGACACCGACCCTTTATACCGGTTCAACCGTAGAATACACAGGCTCCACATACTTAAGCGCTAATATATTCACTAGCTACTATTCTCTAGTTCTTTCAGGCACAGGGATATTCACTTCACCTGTCAACCTCACGATATATGGTAACTTCGCGCACACAGCAGGTATCTTCAGCCACAATAATGGTACGGTGACATTCGCAGGAACCAATCAGACCATATCAGGCAATACCACGTTCTACAGCATCACCAAGACCGGCACCGGCACATTGACATTTGCAGGCGATTCCACTCAAACAATAGAAGGCCTGGCCACATTCAAAGGGAACAGCCTTACAGATCTATTAATATTGAACAAGGACTCCACCGGCTCCTACTGGAATATCAATATATCGAGCGATAGCTATAACTTCCTGTATCTCGATGTATTCAATTCAAAGAATACCGCTAGCTACACATATATCTACAGCCCGTCAAGCTATATAACGAACTGTCTCGGCTGGCAGGCAGCGTCAAGGCCCATACCTCCCTTACCTCCACCTACACCTGAGAAGGTAGGCCGGGCCACCAATGAGAACCAGACTATAATCAATACTGTGGACCGAAGCATCGCGTCCCCGTCTCCTAGCCAGGAAGCAAGATATGAGAGGATAAGGGCGGCTATATCAGATTATCTGCGTGAATTTGAGAAGGAGATGATACCGTATCCTATAGGGTCAATGAAGATAGTGATGGATGGGCAGAGGATCTATATAGCTGAATAAAATTATTTTATAAAATATTTTAAGGCGAGGAATCCGGCGACTACGAGTAGAAGGAAGGCGATAGAAAAGATATCGAAATACTTCTCTATAGAGTCGGATATTTTTTTACCGAATACGCGTAGCGCCGCCGCCACGAGAAAGAACCTGCCGGCACGGCCTACTATAGAAGCTATTACAAGAGTTACCAGCGATATCTTAAAAAGCCCAGCTGTAATGGTAATGGCTTTGTACGGGATCGGAGTGAATGCGGCTGTGAATACCACCAAAAATGCGTTCTCGACATACTTTTGGCCGAGCATCTTCACAACGGCATCGAGATTGTAGGTCTGCACGATGAACTTTCCGACGGTTTCGAATAAGCTCCACCCTATGAAGTAGCCTAAAAGCGCCCCCAGGACAGATCCTATCGTGCATATCGTGGCATAGCGTATCCAATTTTTCCGGTGAGCCACGACCATAGCTATCAGAAGCACGTCGGGCGGGATAGGGAAGAAGGAGCTTTCTATAAAGGCTATAAAGAAGAGGGCGTATGGCGCCTGTTTTGTCCTGGCCCAGTGGAGCGTCCAGTCGTACAGGCGGCGTATCCAGCGTAGCGGTGCCTTCAGTGTGTATAGTATATCTTTCTTCATCTCGGGAGACATTATAACAAAATTAAACTATAAGTCCACATCTTTAGTCCAAAAATTCTTGATATAACGACAGGTCGCGCCTATAATACTATGCATGACCAAATATGATAAGTTGATCGAAGCGCCATTCGATTATTACTTCGGAGCTTTTCTTAACTTAAACTGCAGCCTGCCGTGTGAATACTGTGTGCAGAAGATAACGCTTCCAGGTCAGCCCATTGCGCATTATCCGCTTATTTCTGGCAAAGAATGGGTCAGTGCCCTGAATAGCATCTCGGGAAGGACCAAAAAAAGATTCTTAAGGTCTCCAAAGAGAAAGAAGATATCTATTACCGGCGGCGAGCCTTCGCTCCATCCCGACTTCGTATATATCCTCAATAATCTCGATAAAGACTGGAAGATCACCGTTACCTCGAACTTCACCTCGCCATTCTTCGATAAGGATATACGGTTTTTGAAGCAGATCAAGCGAAGGCGCAATCTTAAGTTCAACGCCTCTTACCACTTCATGTACGCGGATATAGATAGATTTATCGAGAACGTGAAGAAGATGAAGAAGGCGGGCTTTACAGTCCACAGCATATTTCTCGTAGCGCATCCGGAACACATGAAGGAGATAGAAGAGTATAAGAAAAGATTGTTAAAGGTACACAAGACAGTAAAGCTTCAAAGATTCTTTGGAAGACATAAAGGCGATCTCTATCCGGTAGAAGATGCCTATGATGTCGTGTGCGAACAGGAGGACGGCATTAGAAATTACAAGGCTTACAAAGAGGGGTTCGGGCAATCCGGCAAGAAAGATATATACTGCCGTGTGAAGAAAGTGCTCTTTGCTCCGAACGGAGATATATATAACTGCCACTATAAGCTTTATACGGGCCACAAAGATAAATTTGGTAATTTATTAGATAGAGATCTGCACATAGTGATGCCACAGGAATTTTTTCTATGCCATGATTACGGCTTCTGCAACCCATGCGATTCCGAGGGGCATGCTTTTAAGGATATGGAAGGCAAAGAGTTCAATATAGGACAGAAATAGATGCGCAGAATATTATCAGTGGTCATGATATTATTTCTATTACCTATATTTGCGCAGGTATCCTACGCCGACAAACCGGTCCCGAGAGTCGCCAGTTTCTGGAATAAGGTCAAAGATAAAATAGTCCAGTGTGTCCTGTGCCCGCGCAAATGCATTATCGATAACGGCCAGAGAGGCCTGTGCACCGTCCGGGTGAATAAAGACGGGACGCTCTACACTCTTGGCTACGGCAATCCGGTCGCGGTCCATATTGATCCTATAGAGAAGAAACCATTCTTCAATGTTCTGCCCGGAACAGATGCGTTCTCCATAGCGGTGGCCGGCTGCAATATGCGCTGCCTATTCTGCCAGAATTGGCAGATATCTCAAGCCAAACCCGACGAGGTAACCGCCTACGACATGCCTCCGGAGATGGTAGCATCCGAAGCTATAAAGAATAACTGCCCATTCATTGTATATACCTACACCGAGCCCACCGTATTTTATGAATATATGCTCGATATCTCGAAGCTCGCCAGGGCCAAGGGATTAAAGAACGGCATGCACACCTGTGGCTACATAAATCCGGAACCGCTTAAAGAGCTACTAAAATATATGGACGCCGTCAACGTCGATCTGAAGGGCTTTAATGAAGAGTTCTATCAGAAGATGGGAGCCTTTGCGTCTCTCGAGCCGGTATTGAACACGCTTAAGACCGTGAAGAAGGAAGGGGTGTGGCTTGAGATCACAAACCTGATAATACCCGGCTTAAACGACGACCCCGAAGAGATTAAATCGATGTGCGAATGGATCAGAGATAATCTGGGCGCGGATACGCCGGTGCACTTTTCGAGGTTCATGCCTTCTTTCCGGCTTCAGAATCTTCCGCCCACTCCTGTTTCAAAGCTGGAGGAAGCCTACAAAATAGCTAAAGATGCGGGCTTAGAGTATGTCTACATAGGCAATGTGCCCGGCCACCCCGGCGAGAATACGTATTGCCCACAATGCAAAAAACTCATAGTCGGCAGGATCGGTTACCGCGTAACAGAAAATAATATCAAGGATGGCAAGTGTAAGTACTGCGGCAGATCGATATCGGGCATATGGACACCCTAGTCACTTATCTGCAGATATTCGGGATCGGTTTCAGCTTCGGTATCGCCGGGCCGTGTTTCCTGACCTGTACCCCCGTTCTCATCACTTATATAGCGGGAAGCAGGAAGGGGCCAGCAGAGACATTTAAGGATATATTCACATTCCTTTCCGGGAGATTGCTCGCTTACCTGTTATTAGGGGCATTGGCCGGACTCTCCGGTGCAGTATTAAAAAAATTTACCGACCTATCCATATCCGCATACTTTCAACCGCTTGCCGGAATGGTTACCATACTATTCGCAATTATCTTACTTACCGGTAAAAGCGGTGATAATTGCGCATGCCCAACCGCCCGAGGGAAGATGGTCAATTTCGGCGGAATATTCGCTTTCGGTTTTCTTATAGGTGTTAGTCCATGCGCTCCACTCTTGGCGCTCCTCTTCGACATAACCCTTATGTCGAAGGGTATACTCGACGGCATATTTTACGCGTTATTCTTTGGCCTGGGGACATTCCTGTCGGGGCTGATCACCATCGGCGTGATCGCGGGGATCTTAACGCGCATTCCGGCCGCATTTGTCAGATCAAAAATCGTTTCCACCATATTTAAGATCGTATGCGCGTTGCTATTATTATTGCTGGGGCTGGGCCTGATGCTGAAAGGTTGCAAGATATGAGAAGGGTCATTACTTTTTCCATTATCCTGACGGGATTTACGGCGATGGCCGCGCAGATAATTTATATGCGCGAGCTATTGGTCGTATTTTATGGTAATGAGCTGTCGATAAGTTTTATTCTCGCCGGCTGGCTTATCAGTGGAGCTCTAGGCAGCGCCGTATTCGGAAGGTTCGCGGACAGGATAGACTCGAAGATCAAGGCCTTCTCTTTGTGCCAGATGACCTTAGGCATATTGCTTATAGTCGGGATCGTAGCGGTAAAATTTGTTAAAACTTTTCTAGGGGTAAATCCGGGCCAGATCGTCGGGCTCTTTCCCATAATTGTCGCCAGCTCTGTTATTCTTGCGCCCATCTGTATATTAATGGGTTTTATCTTCTCGCTCGGCTGCAGGATATATGCATCTGAAAGAAGCGCCGACGAGGGCGCGAAGGGAATAGGCTCTGTCTATATACTGGAAGCCATAGGCTCGATAATAGGCGGAGCCGTTACCAGCTTTGTTCTTATAAGGCTCTTCGACGCGCTCCATATTGTAGCCATTTTTGCATTCCTAAATATCCTTGCGGCATTTGTGCTGAAACGCAAGGCTTTCTTCGCATTCCTTCTGGTTATGATCGTCGCCCTGTGGTCTTTCGGTGGATTAAAAACTGTAGAACGCTATTCTCTCCGGAAACAATGGCCCGGCTACGAAGTCCTGAGCTCGAAGAATTCCATATATGGGAACATTCTGATAGCCAGAAGAGGGGAAGCCTATACATTATTCAATAACGGACTGCTCTCTTTTACGATACCGGATAAGCCGATTGCGGAAGAGGCTGTGCATCTGGCTCTTTTGGAGCATAAGGACCCGAAGAGGGTGCTACTTATAGGCGGAGGCGTAGGCGGTCTGATAGAAGAGATACTGAAGCATGGCATTGAAAGGGTGGACTATGTCGAGCTCGACCCGTTGATCATAGAGATCTCCGAGACGTATCTGCCCGAAAGTTATTATAGATCCCTTAAAGATCCGCGGGTCTCTATAAAGAATGTGGACGGAAGATTTTTTGTGAAGAGCACAAAAGATCTATACGACTGTGTAATAATTCACGCCGGAGATCCTTACACGGCAGAGGGGAATAGATACTATACGGCGGAATTTTTCAATGAGATCAAGCACAGGCTTAAGGAAGGCGGTCTTATATCATTTGGCCTTACGTCGAGCGAAAGCTATATAAGCAGGCCTCTGGCGGAATTCTTAAGGTCCATATATGCCACCTTAAGGTCCGTCTTCAATGAAGTCTTCATTATACCGGGTGAGACGGCGTGCTTCCTGGCGTCGGATTCGATCGGCGGTTTAACTTATGATAATAAAATATTGGAAGAGAGAACCGTTGCAAGGAAGCTCGACACGCAGTATGTGCGGGATTATTACCTATTCTCAAAACTTTCACCCGAAAAGATAGCATATTCCGAGAAGATCATAAAGAACGGGGAAGGCGCGATAATAAATCACGACTCGAGGCCCATTGCATATTATTACGGCCTGATATTCTGGACGACGTTATTCAGGGATTCCGCTATATCGAACATCTTGAGATCGGTCACTGAATCTGTGGTATGGCGCTCTATAGGTGTATTTATGATACTGCTTACACTCATCTCCCTCTTGTATAGGAGGTCTTTTAAGAGAACTACTCTCATGGCGATGATGACGGGCGGCTTCAGTTCTATGGCCTTCCAGTTGCTTATTCTGCTCACATTTCAGACGATGTATGGATATCTATTCTATAAGCTTGGGGTCATCCTTACCGCTTTCATGGCCGGCCTGGCCCTGGGCGCTATACTTGTCGTTCTCTTTTCTAACCAGGTTAGAAATCGAGTAATGCTGATCGCAGTGCAGGGTGATTTTATCTTATTTTCCGTGCTATTAGGCGTAATATTTTCGAAATTTTGTCCGGGCGCACTCTTCCCGGTATTGTCGGCGATAGCCGGATTTATAGGCGGCGCTCAATTCGCCATTGCAAATAAGATATTGCTTGGCCAAAAAGAGGATGCGGGCAGGCCCGCCTGCCCGCATGAAAATTGCTCGCAGGCGGGCAGGCCCGCCTGCCCGCATGAAAATTGCTCGCAGGCGGGCAGGGTCGGCGGGTTGAGCTACGGCGTAGATCTCTTCGGCTCATTCTTAGGCGCGCTTTTAACAGGCATATTCCTGATCCCTATCCTTGGCATACCCAAAACATGTTTCGCGGTAGCGATCATCAACGCGGCAGTCCTCATGCTATTATTTATCAATATGCGTGTTGAAGAGTGAGCTGTTTTGTAGTATCATATGCACGACGCGCCCGTAGCTCAACTGGATAGAGTGAGTGGCTTCGAACCACTAGGTCGCAGGTTCGACTCCTGCCGGGCGCGCCACTAGATAAATTCGTGCGGACGTGGTGGAACTGGAATACACGTACGGCTTAGGACCGTATGCGAAAGCATGAGAGTTCAACTCTCTCCGTCCGCACCATCTTTCTTATGGAGGCACGATCATGATAGTAGTTTTAGGCATAATAGCCGTTTTGATCCTCGCAAGCGTCATAATCCTGCAGAGATTCATGAAGGATATGGCTATAGTTGAAAAAGAGCTGCTTAAAGAGATCAAAGAGATGAAGCAGTGCCTGGTAAGGATAAACGAAAAGCAGCTGTAGTCCCCGGCATGTTTTCTCATTGATTTCATATGGGCGTTTTGGTATAATCATGCTCTTATTTTCTTTGATATAACGCCCGCATAGCTCCCCGCCTGAGATAAGAGTTATCTATGACGGCGGGACAAGCGGGATAGATGTGTTGCAATTTGGAATAGGCCCGCATAGCTCAATTGGCAGAGCAGGACACTCTTAATGAGACCAGGGCAGTTTTCGTAACCCATTGATATTGTTGCAACTGCGTTATTTCATCGTGAGTTACGTCGCATTTTGAGTTGTAGCAATCTGGACGAATCCGTCGCATTCTGGCGATGATACTAGCACAAATTTATCACAAGGCATTGATCGCAGTAGCCGACGTTTCAACGTCGGCTACGTTTGTATGGGGGCATGGAAACATGGCGTTTTTTGCGTCCACGTCGCGTCTGGCGGGCAAGATCAGGGCAGGCTATGCTTACGGGTCCTTGGAAGGGGGGTCGGGGTGCGGGTCGGGCGAGCGGCGGGGAACGAGTGATTGTAGGTTTGAAAAAGCGTGTCCATGTCAATTTGTCTAATGGTCTATTGTCCGCATAGGTGATTTTAGCCGACCTTTCCGTCGGAGAATGGTAAAATTTCGTATCGAAAAATGCGCTCTCCGGGAAGGCCAAAATAGTCGTTTTTAGGGACATTTTACCGATTTTTGCGATTTTTTTTGATATTTTTTTGGTACAATATGTTATAAAATGAAATGGCAGCAGGGAGGAAATAGCGAATGAGCGGATTTTTTGACATATATACCGCGGAAGAGATAGGGAAGCACTTTAAGCTTCATCCTTATACTGTCCGAAGGCTGGCGAGGGAAAAGAAGATCCCTGCGTTCAGGTTCGGCGGGCAATGGAGATTCCGTAAGGATGATATAGATGTGTGGTCAAAAACCCACCTTTTCAACAAGGCGTTTCTTTAGTATTTCTACTTAAGGACGAAAGAGGCTTCGGCTGGGCACCATTGGTTTTGGCAGACCTGCCGCGCGTCTTTGATTGATCCAATAACCATCATAATAGCGCTTGTCTCTTTCGCGTGACAGTGGTGCCATTTGATTTAAAGACGTACAGTTGTTTATAATAAGAAATATTTATGAGCCGAAAAAATCAAGCTACAGTCAAAACATCGTTTTTGCAAAAAATAGCCTTGGCAATGGTTGGAGGACTCTTAACCATTGTGATCCTTGAGATAGGATTGCGCCTGGGAGGGTTTGCATTATTATCGATGCAGGAGCACAGGAACAAGGTCTCTATAAGCCAAAAAGGGTCTTACCGCATCATGTGCCTGGGCGAATCTACAACCGCCGGTCAATATCCGGCATTCCTGGAGGATGAATTGAACCGGCGCAGTATAGGCATGAAATTTAGCGTTATTGATAAAGGTATTGCCGGGACCAATACCTCGCATATAGTAGGCAGATTGGAGGCTGACTTGGAGGCCTATCACCCCAATATGGTCATTACTATGATGGGGATTAATGATGAAGGGCCGCATATGCCAAAAGATAATATTCCCTCTTCTAATGCGAGCAAATTCTCGATAGGGGTTGACGATAAAAGCGCGCATATGCCAAAGGAGAATGTTCCCTCTTCCAAATTGAACAAATTTTTCAAATCTTGTCGGGTTTATAAATTATTCCGGCTCCTGCAACTACACATAGAGTATAAACTTAAAGGCCAGCGATATGGTCAACCCAAACTCGCACTCTTAGATTCTCAGGATTCCCGCGAGTTGAGTCGCCAAAAAATTGAAGCATATTATAAGCTGGCCTGGTCTTATCTTAGTCAGGGTAAGGGTTCGGAGGCAGAAGAATTATTCCAGAAAATGATCGCCGCTAATCCGCAAGATGATATGGCTTATTATGTGTTAGGATGGGTCTATCTGAACCAGGATAAAAGCTTAGAGGCTATGTACGCTTATAAAAAAGCCGTTGAGCTCAACCCACGAAACTATTGGATGTTTGATGAGCTGGGAGCGCTTTGTAAAGAGATGGGACGGCTCGATGAGGCCGAAAAGATATTCAAGCTGATAGCCGCTCTCAACCCCAAAGATGATTGGGTTTATCTTGCTCTAGGATGGATTTATCTAAATCAGGACAAACCTGTAGAGGCAGAGGCCTCATATAAAAAAGCCATCGAGCTCAACCCGCAAGACGTAGAGCTATATTTTGCTTTAGCGTGGCTTTACCAAAAGCAGGGTAGACTCGCCGAGACTGAGGCCCTATACCAAAAAGCCGTAAAAGATAATCCTAAAGAAGACTGGGCTTATAGTGAACTTGGAATATTTTATATGGGCCAAGGAAGGTTGACCGAGGCCGAGAAATTATTCAAAAAAGCCGCCGAACTTAATCCGAAAGACGAGCGGATCTTGGGAAGCCTGAGGCTGTTGTATGAAAAAATGGGCAATACCACTCTGGCTAAAGAATATGAAAAGAAGGCCGAGGCATTAGGATTCAATCATTATCCCGCAGCGACAGCCGATAATTACCGTAGTCTCAGGGCAGCCTTGGCAAAAAGAGGTATAGTTTATGTTTGTACGCAGTATCCAATGCGTAATATCGACCCATTGAAACAAATATTTCAAGGCCAGGCGGAGGGCATCGTCTTTATTGATAATGAAAAAATATTTAAAGATGCTCTCAAGCAAGAAAGCTATAGTGATTATTTTAAAGATATATTTGGCGGAGACTTCGGGCATTGCACGGACAAGGGCAATAAGCTGATTGCCAAGAATTTAGCCGATGTTATTTTAAAAGAGGTTTCTCACAAATAGATTAATTATTGTTTTCACAGCACGAGTTAAAAAAGTGTATAAATAAAAGGCGCTAAAGCGGATGATTCGGTAAATATTATGAGCAGGCCCAGTAGCAACAATATAATAATCACCGGAAGCAGCCACATCTTCTTGCGTGTTTTCAAAAAATCCCACAATTCACCGAACAATCCCATCTTACCCATTGCGTCCTCCTAAAATTGTTTTTCCAGGTTTGCCTTAGCAGCCTTTGCGATTGCGCATTTTGTCCAATAGCTCATCTTATTTTTATCCGTTTTTTTATTAAGCGGATCTTTGCCTAAAATCTTCATAATAATAGCGGCCGGAGTGATAAGAATAAAATAGATCAGAGCAAGGATTATCCTCGTGTTAACCCAACCTATGATATGGGCAACTTTAGTAAAGACTATAAAAACAGGCCTTATCTTTTGCGGCGATGCCATAACCAAAACAACCATTATTACGCTCAGGCCGAAGAACCATGGGTACCAATATATCCGGCCTTTTAAAAAATTAACGACTCCAAAAACCAGCAGTATTCCGGCAAGCACCGCGCCGAATTGTCTAAGGTCTTTTATTTCATTTCGTATTTTCTTCATATAATAATCAGTCCAACTCAAATTTGTTAACTTCTTCAGGATTCATCCGGCTCTGCGGCTGTCTTTTCTTATCAATAAGAAAAGATCCCATCATTAAATAATCGATATTGGTTCTCATGAAGCATTTGTAGGCATCCTCAGGGGTGCATACTATAGGCTCGCCGCGCACATTAAACGAGGTATTAATAACCATCGGACAGCCGTAATCTTTATAAAACTGATCCAGGAGATCATAATATAGAGGGTTGTCTTCCCGTTTAACAGTCTGAACTCTTGCGGAATAATCAACATGCGTTATAGCCGGAACTTCCGAGCGTTTTACTTTCAATTTATCAAATCCCGTAACCGGGCAGGCAGGATCACCGCTTCGTTTGCTCCTGTCCACAGGCGAGACCAGCAGCATATAAGGACTTTCGCATTCAAGACCGAAGTATTCCACCGCTTTTTCTAACAGAACCGTGGGAGCAAATGGCCTGAAAGATTCCCTGAATTTTATCTTTAAATTAATTATCGATTGCATGTCCTGGGAACGCGGATCCCCTAAAATGCTTCTTGAGCCAAGAGCGCGCGGCCCGAATTCCATCTTACCCTGAAACCAACCCACGACTTTCTGTTCCGCGAGGAGCTTTGAAACTACCTTAGGAATTTCACCGCGGCCTAACTTCTCGTAAAGTATGTCATTTGCCTTTAGATATTTTTCTATTTCCTCGTCCGAAAAAGATGGGCCCAGAAGGCTTGCTTTCTGAAAATCCCTGTTTTCGCCGGTAACCGTACGCGGCTTATCCAGGTATTCATACCAACCTACAAGCGCCGCACCGAGAGCGCCGCCTGCGTCTGATGCCGAAGGCTGTATCCATATTCTTTTAAATGGGCTTTCTCGCAAAATCTTTCCATTGGCTACGCAATTAAGGGCTACGCCTCCCGCCAGACATAGGTTTTCCTGTTTTGTTTCTTTATGAATATGGCATGCCATCTTCATGATGACCATTTCGGTAACCGCCTGAATAGAGCGGGCAATATCCATGTGCCTTTGTTCTATTTTTGTTTCACGCCTACGCGGTGGCCCTCCAAAGAGTTTATTGAATTCACCGTTGGTCATTGTAAGGCCGGCGCAATAATTAAAGTACTTCAGGTTAAGCCTAAACGAGCCGTCTTCCTTAAGGTCGATAAGCTCATTCAATATGACATCTACATATTTAGGATCTCCATAAGGAGCTAATCCCATTAGCTTATACTCACCGGAGTTGACTTTAAAACCGCAGTAATATGTAAATGCTGAATATAGCAACCCCAGGGAATGAGGAAATCTTATTTCGGAATAGAGCTCTACGGAATTGCCGTTGCCTTTTCCAATGCTTGCTGTAGCCCATTCGCCCACACCATCAACCGTGAGAATAGCGGCTTCATTAAAAGGTGAAGGATAGAAAGCACTCGCGGCATGAGAATGGTGGTGCTCGGGGAATATTATAGTGCCGCTGTAGTTGAGCTCTTTACTGATATAGTCTTTGATGAAAAGTTTCTGCTTTATCCATGGCGGCATCGCTGCGATAAAAGACCTGATTCCAAAAGGCGCATAAGCAAAGTAGGTTTCCAGAAGCCGCTCGAACTTAACGAAAGGCTTCTCATAAAAGGATACTAAGCTTAAATCAGCCTCTTTAATACCGGCCTCGTGAAGACAATAGTCTATGGCGTTTCTAGGAAAGCTCGGGTCGTGTTTTATCCGCGTAAACCTCTCTTCTTGCGCCGCGCCCAGAATATCTCCGTCTTTGATTAATGCAGCAGCGGCGTCATGATAAAAGGCCGATATGCCAAGAACATAGGTATTTTTCATATATTTTGCGTATTATATCATAAGTACATCAGCTTTGGGAGAATTTGACCGCCCGTCCTGAACGGAGTTGTCTATTTTTGTTTTGATTTCCCACAGGCATGTTTCATAGTATAATATCATCAAGTATATCAATCACAAATATATGGGAAAACTCAAATTTACCTTCAGCCACAGGATAATAGCCGGTTTCGCCATAATGGCGATTCTGTCAGTCCTTATAGGCTACCTCGCTTTTATAACCACAGGTAATCTTCAGAAAATTTCCACCGCTATAATGAAGGAGAATGTCTCGAGTCTAAAGGCCGCAGAAGAGCTGGAGATAGCCCTCCTCAATCAAAAAGGACTTGTTAGTAACTATCTTTTGGACGGCAACTTCGCGTGGCTCAAGACACTGGAAGAGAAGAAAAAAGATTTTGACACATGGTTCAAGAACGCGCAAAGTGTCGCCTTAACCGAATCAGAAAAAAGAATTTTGCGAGATATTTTTAACATGTATAAGATATATGATAATCAAAGAAATAGGGCTATAAAACTGTATCAGGCCAATAACATTTTTGATGCCAGAAGAATCCTCGCCAACGATATGAAAAATAGCGTAGATTCCCTATACCAAAAATGCGAGGATTTGCTTTTAGTTAATGAGATGCTTATCGCAAAGGCAGAAACATCCTCAAAGAAGAATGCGTTCAGGATGACCGCTCTTATATGGCTAACTATTATCGGGACTCTTTGCTTGGGCAGTATAATGGGTTTTTTCATAGCACGCAAAATAAATGAGGAGTTAGTCAGATCGGCTAAAATGGCTTCGCTTGGGCAACTCTCCGCTACCGTGGCACATGAGATCAGAAATCCTTTAACAGCCATAAAAATGAGACTTTATTCTTTGCGGGATCAAGTAAAAAGCAACACAGACTCCAAAGAGGATATGCTTGTGATAGATGAGGAAATCACTAGACTCGAAAGGATTACCAAGAACTTTCTCGATTTTGCGCGGCCTCCGGAATTGAAGTTGGAACCGTGCGATATAAGTAAAATCCTGGAGAGTGTTATTAATTTAGTGAAATCGAAAGCCGAATCTAGTAATATACAGATAGAAAATAAGATAAAAACGCCTTTACCGCAAATCGAAGCGGACAAAGAACAGATACGCCAAGTATTCTTGAATATAATGCTGAATGCTATCGACGCCATGCCTAAAGGCGGAATAATTGAATTGACAGCGTCTTTTAACGGTCTCGACAAAAAACAAAATGATTTATTAAAAGTAGAGATAAAAGACACGGGCCAAGGCATGGATTCCGATTTGAAAAGCAAGCTATTCGAGCCCTTTATTACCACGAAAGAACAAGGCACTGGTTTAGGCCTGTTTATCGCTTCACGTATCGTCAGATCACATAAAGGCGATATTTGGATAGATAGCACGCCCGGCAAAGGGACGATTGTGACGGTAGGGCTGCCAATTTCTTACAAGGCAGGCAAGAAAATCGAGGTTTCTTGATATGGGCAAGATATTGATAGTCGATGATGAAAAGAATATAGTATCTTCCTTTAAGAAGATTTTAGAGGACGAGGGCCACGATACTTTTATTGCTTCCAGCGCCGAAGAGGCTTTAAAGACAGCCAAAAGCAATATCATGGATTTAGTGGTTATGGATATCAGGATGCCCGGGATGAGTGGACTTGAGGCCTTTTCAAAATTCAAAGAAATAGACAGTAAAATACCCATTATTATAATGACGGCTTTTGGGACGACCGATACGGCGATTGAGGCCATGCGGTTGGGCGCGTATGAATATATAATTAAACCGTTTGACATTCCTCAGATGAAGAAACTTATAGAAAAAGCCCTTGAGGCTAGCAGGCTTATGAGGATCGAGGTTACATATAAGCCCGAAGAAGAGGCAAAAGGTGACAGGATAATCGGTTCATCCGGCAAGATGCAGCAGATTTACAAACTTATCGGGCAAGTCGCGGCAAGCGATGTCGCGGTGTTATTAAGGGGAGAAAGCGGCACAGGCAAAGAACTGGTCGCGAGAGCCGTCTATCATTATTCAAAAAGAAAGGATAAGCCGTTTTTAATTATGAACTCCGCTGCTATCCCGGACACTTTACTCGAAAGTGAACTCTTCGGCTGTGAGAAGGGCGCCTTTACGGACGCCAGAGAAAGAAGGATAGGCAAGCTTGAACAGTGCGACGGTGGTACTTTATTTTTGGATGAGGTAGGAGATATGCCCGCGTCCACTCAGGCTAAAATGCTTAGGGTGTTGGAAGATAAATCTTTTGAGAGGCTGGGCGGCAACACCACCATAAAAGTGAATGTGCGCCTTATAACCGCCACCAACAAAAATTTGGAAAGATTAATTAAAGAAGGCAAATTCAGGGAAGACCTGTATTACAGGCTTAATGCTATCACCATCTCGATACCGCCTTTACGCGAACGGAAAGAGGATATAGCTCAATTAGCCCAGTATTTCTTGGCCAAGTATGCGAGAGAGTTGAGTAAAGAAATGACTAAAATATCGCCAGAAGCTCTCATCGTATTACAAAATTATGAATGGTCGGGCAATGTACGCGAACTCGAAAACGTAATCAAGAAAGCCATCGTTTTAGGTCATGGGAAATATTTATTGCCTGAGTATATTGCTGTTTCAGAAGAGATGTCTGGCGGAAGCGAGGACTTAGAAGACGAGTTACGGGATGTGCTGGCTAAAATTATCGAATCTAAGAGCAAGCTATCGGGGCATTCATTGTATGAAGGTGTGATCCAAGATATCGAGAAACAACTTATCATCGCGATTCTCAAAAAAACAAAAGGCAATCAAACGCAAGCCGCCAGGCTTTTAGGAATATCTAGGCCCACTCTAAAAGATAAGATAGATAAGTTAGGCGTAACAAAAGATATTACTATATCAGGGTAGCAAAAAGACTTATCTTTCCGTTAATTAATTTTACATGAGATAACATTATTCAATAAGTACCCATAAAATATTTATTTACGTAACAAGGCTTCCTACAACAAGTTAGGGAGCCTTGTTATTTTTGTTTCAGGATGGCACGGAATGTGCATATATTAAAGGTGACAAAGTTAAAAAAAACAGGAGCGTCCAAGATGAAAATTAAAAAGGGTTGGGTTATATTCGTCGTTATAGTGCTATTTTATGTAATTGCCACCTTGATCAATTTCAAGAAATAGTCCGATGAAATCAGATGCGTCCAACTATATCCGACATGCTGGGATGGATGGTTATGCTGCTAATAATAATATTTTACGCCGTAGCAATAGGAGCGGCTTTTATAGTCCATTGAGGATGGAATTACTCAAATGATTAAAAACAAGATCACCCCTTTGATTATATGCGCGCTCGCGCTGTGTGTAACTGTTTCCTCCATAAATGGCCATGCCTCCATTTCTAAACAGACTCAAAAAGGTATCGTAAATAAAGGGGTGTGGGTCACGGTATTTTCTGAAAAGAAAGTGATGTATTCACGAGAAGGCGTGTTAAATCTTATCGAATCCTGCAAAAAGGCGGGTATAAACGAGATATATCTGCAGCTTTACCGCGCAGGGCAGGCTTATTACGACTCCCAGATCTCCGACAGAACAAAGTATGAGGAAATTGTCAAAGAGGCGGGTGGTGTAGACACGATAGATTTATTGCTCAGAGAAGCTAAGAAGAACGATATAAAAGTGTTCGCGTGGATCAACGTGCTAAGTTTGGCGCAAAACAAGAAAGCACCGATTCTTTCAAAGTACGGAAACAGTGTTTTGACAAGAGACCAGTATTTAAGGGCGTCGATAAGGACTGAAGAGGCCAATGAATCGGATAAGTATTATTTAAGAGATGACCAGCTTTTCCTTGAGCCGGGTGATCCTAGGGTGGCGGAATATTTAACGTCCATAGCCGGTGAGATAGTTGACAGATATCCACTTATGGATGGCATCCATCTTGACTATGCCCGCTATCCGCATCCTGTCCCTTTTGTCCCCGGCTCCCGATTCAACAAATATGGACTTACGTATGGATATGGCGAGTTAAATATTAAGCGGTTCAAGGAAGCTACGAAGCTAGATCCTCTTTCCGCGAAAGACGATGATACAAGCTATAAATGGGATGACTGGAAAAGAGAGCAGGTTACCGGTTTTGTAGAGAAAATCTCTAAAACTATAAAAGGTAAATCGAAAGACCTGCTTGTTTCTTGCGCGGTGATACCCTCGCCGGATAGGGCATACTCGATAGCTTTTCAGGATTGGCCCCTCTGGCTCGATAAAGAAATAGTCGATTACGTGGTCTTGATGAACTATACACGTGATGACAGGCTGGCTGAGGCGATGGTAAAATCGGCCCTAGCCCATAACGGAAAAGGGAAGATATTCGTGGGAATAGGAGCGTTTTTATTGAAAAACGACCCGGAGGTATTTTTAAGGCAATACGCGATCATAGCCAGTCTCAAGCCGGACGGGATCGTGCTATTTTCATATGATGAAGTACCGGATACCATTATAAAGACTATAAATAACAATTCGCATGCGCGTTAAGTATCATTAGAAAGCGGTATATGCCAAAGAAGATAGGCATCATAGTACTAATCGTTATTACGCTGGCTATAATTATAACGCCTGTAAGAAAGAATATTGTCAGCCTGTTCAATAAAAATAATAAAACAATGACCGAAGCTCAGGTAATAGGATCCATTTCCGGTTTTAATCCCCGCGTCAAACAGATTCAGAAAATTTTGGAAGATATAGGTTTTGAGGCCGGATCGGTCGATGGACGGATGGGCAGCCAGACAAGAAAAGCGATAATGGAGTTCCAGAAATCGAAGAATCTTGCCGCCACAGGCAAGATTGATCCAAACACATGGGAAGAGCTTAATAAACAAAAAGAGAAGATAGTAGAAGATATGTTAAATCCGAAGGTTGAACATGAGCCGATACTGGAAGCCCAGGATTTTGTAAGTATTGAAGACAAAGATGAGAAATCAACTGCGGAAAAGATAAGCCAAAAGTCTCAAATCCAGGATGAGGTTATGGGCTATCGGCTGAAATCGAAGAACAGGACAAAACAGGTTCAAGCGGCGCTTAAAAAGGCCGGGTTTTATAAGGGTGATATAGATGGAAAATTGGGGCCGCAAACCAAGAAAGCTATCAAAGCTTTTCAAAAGTCAAAGGGACTTAACCCTGACGGCGTGATTGGGGTAAGGACATGGGAAGAGCTTTCAAAGATATCAAAAAATTAAAGCCCTTCGACAGACTCAGGGCTTTATCCTGAGCAGGGTCGAAGGATAAAGGAGGTATGATTATGCCTGTTAAAATGTTGATTGTTATCGTTCTGGCCTTATTTGTATCAGGATGTGCTACTACGACAAAGAAAGCTAGTAATATCGAACTTCAGCAACTTAAGGGCCGGGTCTCTGGCCTTGAAACCGACCTTCAGGCCAAGGAACAAGAGGTAATGCGCTTGGAGGATGAGCTGGAAAAAGCCCGTGAAAAACGAGTCATTTATAAGGAAGAGAAGATTAGAGAAGGGAGGCCCATTGAATCAAAAAAGCTTTCCGATAGGCAAGTGCAGACCGCGTTAAAGAACGCTGGTTTTTACAGGGGGTCAGCAGACGGTAAAATAGGCCCCGCCACGACCGAAGCCATCAAGGCATTCCAGAGGGCAAACGGCTTAAAAGCGGACGGCGTTGCTGGCAAAAAAACAAGAGCCAATCTGATGAAATATTTAACAGGCCCAAACGATGATTGGGTGAAATAAATATCAGTCATTAAGGTCTAAAAAACGAGGAAGGTATGTTGAGTTTTTTACGGTGTTTGGCAACGGTGCGCCGGGAGATTTGGATGCCGTCTTTTTGAAGGATGTCGGAAATAGCTTTATCAGTCAAAGGAGTTTTTTTGTTCCCTTTTAGAATAATGTCTCGAATTTTTAATAAGATGCTCTTACTTGAAATTAAGGAGCCATCGGATAGCGTGTATTTGCCGCTAAAGAAATCTCTTATTTTGACAGTGCCATGCGGGGTGGAAGCGTATTTATTGGCGACTATTCTGCTGACCGTGGAATGATGGAGGCCGGATATTTTCGCGACCTCGGCCAGCGTTAAAGGTTTAATATGAGAAAGATTCTTCAGGATAGCCTGTTTTTGGATTTTTACGATAGCGTTAATGACTTTGAGTATATTATTGCGTCTTTCTTCCATTGTTTTTGTCAGCCATATGGCGTTTTTTAAACGCTCGGCGATGAATTGCTTAACTTCTTGAGACGTATTTTGATCCTTTAAAAGTTTTAAGTAGTTTGGATTTATATTAAGGCCCGGCAGTTCCTTCTCATTAAGTTTGATTTTAAGAGCGTTCTTATGTTTTGTTACTATGACATCCGGAACGACCGTAACATTTTTATCACGGCTAAAGATAGCACCCGGCTTTGGATTAAGAGAAGATATTATTTTAATGGCTTGTTTTACATCATCAATTGAAACACTTGTTTTTTTAGAAAGTACAGTAAGATTTTTCCTAGTTAGCTCTTTGAAATATGATTTAACAATCGTATGGGCCAATGAGCGTTCCATCTCTTTGACTTTTAGCTGAATCAATAGACATTCCCGAAGATCTCTGCCACCAACACCCGGGGGGTCAAAAGTCTGGATGACGAATAAGATCTTTTCAACTCTCTCCAGCGGGAAGCCGGTATCATTGGATAGTTGACTTAACGGTATTTCAATGTATCCATTACTGTCTATGCTGTCTATTATGTGTTCGCCGACCGCGAGTTCTTCATCGCTAAGAAAAGTCATTCTTAGCTGATGTAATAAGTGATCATGCAAATTATCAGTATCAGGTTGTCTATTTTCTAGCAATAGCTCTTTGTTGTATAAATCAGTAGAACCCAGTCTTATGGAGTGAGGACGTTCGCTATTTGAGGATAAGAATGCCTTTATTTTAGAGCTTAGATCTTCGAGCCCTAACGGCTGCAATAGCGGATTTTCCTCAATTTGTTTCTTAATATGTTCTTGTAAGGCGGGAAGAGGTAGCCGGAGCAGATGTACCGCCTGTATTAATTGAGGTGTGAGGGCTAGTTTTTGAGATAGTTTATGGGATAATTTTATTTGTTCCATATGAGGATAATTTATCATGGAAAAGGTTGATAGACAATGATTTTAAAAGTCTATCAGTAAAGCAGTGGAAAACGGCAGGGAAAAGAAAGGGGAGTGTATGAAGAAAGTATTGGCAATAATGATAGCGTTAGCAATGTGCGCGACATCAGCGCTATGTGCGGAGGTTGCCCCAAAGAAGAAAGGGCCGAGCGCCAAGGCATATGAACGAGCTAGTGATAAGGCCAGCTTCAAAAGAAACTTCGATTCCAAAAATAAGAAGGTGAAGAAAGAAGTCGAAGCGCAGAAAAAGCCTGCTAAAGATGAAGCGAAAGGTAAGAAAAAAGGATTTCTTTGGTGGTAATATCGAATACGCTTGATATTCAGCGAGGGATGCGGTAATCTATTGCTGGGTCTGGGGATATATTCCCAGAGGTATTATTTGATGGTCGGGCCGCCATCCGTTATATAATCGGATGGCGGCTTTCATATTATAAAGGGAGGATGAATTATGGAATGGCAAAAGGCGCCTACGCCCGAAGAAATAATCGATGTAGGCAAAAAGAAATTTTCTGAATTCAGCAAGTATTTAATTTGGGTGCCGGTAGTCCTGCTTATAATTACAGGCCTACAGGGGTTAATTTATTCGATAGGACCGGATGAGGTTGGGGTAATTCAACGATTTGGTAAATACATCAGGTTAAGCTCGCCCGGATTGCATGCCAAGATCCCCTTCGGCATAGAAAAGGTCACGCCGATCAAGGTAGAAAAAATATTCAAAGAGGAATTCGGTACGGGAAAAGAAGATTCGTCCTCCAGGGTTACCATGGGAGGAAATAGAGATGTGTCGTTGATGCTTACAGGCGATCTAAATATTCTCGATGTGCGCTGGATCGTACAATACAAGGTAAAGGATCCAATAAAGTTTATTTTTATTGTGCGCAACCCGCGGAATATTATAAGGGATGTTTCCGAAGTAATTATGCGTCGCCTGGTAGGAGATTATACCGTTGATGAGGTGCTTACAATCAAAAGAGAAGAGATAGATCATCTGGCCCAAATTGAAACACAGAAGATATTGGATGATTATCAAACCGGGGTTCAGGTTGTTACGGTGAAATTGCTGGATGTAAACCCTCCTGACAAGGTAAAGCCCGCTTTTAACGAAGTAAATGAGGCAAAGCAGGAGAAGGAGAAGATGATCAACCAGGCCTGGGAGGCGTACAATAAAGTTGTTCCCAAGGCCAAAGGCGAAGCGGAGCGCACAATTCGCGAGGCGGAAGGGTATTCTCTCGACAAGATAAATAGAGCAAAAGGTGAGGCAGAGCGATTTTTAGCCACCTTAAACGAATATAAAAAAGCTCCGGAGATAACACAGAAGAGATTATATCTTGAGACATTGAATGAGGTTTTGCCCAAGGTAAAAGATAAATATATTATTGACCCAAGGCAGTCTTCTATATTGCCATTATTGGATATAGGAAAGAAGGGAGGCGAGGGGCAATGAAACGTTCAGCGATAGGTATAATTTTAGGGGTCAGCACAACGATAATTATTTTTATCGTCCTCGCGCTTGCGAGCGGCGCGTTATTCATAGTGGATGAGACAAAACAAGTAGTGATCACCCAGTTCGGTAAACCTGTAGGTGATACTATAACGTCAGCGGGCCTGCATTTCAAAATGCCGTTTATTCAGGATGCGCATTATTTTGAAAAGAGGCTTCTGGAATGGGACGGAGACCCTAACCAGATACCCACAAAAGATAAAAAGTATATCTGGGTGGACACTATGGCGCGTTGGAAAATAGTGGATGCCCTTAAGTTCCTGCAATCCGTAGGAAATGAATTAAGCGCCTCCAGCCGTCTGGACGACATCATTAATTCCGCTACGCGAGATGCCGTTACCGGCCATCTGTTGGTCGAAGCGGTGAGGAACTCGAATCGCATATTGGAAAACAAGGAGTTAGGAGAGGACTCTATAGTTAGCGAGGAAGCGCTGGAGCGCATAGAGATCGGCAGGCAGCAGTTGACGCGTTCGATATTAGATAAAGCGAAAGTGCTTGCTCCTCAATATGGCATCGAGATCATGGACGTGCGCATTAAGCGGGTCACTTATGTTGAGGAGGT
>Ga0268280_1000804_pt1 | contig 23637 bp, 21 predicted proteins | sample saktaG_9_FD_190139 | JGI IMG/M metagenome (GOLD analysis project Ga0268280, IMG submission 190139) | Saline water microbial communities from Sakinaw Lake, British Columbia, Canada - sak_2011_5_24_40m | ecosystem: Environmental > Aquatic > Non-marine Saline and Alkaline > Saline ... | reverse complement strand
AACATAACGAAGATCTGCGAATAGATACGTATCGTATCTATGTGGATACAGCCCGCGCCAGTGTAAGCCCGCTTGGAATATTGCTTAAAGATAAGGGGGTCCGGTATATTTATCAGGAGCTCGTCAATATTGAGTCTGCAATATCAAATATGCCCGGCCCATCGGCAAGCAAGCAAAAAATAGAAGAGGCTCAAGTGGTTTGCAATATTATTAAAGGTGCCACTACTGAGCTCGCGGAAGAATTTCCGGAAGTATTAGAAGCAGAGCCTGACAAGCCTCAGATAATAGCGCCAAAAGCGTCAGCCCCGGCTGCGCGTGCCGCTATGACTACAATACCTGCCTCATCCGGACCGTCCCAAAGCGCCATATTCGCTGCCGAAAAGTCATTCGACGTACTATATGTCAGCGCGCAGAAAAACGGGCTGGGCGTAATATCCATGCGTTATCTGGAAGGAGTGATAAACGATCTTAAGGCGGGCCTTTTAGATAACAGGCTGGAAAAAGTTTTAGGTTTCGTTGGCCGGGTAAGAAGCGACTCCGCCAATCCTGCATGCCGCGCAATGGCATCACAAGCGATCGCCGATTACAACAGGATCACGGGAAATCCGACGGGGATGATGAGGCCTCCCGCGCCAGCTACGGCGGCTCAATCCGCAGCCGACGCATTAGGTATCGAAATAATCAGGGAATTGCGCAAAAAGCTCGAAGCTTTCATCGCGAAGACGCCGACGGTCGGATATCGCAGATATGGGGAAAAGGCTCTCAAGGCCACGGAGAAACATGAAAGAATGGCGCAGGGAAGCGCTCAGGAGCGGGAAGATGTTTACCGTGAGCTTAAAGAATTAAAGATCGTTCTTTACGAGGATTATTTTGATGCTCAAGGTTTTGCTAGAGCACGGAGAGACGCGATCAGAGAGGTTAGAGACATCGCTGAGGATGGCGAGTGGGCTTTTGAGAAATATTTAAAAACGATCCCGGCAACTCCGAACAGCGCGTCAGCGTCTCAATTACCTATCGCACCCGCGAAAGCGCCTGCTATTCGTAATGGTGACGGCACATTTGCCCGTGAGCCCGGCAAGAGCCCACAGGACGCGTTTTTGGTAATCGCGGCTACACCGAAATTGAGAGGCGATGGATTTACGATCGCCGATTACATAGAAGCGTACAAGATCGAAGCTGTAAAGCGCGGATGGGATCCGAATATCGCCGAGAATACAGCGAGGAACGACCTTTATGTAAGCGACGATTCGCTTATGAATACCGGATATGTCGAACTTGTCAACACGCGTTTATTCAAAGAGCGTACATTCATGTTGAGGTTGACCTATAAAGGAAAGGAAGCGATCGCGAAACTGCCGACAGCAAAGGCTGTGCCGAACGTTAAACCGCAGGCCGAGCAGCGGGTCAGGCCGAAGGCCAATACGGAGCCGCGCGGTGCTGAGAGTCCGTATTTCATCGGGATGTCGATGGGCGGGACGAAACTTTTTGTGGCGCTGTATAAGAACGAAGGCGAGGTCAACACGCTCGTAGCCAGTAAGACGATAAAATGGCAGGAGGCCTTCCCGCAGGTTAAAGATCCGGTTAAAGATGTGAAGGATCCGAAAATAGTTTCACCCGACGCTATACTTGACCAGGCGGTCAATGCCATTGAGATCATTCTTGATGATAACGGCCTGGTCCCGGACAATCTTAATAATATAGGCTGCACCATTCCCGGCGACATAAGTTCCGACGGGACCGTCATAAAACGTACGTTCAATATGCCGTTCGGTGATGGCAGCACTCCGTATCTCTGGGCCGCTAAATTAAGGGCGGGCTTAAGAGTGGGTGATGCCACGGGTGTGGAAGTGGCCCACGATTCAAAAATAAGCTACCTCGGTGAGACCGCGCTCGGGGCTTTGAGCGGAGCTAAGAACGGTTATTTCGTCATACAGGGTTCCGGCCTCGGAGGCAATGGCAGGAACGTGCCGGTAGAGGCGACGGAGCCGGGGCATCACATTGTCCGCGGCTTTGACGGCCATTATCGCTTTATATGGAATGGTACGGCGGAGCATCCGTACGAAGTAGTTGATAATCCGGACCGCATTAATAAACCTTATCAGAAAACACGCTCGGAGATCACGGATATATTGGATTCCGGAAAGGCTAAAGACGGCGATGTTATCTGGGTCATAAAAGGGGAGAGTGACCTCGAAGATTCGGTAGCCAAACAGGCCATCGAGCCGCTATTAAAGAATAAAACGCTACTGATCCAGCTTTTTGGCGGGCAGGAGGCCGATTACGCCGGAATTAATTCCCCTGAAGATATAACTCCCCTCGCGATGGGGAGTAACCAGGCGAAACCCGAAGAGATAACTGCCGCGAGAAGCATATTAAGGTATATTGCCGGAGAAACCGGCAAGGCCATGGCTTGTCTTATAGCCGCATCCAACGAAAATCATTGGGCTATCGACAGGATAGTCATCGGCTCCGGGATGGGTGAGAATCTCGGCATAACGGATGTAGGGGGTCGCAAACTGATATTGAACGCCAAAGGGAATAACTCATTGCTTATCGGCAATACCGAAGGGGATCTGTATTACAAATGGGTACAGGAGGCGGCGGACGCCGAGCTTATCGGTATTTTTGGAGTGAAGACTTCAGTCCCGATCCTGCGCTCGCCTATAGATCAGGAGACGCGCGAGGCCGCGGGCTTTAACCGCAGGAAATTACCGGAGGCGAGGGATATTCAGCCTCTCCGCAATACAGTTACACCCTTAACGACGCCGATTGCGGCGAGAGTATCTTTCGCGCCGGGTCCGAACGATATCACGGATATTGAGATGGAGCCGAATATCAGATTTATGATTGGGAATATAATAGGCCAGTATGGAATAGCTCTGAAAGAGTATAACTTTCAGCTGCTCGAAGCGATCCGAACCGGATTTATCGCCACCCGCGGCGAGGCCTTGCCGAGACTGGAAGAGATACTCCCGTCGATTGAGATCGGAATGGCGGATGCATTATACGATCAGATGGTCGGTATGCGAGCTATGGCGATGATCGTCCCGCCACATGACGTGTATGAATCCGCTCTTAAAGGCCATCTTCGTGCTATTGCCGCCATGATGGCACCGCCCAACGGCGGCATCCTTGCTATTGATGAGACCCCCGGCACGGCCGGCAAGCGGCTCGAAGCGCTCGGACTTGATAATACCCCGGAAAACCGCCAAGCGATGCGCCGACTACTTCTCACCGTTGCGGACATGAAAGAATCCGGCATTGCCGGTGTTATTCTCCAGGAAGAGACCTTCGACAATGTGGACGAAGCCGGTAATAATCTCGTCCGGGAGTATCTTATCGAAAGAGGCATTCTATCCGGTATTAAGGTAGACGCCGGCCTTATCGAGGATCCTGATTCTTCCGGTGAGATGCTTCCGAACCCGAAAGGCCTCGAGAATCTCCCCGGAGTATTGGCGAAGTTCAAAGCCAAGGGTGCCGTATTTACGAAGTGGCGGGAGACATTTACCATCGACATAGCGAAAGACCTTCCCACAGACGCCAATATCCGCAAGAACGCCGTTATCTTCGCCAAATACGCCAAGATGACGCAGGAGGCGGGGCTTGTGCCTATAGTCGAGCCCGAAATATTATTAAGCGGTTCTTATAATATCGAAACCAGCTATAAAGTATCTACCCATGTCTTCAGGATCGTGTTCGAAGAACTGCAGAAAGCCGGCGTCTGGATGGACTGCATGGTCCTTAAGCCGAGCATGGTAATATCCGGCGATAAAACCGAAAACCGCGCCGACAGCGATACGGTAGGGTATATGACGCTTAAAGGTCTTCTTAAGACCGTTCCGGCCGAAGTGCCGGCCATAGTATTCCTGTCAGGCGGGCAGGGGGACGATGAGGTCAATCTAAATCTCGACGCAGTCGTAAGGGCAAGCAGTGCAAGGTTCGAGGAGGCCCGCAATGAGGCCGCAGCTGAATTGATATCAGCGGGAAATTTAGAAGCCGCTGAAAAACTTTCGCGTCTTACACAAGCCCCATGGCAGATCTCCTACTCTTTCGGCCGCGGGCTGCAGAGGGCGGGATTGAACGTCTGGAAAGGTCAATCCGATAAAGTAGCCGAAGCTCAAGCTGCCTTGCACGAAGCGACACTTACTACGCAAAAAGCAAGGATGGGTTTATTGAAACAATCGCAATCGCCCGTATCAGCAGCTGCCGCACCTGTAACGGCGTCGCCGGATGCTATCAATTTTGTCGAGATAGCGCCGGGGATGAGAAGCATGATCGTAGGACTTTTAGAAAGAAATCATATAGCTACGTCCGAATCTAACATAAGATTATGCGAGGCGGTCCGGACCGGAGTTATCGCGAACCGCGACCAAGCGGTGATAATGTTAAGCGCTATACCAGAGTTTACCCATGTGCCATGGGGTGGAAATTTATTGTATGACCAATTGCTTAATTTACGCTATTTGGCCATGGTGGATTCTCCCGCGCTGGTGGCAGGCAGCGCAGGCAATAGCAAAATTTTCGCGGAAAGATACGCCGAGTTGGCCCTTATGCCGGGCCTCACCTTGTTCAGATATCAGGAATCCGCCGGCAAGCCCGTAATTTTAATACGAGTAATGGCTCCCGGCCGGATCGGAACATTCAATTTCGGAGAAGTGACGGAGATCGCGGCGTTTGCGGAAAGAAACGGTTCTCTTAAGAAGATCGATGTGCCGGTTCCTTGCGCGGAGATCATAAGATTCATCAGAGAAAACGCGGGCGATGGCACGATATCCGTTCTTGCCATGAAGACAACAACGACAATAAACATTCCATCTACCGGAATTACGGTAAATATTAAAGATGGCAAGATGAACGTTTCCAGAGGGATGATTATGGGCGATCAGTTGAATACCGGTCCCGTTCTGCCGACGCCGGCTGAGATAATGGCAATAAATACCGGAAAATCCGAACCGACTCCGGATGCGATCGGGCCTGATACGGGATTCACTGGCCCGGAGGTTGCGTCGTCAGCGGTGTTGACCGGCGATCTTGAGCGAGGCAAAGAGATCATTAGAGCGCTACAAGCAAATCTTTATGAATTTATCGATAGAAATCAGGAAAATCAGGATGCTACTGTCGCCTTATTGGCCGTAAGGGATGGATTGATCACCAGTATGAGGGAAGGATATAATCCCGAGACCGTCTATCAAAGACTCTATGAGCTTTATGGAGAGATGGATGCCAGCGGAGAGGTTGCCGGCATAATTGCGAGAAACATGCAGGTATTTGCGGCAAACTTCACCGAACCGGAATCTGTTCCGCAGAAAATGGTGGCTGAAGAAGTTGTGGAAGCTACGCCCGCCGAAGAATATAAGGGAGTTAAGCCGGCTCAAGATATGGCTCTTCCATCAATTGTTCCGCAGGGCGAGACTGGCTTAGATGGCATCCTAGGGTTAGTGCCGGTCGACTGGATTGACGGGACGCTCGATGTAGGTACGATACGGGATACTCTTAAAGAGGCCATTCCTTCCGATACTTTACCAGTAGCGGATGATCTTTGGGATGGTAAACTGGGGCTTATATTCTCGGAGAGGGTAACATTCGGGGAGTTGTTAAGCGACGGAAGCTATGACGAGGGCCTCGGTATATTACTCCCGAATATAGTCAGATCCGATGTACGGATAGCCGTAGTAGCTACGACCGGCAGGCAGAGGGCTCTTATAGAAGAGATAAACGCTCAGATCCTCGATCCGGAGCAAAAGATCGTATGCGGCGCCACTATTGACGAAGCCAGATTGGGCTTGAGAAATTCGGCGAGATTCTGCTACTTCAAGGCGCCCGGCGAAAAAGACGCCGTTGGCATTCCTTCTATAGCGATCATCGTAAAGAGGATAATCGACGCCATAGGCAAGGTTGTAAATATAACCAACCCCGCGCTTATCGAGCAGATGCACGAGGCTGCCAGGAGATTCGCCGAGGCGGCGTAACGACTGTCGCTTCGCTTGTAATTTTCTTCCACGGCTTCGACAGCAATCTTGGCCACCCGGACAGCGTGCTTCATCTGCCGACAGGTTGACGCTTCCCCCGGCCTTTTGTCTTTAAGGCTCGCGCTTACGCCACCGTTCATCCAACCTTAATTTTTGTAGCCTGCACGCGATGATAGTTAAACACTTGTCTATAGCCGCCTGTCCAAACTAAGCGCTCGCCATCAGTACAAAAGACCGGGGGAAGCGTAACCTGCGCAAAATTTATGCGGTTCAGTCCACTGTCCGGGCGGCTATTGCCTACCATCTTCAGCATAAGAAAATCACCATCTACGCTCCCATACTAACCTTGGACAACCGGGGCGGTTGTCCAAGGTTAAGAAAGCCGTAGCGATCCGAAAATCTGCTTTTTCTTAGTGTGCCCCTTTTAGGAGCGGGTATTGAGCGGGGCGTTGAAAATCGCGAGCGGGCACGGATCCCCCGCCAAACACATATTAAAACATAGCTACACACGTTCAAAGGCTACATACTTGTTTGGCGGGAGAGCTCGCGAAATTCCCTCGTAAAATTTCCTCGCAGGGGAAATTTTACGTCCCCGCGATATACCCGCTCCTAAAAGGGGAATATGTTGAAAAGCAGATTTCGGTAAGCGGAGGCGGATATTTTCAGTGCGAGCATAACTCCTGTCTTGGGGGTTAGGCGGGACCAGGAAAATTTGGCTTGACAGCTATAATGGGCGTGGTATAATGCATTTGTCTTCGGGGTGAGGTGAGTTTCCTCAACCGGCGGTTAAAGCCCGCAAGTCCCGTCCATAGACGGGATACGAGCCTGTGAAATTCAGGCGCCGACCGTATAGTCGGGATGGGAGAAGACTTTTCGCCGGTCATCGACCGGTGGCTATCCAAAATACACAAACCCCGAAGAAAGAAAACGGGGTTTCGTCATTTATGAACCTTAATCCAATTCCGGAAATACTTCACGATCTGAAACTCGGCAGGATGGTAATCGTCATGGATGACGAGGACCGGGAGAACGAGGGGGACCTCGTGATGGCGGGCGAGTTTACCAAGCCGTCAGATATCAATTTCATGGCCAGATACGGCCGCGGACTCGTTTGCGTTCCGATGGACGCCAAGCGCCTCGACGAACTAGATTTACATCCGATGTCGACGAAGGCGCCCGATCCTTATAAGACCGGATGGGCGATATCCTGCGACGCCGCGCGCGGCGTTACTACCGGAATATCGGCTCAGGATAGAGCCAGGACTATAAATATACTGTCCGACCCGAAGGCAAAATCATCGGACATTATCAGGCCCGGCCACATATTCCCTTTGAGGCCGCATCAGGGAGGAGTTCTCGTGAGAGCCGGCCACACCGAGGCGTGTGTCGACCTGCTGAGCCTCGCGAAGTTATTCCCTGTCGGAGTCATATGCGAGATCATGAAAGACGACGGCACCATGGCGCGGGGCGCCGATCTTATTAAATTTGCCAAAGAGCACGGGTTTAAGATATGCACTATAGCCGGACTTATAGAATACAGGAGAAAATCCGAAAAGCTTATCACCAGAATAGCCGAGACGAAGATGCCGACGGATTTCGGCGATTTCAAAGTATATGTTTACGAATCCGTTACCGATAAATATCATCATCTGGCTCTCGTAAGAGGTAAGCCCAGTCCGAATAAGGCTCTTGTAAGAGTCCACTCGGAGTGTCTCACGGGGGATGTTTTCGGATCGAAGAGATGCGATTGCGGGGAACAATTAAAAGCCGCCATGAGGGTGATAGATAAAAACGGAAGCGGCGTCATACTTTATATGCGGCAAGAGGGTAGGGGGATAGGCCTGGCGAATAAACTTAAGGCCTATGAACTCCAGGATAAAGGTATGGATACCGTCGAAGCCAATAACGCGCTTGGCTTTAAGGCCGATCTCAGAGACTACGGCATAGGAGCGCAGATATTGGCGGACCTCGGTCTGCACAATATCAGGCTTTTGACGAACAATCCCAAGAAGATAGTGGGGCTGGAAGGATACGGCTTGAAGGTCGTCGAGCGGGTGCCTTTACGGATAAAACCGGTTAAGACGAACAGGCGGTATTTGAGGACGAAGATGGAGAAGATGGGGCATGTTCTGTAGATAACGGATAAAACAAGGAGGAAGAAAATGGTAAATGTGATAAAAGCGGATGTATTGGCAAAAGGGAAAAAGTTCGGCATAGTGATATCCCGGTTCAATGAGTTCATCTCATCGAAGCTTTTGGAAGGCTGCGTCGATACGCTGGTCAGGCACGGAGCCGATGAAAAGGCGCAGGATGTCGTATGGGTGCCGGGAGCTTTCGAGATCCCTATGATAGCGCTTAAGATGGCCAAGGGGAAGAAATACGACGCGATAATATGCCTCGGCACGGTGATAAGAGGCGCGACTCCGCATTTTGAATTTGTCGCAAGCGAAGTCTCGAAGGGCGTGGCGAAAGTATCGCTCGACACCGGAGTGCCTTGTATATTCGGCGTCATAACGGCCGATAATCTGGAACAGGCCATTGAACGCGCCGGGACCAAGGACGGCAATAAGGGCCGCGACGCCGCGCTGTCGGCGATAGAGATGGCTAATTTGTACGGTAAGTTATAAAGTTTAGCCGTAGGAACGTTAGTCATTCTGAGGGCGAAGCCCGAAGAATCTAAATGATTAGATCCTTCACCCCTTCGGGGTTCAGGATGACAAAGTAGACGGCCTTGAGAATGACGAAGGAGAACAGACATGCGAAAAAGAACGAAGGCGAGAGAGTGCGCGCTTAAGATCCTGTATGCTATCGATATAACCGGGCAGGGGCCGGACGAGTCGATAGATGTCTTCTGGCTCAACAGCGAGCCTTCCGATAGCCAGACTAAGGAATTTGCCAATAGCGTTGTGCGCGGGGTATGTAAGAATCTGGAGCTGATAGATTCCACGATCACGAAATATACTACGAACTGGCAGCTGAAGCGCATGGCCGTCATCGACAGGAATGTGATCAGGTGTGCCACCTATGAATTGCTGTTCCGCGAGGACATCCCTCCTAAGGTATCTATAAACGAAGCGATAGATATGGCCAAGAAGTACGGAGATAAGGATTCCGGCAGTTTCGCGAACGGCGTTCTGGATAAGATAAATAAAGCGGAGCGGGTAAAGAAAAATTGACAAAGTTCGCGGATTTGCACATACACACGTATTATTCCGATTCCACATTCTCCCCGGAAGAGGTCATAGACCACGCCAGGGCCAAAGATCTTTCGGCTATAGCGATATGCGATCACGATTCTATCGATGGCGTTGAGCCATGCGTAACGCTGGGTAAAGCTTGCGGGATCGAGGTGCTGTCCGGTATAGAGCTGACCATAGAGAAGCCGGATGTGGAGATACATATATTGGGCTATCTCATAGACGGTAAGTTCGACTGGCTCAGGAAGAGATTAAAAGAGATCCAGGAATACAGGATAAAGCGAATTCATAAGATGATCGAGAAGTTATCCGCTCAGAACGTATTTATCACCGCCGAAGATGTCTTTAAGGTAGCGGGAAAAGGCTCCGTAGGCAGGCTCCATCTGGCCCGGGCGATGATAAATTCCGGAGGCGTGAAGACATTCTGGGATGCGTTCGATAAATATATAGGCTTCGGAAAACCGAGCTATGTTCCAAATATACGTTTTACTCCGCAGGACGCGATAAGCATGGTGCTCGACGCCGGAGGCGTTCCGGTCCTGGCCCATCCGGGAATCATGAACAGGGATGATTATATTCCAGAGCTTGTAAGTTACGGGCTTAAGGGGATAGAGGTCTATCATACGGATCATGGCAGCGTTAAGCGTAAGCACTACGAAGAGGTTGCCGCAAGACTCGGCCTTCTTATGACGGGGGGTTCGGACTGCCACGGCATGGGTAAGGGCAGGGCTTTAATCGGAACAGTAAAAATACCGTATGAACTAGTGGAGAAGCTTAAGGCCGCGGCGGGATCCGGCAAGCAATGACCAAATTCCAATTACCAAAAAACAGACACGATCTAAAATTCATGCGTATGGCGCTTAAGCTCGCGGGGGCAAGACGGGGCCTGACAAATCCGAATCCGACCGTAGGAGCCGTCGTGGTAAAGCGCGGCAAGATAGTCGGCAGCGGCTTTCATAAAAAATGCGGCCTTCCGCACGCGGAAGTCAACGCTCTTGTCTCCGCCGGCGATAAGGCGAAGGGCGCCGATCTTTATGTGACGCTCGAGCCGTGCTGCCATTTTGGAAGGACCCCTCCGTGCACCGACGCTATAATACGCGCCGGAATAAAGCGCGTCGTAATCGCTAAGAAGGATCCTAATCCGATAAATAACGGTAAGGGCTCCGCTAAACTTCGCAGGGCCGGAATAAAGACCATCGTTGGTATTCTGGCCCAAGAGGCAGCGGCTCTGAACAGACCTTACGCTAAATTTATAAGAAAGAAAATACCTTACGTGACGCTTAAGATGGCCCAGTCGCTGGACGGCAAGATAGCGACGCGCACCGGAGATTCGAAATGGGTAACTTCGGAATCGTCGCGACGCTATGTCGACGCCTTGCGCGGCCGCGTAGACGCGGTAATGGTGGGAGCTAAGACCGTACTGAAAGACGATCCGTCCCTAACTTGTAAGATCCCCGGGGCGAAACAACCTTTAAGGATAGTCGCAGGCGGAAGATCCAGGATACCTCGTTCGGCTAAGATATTATACGATAATGGGTCATCCGAAGTTTTAATAGTTAGAGGCCCCGGCGGAAGGGTCGATCTTCAAAAATTATTGGAAAAACTTGGGGATTCCGGGGTGGCGCATATTCTCGTTGAAGGCGGAGGGGAACTGGCAGCCAGTTTCATAAAAGAGCGCCTTGTCGATCAGTATCTTTTTTTCATAGCGCCGAAAATAATTGGCGGCAGAGACGCTGTTACATCGGTAGAAGGCGACGGTATAAAAGATCTCGGGAGAGCGGTCGGACTGAAGAACGTGAGCGTTCATAAGATCGGTGAGGATTTATTAATAGAGGCATACGCGACATAATGTTTACAGGAATAGTGATGGAATCGGGCTCTGTGAAGAGCATTAAGAAACAAGGCGACGGCTTGAGGCTTGAGATCCGTTCGAAAACGGTGGCCTCGCCATGCGGTATAGGGGATAGCATCTCCGTGAACGGCGTATGTCTTACCGTCGTATCGAAGGTTTCCGGCGTAGTCGGATTCGATGTGATGGCCGAGACGCTATCAAATTCAAATCTTCGGCTCCTCAAAGACGATGACATCGTGAATCTTGAAGGCTCGATGCGCGCCGACGGCACATTCGGAGGCCATTTCGTTCTCGGGCATATTGACTGCGTGGGAACGATCGGCTCGGTAAAGAATAGCGCCGCAAGCCTCGCTATAGAGATAAAAATACCAGAAAAATTTTCCGGCCTTGTGGTGGATAAGGGCTCGGTCGCCGTCGATGGAGTCAGTCTCACGGTAGGCCAGCCCGGCAGGGATTCATTCAAAGTTTACATAATACCCCACACCATGAAAGAGACCACCATAGGAAGGCTGAAGCAAGGCGGACGGGTAAATATTGAGTTCGACATCATAGGCAAGTACATATTAGGAAATGCAAAATTCAAAATTAAAAATTCAAAATTAAATGAAAAGTTCCTCGCTGACAAAGGATTCGTTTGAAAAAGCCCGGAAGGTGTGATATATTTTACATAACCAGAGGGAGGGAGTGGAATATGAAGAGATTCATTGTATTGTCGCTTGTGATATTATCGATATTGGCGGTGACGAAGGACGTTTACTGCGATGACGCGCTGAAGAAATTAGGTCGCGGACTGGCAAACTGCTTAACATGCCCGATAGAGATACTGGAGCAGGTTAAGAGGGTCAATAATTCGGACGGCCCGATGGCGGCGTTCACTTACGGTGTGCTTAAAGGGGTGGGAATGACTGTAGTGCGGGCTGCGGTAGGAGTATATGAAACGGCCACATTTCCGGTCCCGCTGCCTAAGGAGTACAAACCCATATTGAATGATCCTGAGTTTTTCTTTGAAAGTACTAACTGGTAAGAGATAAGGTTTTATCCACAAGAGTAGCGCGCCATTACAGGCGCGCTACTCTTTTTATTGCCGATGCTATTATGGTATGGTAAGATAACACCCTGATATTGTATATAGCATTTCGCAATTTACCTTCTAAAATGTTCTATTGTAAAAGGCGGGGCGTAGCGCAGCTGGCTAGCGCGCTTGGTTCGGGACCAAGAGGTCGACGGTTCAAATCCGTCCGCCCCGACCATGTACCACTCGCGATAACTTGCTATAGATATCGCTCGGGTACATGGCAGGCCTGCCCTGTACCGGAGGCCGCCACTTGAGTGTATGCCGACTGGTACAGGGCCATCATTATGAAGATTTACAGGTCCTGCGAAGCCACAGTCAATTTAAGATGTGAAGGCGAAGCAGACCCATCCTTATGAAGACCGTAATACTGCTTATAATCTCCGATACGTTTAAATTTAACAGGTAGCGATATTGAAGAAACGCATCCACGTTTATTATTCCGGTTCGGTTCAAGGGGTTGGGTTCCGTTTCACAACCGAGCGGATCGCTTCGAAGCTCGGGCTTAAAGGCTGGGTGAGAAATATCGAAGATGGCAGGGTCGAGCTTGTATGCGAAGGAGAAGAGTCCGATGTTGACGCGCTTCTGACGAAGATCTCCGAGGTGTTCGCCGATTATATAAGCGAAGCGTCGGTTGAGCGTTCGGACCCAGGCGGAGAGTTCGAAGATTTCGAAGTAAGATCTTAAACGGGAATAAATTAATATGAATGCCAGAGACGCGAAGAAGGAGATCGAGACGCTGAAGAGCGTAATACGAAAACACGATCGTCTTTACTATGTCGATAACGCTCCGGAGGTATCAGACGGCGAATATGACCGCATCTACCGTAAGTTGAAAGATCTGGAAAAGGAACACCCTTCGCTCGTAACGCCCGATTCTCCGACGCAGCGCGTAGGAGGCGAACCATCCAAGGGTTTTTCTACCGTTAAACATATAGTCCCGATGCTTAGCATGGACAATACATATTCACCCGAAGAGATACGGGATTTTGACAGGAGGGTTAGAAAGAATCTGGCGGGGAAGAAAGTCGAGTATGTCGTCGAACTTAAATTCGACGGCGTGAGCATATCGCTATTGTATGAGTCCGGCCTTCTCGTCAGGGGGGCTACCAGGGGAGACGGGGAGAATGGGGAAGATGTTTCCGGGAATTTGAGGACGATAAGGTCTATACCGCTTGATTTCACCGGCCCGGCAAAAGACGTCCCGGATACGATAGAAGTCCGCGGAGAAGTTTATATGACTAAAAAGGCTTTTGAGCGCATAAACCGCGGCAAGGAAGGCAGGGGCGAAGAACTTTTTGCCAACCCCAGGAACGCGGCCGCGGGATCCCTCAAGCTTCTCGACCCTAAAGAAGCCGCGAAGAGGGGGCTCGATATGTTCGTCTGGGGCATAGGACATTGCGAAGGAATGCGTTTTAAAAAACATACCGAAGTCCTCGAGTATCTAAAAGAGGCGGGGTTTAAAGTAAACCCGCATTATAAACTTTGTTCCGATATAGAAGATGTGATAGATTTTTGCGATTCGTGGGAGCCCAGGAAGGATAAACTCGATTTCGATATCGACGGTATGGTTTTGAAAGTAAACGATCTTTCCGACAGGGATTCGCTCGGCGTGACGTCGAAGAGCCCGAGATGGGCCATAGCTTATAAGTTTCCCGCAGAAAAGGCGCTTACCGAAGTTCTGGACGTGATCTTCGGCGTCGGGCGCACCGGGACCGTGACCCCCGTGGCCATATTGAAGCCCGTACATCTTTCCGGCACCACGGTTTCAAGGGCGACGCTGCACAATTTTGACGAGATCCAGAGGCTTGGAGTGATGATAGGGGATAAAGTATATGTGGAGAAGTCAGGCGAGATAATACCAAAAGTTCTTTCAGTCGCTAAGGAGAATAGAACCGGCAGGGAAAAAGAGATAAAGATCCCAGGTAAGTGTCCGGCTTGCGCCTCCAAACTCGTAAGGGATCCGGAAGAAGTGGCGCTTCGCTGCGCGAATGTTACGTGCCCCGCCCAAATAAAAGAGGCGGTGCTGCACTTCGCTTCGAGGAACGCCATGGACATCGAGGGGATGGGGGATGTCGTGGTCGAAGGCCTTGTCGGCAAAGGCTTGATAAAAGATTATGGCGACATATATACGCTTAAAAATGAAGACCTCATAAAGCTCGACCGTATGGCCGAAAAGAGCGCGTCTAATCTCATTAAGGCCATAGAAAAGTCGAGGTCTAACGAACTGAATCGCCTGATATACGGCTTGGGGATACGCCATGTAGGCGAAAGAGCGGCGTGGGTGCTCGCAAAAGCATTCGGTTCGATAGAAAAGCTTAAGAGAGCTACCGGCGAAGAACTTATGAAGATCCGGGATATAGGCCCGGCCGCAGCCGGATCGATCCTCGATTTTTTTGCCAGCAGAGAGAATATTTCTGTGGTGGCGAAACTTGAAGCCGCCGGGCTTAAGATGGCGCCTCCCGGAAAAGACGCTTCCGCCAGATTTGCCGGAAAGACGGTGGTAATAACCGGGACGCTAAATTCATTATCACGGCAGGAGGCCGAAGAGCTGGTGAGAAGACACGGCGGCACCGCGTCTTCTGGCGTAAGCAAAAAGACCGATATCCTCGTAGCCGGCGCGGAGCCGGGATCGAAACTCGAGAAGGCCAGGGCTCTGGGGGTCAGGGTCGTTACTGAAGAGGAATTTAAAAAGATCACGGAGTGAGCGATGAAGAAGTTAATATATTTTGTATTGGCGCTTTTTCTGGTAACAACTGTTTCCGGATGCGCGAACGTCCAGAAGAAGTTCACCAGAAAGAAGAAAGAGACGGTGAAGATGCCCCGCGTCTATCAGCCGCGAAAATACGAGAAGAAGCCTACTCCCGAACTTTACAAGAAGCATTTTTCATATTGGGAATCATGGCAGTCCGAACTCATAAAAGTTCTCGGGCAGAACCACAAGAAGGACACATTGTGCATAGAGCAGATAATCTCGAACTTAAAAGATATGCAGGATATCCTCGTTCCGGAAAAGGGGGATGAACTCACGAAACATATCGAAAGGCTTATGCAGGTCAAGGATGTCATTTATAGGGAGAGCGGGTCTCATGCCGATAAGGGCTGGACGCTTTCGACTCTTGACAGAGAAAGCCGTTACATAAAGCGGGAATTTCAATATAATAAGGTGAAGGGGTATTTAAAGCAGAGTTTTGACGAAATGCCTGATGTTGAGGCTCCCAAGGTCGAGGCTCCTAAGGTTGAAGCGTCTGGGTCAGGGGAATAATATGCTGGTGAAGCGTTTTGTAGTCGGGCCTATCGCCGCCAATTGTTATGTGCTCTCCGATCCCGGAACAAAAGAGGCCTGCCTTATAGATCCGGGCGCAGATCCCGAGATCGTAAAAGATTTTTTAAAGAAAGAAGCGCTCGAGCTTAAGTATATCGTAAATACGCATGGCCACGGAGACCACATAGCCGCTAACGGAGCCTTTAGCGTTCCGATATATATACATTCGCTCGATAAGGATTTTCTGACCGATCCGGACAAGAACCTCTCCGGCATGTTTTTTTTCAGATTAAAGTCGCCGGAAGCCTCAGGGTTATTGAAGGATGGACAGATTCTGAACCTGGGCGGCTTAAGGCTCGAGATACTGCATACGCCCGGTCATACGCCGGGCTCTATCTCGATAAAAGTTGAAAATTCCGTATTTACCGGAGATACATTGTTCCGATCGAGCGTGGGCAGGACCGATTTCGATTATGGTGATGAAAAAAAACTGTATGAGTCCATACGCTCAAAACTTCTTACGCTGGATGATAATGTGACGGTCTATCCGGGCCATGGCGATCGGTCTACAATAGGCGAAGAGAAGAGATCAAACCCGTTTTTGCGATAAGCCGAAAGTCGATAATGGACAATCTGATAGCGGAATTTTTGAACTACATAGCGGTCGAGAAGGGGTTAAGTAAAAATACAATACTGGCTTACGGGACGGATCTTAAGCATTTCGCTTCTTACATGGATTCGCGCGGGATTAAGGATATTGATAAGATAAACAGGCAGCACATAACGACCTATCTTTTATCCCTTAAGGATGGCGGCATCGGAGGTAATTCAATCTCCAGGGCCCTTGTTGCCGTAAAGATGTTCTATAGATTTCTGGTGCAGGAGAGGCTTGTTAAAGAAGATGTCGCGGGGATCCTCGAGTCGCCAAAGCTCATAAGGACTCTTCCTTCGGTGCTTAATTTCGCGGAGGTGGAGAAGATACTGTCGGGGCCGGATTTAAGGGATCCGGTCGGTATCAGGGATAAGGCGGCGATAGAACTTATGTACGCCACCGGTATGAGGGTATCGGAGATGGTGGAGCTTTCGGTAGAAGGCATGAATATGGATGTCGGGTTCGTCAGGTGCAGGGGCAAGGGAGATAAGGAGAGGATAGTCCCTGTGGGTGGTAAAGCCAAAGAGGCCATCGCCAGATATAAGGAAAAGGTGAGGCCTAAACTATCCATGAAGAAGCAGGATAATCATCTGTTCCTTTCCAGACTCGGCAGAAAAATATCGAGGCAGACCTTCTGGAAGATGATAAAAAAATACGCGAAGATAGCGCGTATCAAGAAAGATATTACGCCCCATACATTAAGACATAGTTTCGCTACGCATCTTCTGGAGAGGGGCGCCGACCTGCGCGTCGTACAGGAGATGCTGGGACATTCGGATATATCGACGACGCAGTTGTATACTCATATTAACAGGGAGCGGCTGAAGTCCATACACAAGCAATTTCATCCGCGGCCGTAGTGAATAGTGAATAGGGAATAGGGAATAGCGATGCAGCTGAATATAGCGAAAGAGATAGAAAGATACTTTTCACCCCAGGTGCTGCGGATTTTTAAGAATACCGCAAAGCTTGCGGACGAGTGCGGCTATAAAATATATATTGTAGGCGGCACGGTGCGCGATATTATCCTCGGCCGGAATTCAGGAGATATCGACATAGCCGTTGAAGGCGACGCTATAAGGCTAGGCAGGGTCATAGTCGGACGTTTATTGCCGGGAGCCTGTTTCGTCTCTTACAAAAGTTTCGGAACATGTTCGATAAATATCAAAAAAGGATTGAAGTTGGATCTGGCTATGGCTCGGAAGGAAATATATAAGCGTCCTGGCGCGATGCCCACGGTAAAGCCGGGCTCGCTTGAAGACGATCTCAAGCGCCGCGACTTCACAATAAACGCGATGGCCGTCTCCATAAACGATAAGGATTTCGGAAGACTCTTCGATCCGTTTAGTGGGATGAGAGATTTGAAAAACGGGGTTATAAGGGTGATGCACGACGCCTCATTTATAGATGACCCGACGAGAATATTGAGAGCTTTAAGGTTCGCATTAAGGTTCGCATTCCGGATAGAGCCCGGCACAAAAAGGTTGATGAAGAGCGCGCTGGAAACTAAGGCGCTTGAAACCGTTTCATCCGGAAGGATAGAGAAAGAGATATTGATTATGCAAAAAAGAGAGGGGAAATAAGGAGACCAAATGAGCAGACAACGTCCGGAAAGGGTGCAGGAAGCGCTGAGGCAGGAGATATCGAGAATCGTTCAGGAAGAGGTTAAGGACCCGAGGATGGGGTTCATAACGATAACAAAGGTGGACCTTACCAGGGATCTCAGATACGCGAGAGTATTTTTCAGCGTTTTAGGAAAAGATTCCGATAAAAATCTTACACTAAGGGCTTTGAACAGCGCCAAGGGTTATATAAAAGGACTCATTTCGGATAGGATAAAATTGAGATATATGCCGGAGATATCGTTCAAGATAGACGACTCCGGTGAATATTCAAGCCAGATAATGGCACTACTAAACAGCATAGAAAGGAATAGGATAGATGGAAAAGATACTAAGCCAGATAAAGAAGCATAAAAAATTTCTCATAACGGCTCATATAAACCCCGAAGGCGACGCGATAGGCAGCCAGCTGGCGATGAAGGAGCTCTTGGAAAAGATAGGGAAGAAGGTCGTCATAGTTGACAACGACCCGGTTCCAGAGCACTACAAGTTTTTACCATCCGCCCGTTTCATACTGAACTCTCCAGGGAAGAATCTGGATTTTGACGCCGCCGTAGTCCTCGATTGCCCCACGCTAAAAAGAATAGGCAGGGTCAATGATCTTTTGACCGAAGATAAATTCGTGATCAATATTGATCATCATATCTCAAACGAAAAATTCGGCGACGCCAGGTGGGTCGACCCGAACGCCAGTTCGGCCGGAGAGATGGTATATATGCTTTTTAAGCGCCTCGGCGTGAAGCCATCCAAAGACGCGGCACTTGCGATGTACATAGCCATATTGACAGATACCGGATCGTTCAATTATGACAATACGACGAGCCGCACGCATCAGATAGCCGGCGAGCTCATGGATTACGGAATAGATCCGGCCGCAGTCTCGGAAGATATCTACGAAAGAAAAGAGATAATCGATATAAAGTTCCTCGGTATGGTGCTTGCTACCGTAAAATTGAACAAGACTGGCGAGGTGGCGTTTCTGGAGATATCGAAAAGAATGCTTAAGGCCACCCACGCCGACGCGGCTAAATCCGAAGGTTTCGTTAATTACGCCAGATCCATAAACGGCGTGAAGGTAGCCGTGATATTCAAGGAAGATCTAAAGAAGCCGGGAATAATAAATATAAGCTTTCGGTCTAAGGGCGACGTAGATGTAAATAAGATAGCGTCGGCGTTTGGCGGAGGCGGGCACATGAAAGCGTCGGGATGCGTGATCGCCGGCACCCTGCCCGGGGTTAAGAGGAAAGTGATGTCAAAGATAGAAGAAGTATTGGGCCGTGGACAAAATAATAATAATAGATAAGCCAAAGGGCATAACGAGCCATGATGTCGTCGACTTCGTCCGCAGGCGCCTTAAGATGAGGAAAGTGGGCCATGCCGGAACGCTCGATCCTATGGCTACGGGCGTATTGGTGGTATTGACCGGAAATTGCACAAAACGTTCCGACGAATTCTTAAACGGCGATAAGGAATACGAATGCGAGCTAACTCTCGGCGCAAGGTCCGATACCGGCGACGCGGAAGGCGATATCATCTGTTCCGGAGTCTCAAGCGATATTAAAAAGGATGTCATAGAAAAGGCGTTCCGCGCTTTTACGGGAGCCATAGAGCAGGTCCCGCCCGCGTATTCGGCCGTCAGGCATAATGGAAAGAAATTATACGAGCTGGCCCGTAAAGGTATATTCATAAAAAAAGAACCCCGCAAGATATTTATAAAGAAGCTAGAGATCACCGGCATTGAGCTGCCTAAGATTTTATTTAAAGTCGCGTGTTCAAAAGGCACATACGTTCGGCAGTTGGCTTGCGATATAGGCGAAGCTTTAGGCTGCGGCGCTTACCTGTCGGCTTTGCGTAGGACGCGCTCCGGAACTTTCGGGATAGAAGAGGCCATAACCATGGACAACGTATGCGCGTGATACGGGGCCTAAGCAGGATCGCCCAGCCCCGCGGAGGCGCGGTCGTTACGGTCGGGGTATTCGACGGTCTGCACCGCGGACACAGACGGGTGGTAGAAAAAATAGTCGCGCGCGCCCGCTCTTATCCAAAAGCCCTCGAGAGCGTAGTGGTGACATTCGACCCCCATCCGGCAAAAGTCCTGAACCATTCCGAAAAAGCGCCAAGCCTTATATCCCTTGAACACAGGATAAGATTGCTCGGCGAACTTGGTCTCGACAAAGTCGTAGTATTGAATTTCACTAAAAAATTCTCCCGGATAACGCCTGAAAATTTTGTGAAAGATATATTGATATCGAAACTGGGCGCAAAATTTATATATGTAGGTGAAAATTTTTATTTTGGCAAGAAAGCGCTCGGAGGGCTAAATGATCTGAAGAATATTGCCGGAGCCTTCGGCGTAAAAGTATATGCCGTTAAGCCGCTTAAAATAGACGGACGGATCGTCAGTTCAAGCGCCGTAAGGGGTCTAATAGCGAAGGGGGAGATAGATAAGGCTAAAAAGCTTTTAGGCAGGCCGGTCTCTATATTGGGTACGGTCCTGTCAGGGGCCAGGTTCGCCAGAGTTCTGGGCTACCCTACCGCCAATATCAATCCGCATCACGAAGTCATACCTCCGGCAGGCGTATATGCCGTTCTTGTGAATATACGCGGCATGATCCGGGGCGGCATCCTTAATATAGGAGTAAAGCCGACCTTTTACGGGCCTGGAGATGAAGAGCCCAGCATAGAAGCCCATATATTTGACTTTAAATCTCGTATATACGGCGATGAGATAGAGGTGTTTTTCGTGAAGAAGATAAGGGCTGAAAGGCGTTTTAAAGACGCCTCATCCCTCACGGTCCAGATAAGAAAAGACCAAAGTTTAACTTTACAAATACTGAATGATGTGATAAAATACTCAAAAAGAAAGGTACATAAAAATGGCATTGGCAAAAGAAAAGAAGACAGAGATAATCACCGGCTTCAAGGAACACGATAAGGACACGGGATCACCCAGCGTCCAGGTAGCGCTTCTTACCGAGAGGATAAATTCCCTGTCGGGGCATTTCAAATCTCACAAAAGCGACCATCACTCCAGGCAGGGGCTTCTGCGCATGGTATCATTAAGGCGAAGGCTGCTTGAATACATGAAAAAAACCGACAATAAAGCGTATCAAGCGATAATCAAAAAGCTTGATCTGAGGAAATAATCCATGATAAAAAAATTCGAAACTAAGATGGGGCAAGGGGATATAATTATAGAGACAGGTAGAATGGCGAAGCAGGCCGACGGATCCGTAACGGTCCAACTCGGCGGGACGATGGTGCTTGTGACGGCCGTATGTTCCGGCAGCATCAGACAGGGGATCGATTTTTTCCCATTGTCATGCGAATACCAGGAGAGGACTTACGCCGCCGGAAAGATACCGGGCGGTTGGTTTAAGCGTGAAGGAAGGCCCTCGGGCAAAGAGATATTGACCTCAAGGCTTATCGATAGGCCCATACGTCCGCTATTCCCCAAGGGGTTCAAGAATGAAGTTCAGATAGTGGCGATAGTGGTATCCTCAGACGGCGATAACGATTCCGACATACTAGCGCTGAATGGCGCTTCCGCGGCATTATCGATCTCTGACATACCTTTCGACGGCCCGATATCGGCCGTCCGAGTAGGAAGGATAGATGGGAAATTCATAGCCAATCCTACATTCGGAGAGAGAGCGACAAGCGACCTGGACCTCATTGTGGTCGGGACCCGCACATCGATCATCATGGTGGAAGCCGGCTCCTTAGGAATATCGGAAAGCGATATGCTCGAAGCCATGAAGTTCGGCCATGACGCCGCGAAGTCAATGATAGAGCTTCAGGATAAGATGGTAAAGGATTGCGGTAGGAAGAAAAGCGAAGCGAAACTGCACCTTTTGGATAAGGATTTTCTTGCTAAAGCGAGATCTTTTGTCTCTGAGAAGTTTGACGCCATAAATAAGCCGCATACGAAAGAGCAGCGGCAGGACGCGATGGATCAGCTCTCTAAGGAGCTGGTGGAGAAGCTTGTTACGGAAGATTCGGGATACACCGAAGCCGACGTGAAGGCCGCGTTAAATGAAATAGAGGAAGAAGAAGTTCGGAAGTTCATGATCACGAAGAAACTCAGGGTCGACGGCCGGAAATTCGACGAGATACGCCAGATCACTTGCGAAGTCGGAGTTCTGCCGCGTACGCACGGATCCAGCCTTTTTACGCGCGGCCAGACACAGAGTCTTTCGGTGACTACTTTAGGGACCGGCCAAGACGAGCAGACCATCGAGGCTCTCGAAGGAGAGATACAGAAGAACTTCATGCTCCACTATAATTTTCCGTCTTTCTCCGTAGGCGAGACCAAGCCGATGAGGGGGCCCGGAAGGCGAGAGATAGGCCACGGCGCTTTGGCGGAGCGGGCGCTCCAGGCCGTCATGCCGTCTAAAGATAAGTTCCCGTACACCGTAAGGGTCGTTTCGGATATATTGGAGTCCAACGGATCTTCCAGCATGGCGACCGTATGCGCGAGCACACTCTCGCTTATGGACGCCGGAGTTCCGATATCGGGCCCTGTGAGCGGCATAGCGATAGGATTAATAGCGGATGATCCGAAGAATCCTATATTGCTCACCGACATAGGCGGAGTCGAGGATCATTACGGGGATATGGATTTTAAAGCCGCCGGGACCAAGGAAGGCATAACGGCCCTCCAGATGGACCTCAAGGTGAACGGCATATCATTCGATGTCCTCAAGAAAGCGCTTGAGGTAGCAAGGGTCGCCAGACTCTTCATTCTCGATAAGATGGTAAGTACTCTAGGCAAACCTAAAGAAGACGTCTCTTCCTACGCTCCGCGCATAGTAAGTTTCAAACTTCCCGAAGGCAAGATAGGCGCGGTCATAGGGCCGGGCGGCAAGGTTATAAAGAAGATAGTGCAGGATACCGGCGTTACTATAGACATCGACGACAACGGCGTGTGCCAGATAGGCTCCACGGATGCCGAGGCCATGCAGAGGGCTGTAGCTATAGTAAAAGGAATAATAGCCGACCCCGAAGTCGGGGCTATATACAAAGCCAAGATAGTGAAAATAATGAACTTTGGCGCGTTCTGCGAATTTATGCCGGGGAAAGAAGGCCTTATACACGTCTCGGAACTCTCGGATAAGTTCGTTAAGAACGCCGAGGACGCCGTAAAGGTAGGCGACGAAGTCACTGTAAAGCTGATAAAGGTAGACGATCAGGGGCGCGTGAATCTTTCTATAAAACAGGCTAAGCCGGCCCCGGAGAGTAAGTAACCGCTAATTTGCGCCATATAAAGATAGCAGTTAAAGTGAAGGATGGCTGCGAGGACCTTTCCCTGCCGGCTTACGCTACAGCCGGAGCAAGCGGGATGGACCTGCGGGCGGATGTCGACAAAGATGTAGTATTAATGCCAGGCGAGATAAAACTTATATCGTCTGGCATTTATTTAGGCATACCGGAAGGGTACGAGGCCGAGATAAGGCCGAGAAGCGGACTTGCCCTTAAACACGGCATAAGCCTCGTGAACACTCCCGGTACGATAGATTCGGATTACCGGGGGCTGGTAAGCCTTATAATGATAAACCACGGCAAAGAGCCGTTCTGTATACGCCGGGGCGACAGGATAGCTCAGATGGTCGTCAAGGAAGTCATAAGGGCGGATATCGAAACTAAAGACGCCCTCGACGATACCTCCCGTTCATCCGGCGGATTCGGACATACCGGAAAATAGCGCAAAGTCGGCACGTTTGTAAAAAAATGAATATATATCAAGCGATCATTTCCGGCTTTGTTCAAGGTCTCACCGAGTTCTTCCCGATCTCGTCGTCCGGCCACCTTGTCTTGCTTCATTCGATCTTCGGCTTTAAAACCCCCGAGATAGCCTTCGACGTATTTCTCCATATAGGGACGCTCCTGTCGGTATTGATATTTTTCAGAAAAGAAATAGTCGAGATAGTTCTTAAAGACAGGAAAATGTTATATCTTCTGGCGTGGGCGTCCGTGCCGACATTTATCATAGGGTTTTTACTGAAAGA
>Ga0268280_1000799_pt1 | contig 23736 bp, 20 predicted proteins | sample saktaG_9_FD_190139 | JGI IMG/M metagenome (GOLD analysis project Ga0268280, IMG submission 190139) | Saline water microbial communities from Sakinaw Lake, British Columbia, Canada - sak_2011_5_24_40m | ecosystem: Environmental > Aquatic > Non-marine Saline and Alkaline > Saline ... | reverse complement strand
ACATTTCTTGTATGTCAAGTAAAATATAACCCCAATATATAGTGGTGTGCATTTATTTTTATTTTATTGAAAATCCCCGTCGCAAGTAGCGGGGAATGCGCTCGCGTTTCGGTTCAATTTTTAACAAAAACAGTTCAATAAATAAACCTTTACGCGTTCGCAAAAAGCCTGACTTTTATCACGAATCCGCTTGAGGCAGAGCGCTTTTACAACTATTTTCGAAATTGTCAAAATATATATAATAAGGTTATCAGCGGGAAAGACCGTCCCAGAAAGATTTAGCCTCCTGTTCACCCCGGGTTATTCCGGAATCATCATTTTTTTCTTCAATCCGGATACCTCCGAGTCGGCTAATTCTTTCTTCCAGAGGCGGGTGAGTCGAAAAAAGACTCATCAGGCTTCTTCCGGAAAGCGGATTCACAATAAACATGTGGGCTGTAGACGGGTTGGCATCCATTGGAAGCCTTCCGGAATAGGCTCCAAGTTTGGCCAGTGCACCGGAGAGTCCTTTCGGATTACCGGCAAAGCCTGCTCCTGCCGCATCAGCCATATATTCCCTGGACCGGGAAATAGCCATCTGGATCAGCATTGCGGCAAAAGGAGCAACTATGGACATTGCAATAAGACCGATGATGCCTCCGCCGCCTTCTTCATCATCGCTTCTTGATCCTCCGAAAATCGCCGACCACCTCGCCATGCTGGCAATCACCATGATTGCCCCGGCAAGAGTCGCGGCAATCGAACCTATCAGTATATCGCGGTTTTTTATGTGCGCGAGCTCGTGGGCAAGAACACCCTCAATTTCTTCACTGTTCATTAATTCAAGAAGTCCTTCCGTAACCGCAACAACCGCATGTTCAGGATTTCTTCCGGTGGCAAAAGCATTGGGCGATTTTTCCGGTATCACATAAATTTTTGGCATCGGGAGCCCGGCACGCACTGCAAGCTTCCGGACTATATCATATACCTGCGGCATCTCACCAGGAGTCACCTCCTGTGCTTTATACATCCTTAATACAATCTTGTCTGAAAACCAGTAGCTGAAAAAATTCATTCCCGCTGCAATAAAAAGAGCGATTATCATTCCGCCGGTGCCGCCCATTATCTGCCCGGCCAGGACGATAAAAGCCGTCATTACCGCAAGCAAAACCGTTGTTCTGAAATTATTCCCCATACCGCCTCCGTTGTTCGATATTCGAATTTCGAATATCGAAGGGAATAAAGGATTCAAGGGGAAAACCCTCTCTATCTCCTCTCGTCTCCCGAAGGTCCGCCAATCATTATGGCGGAATCCCCTCCGACTACTGACAACTGTTTCCCTATATTCGATGTCCGATATTCTTTATTCTATATTCGCTTCAACCTATGCATAACCTTCCCCGCAGCTTCAATCGTGCGGTCTATATGCTCCTCTGCGTGAGCCGAAGATACAAAAAGAGCCTCGAACTGGGAAGGCGCAAGATAGATCCCCTCTTGCAGCATCTCCCTGTAAAAAGCTGAAAACATTTTAAGATCGCTCGTCTTTGCGCTCTTATAATCCGTTACCTTCCTGTCGGTAAAGAAGATCCCGAGCATCGAGCCGATCCTTCCAACGGAAACCTTAATGTCTGACTTTCGCGCGGCTTCGGCGATTCCGGATAAAAGTTTTTCTGATCTTTCGTTCAGCAGGTCATAAAATCCTGGCTTCTTTATCTGCGTTAAAGTTGCGATTCCCGCTGCCATAGCAAGAGGATTGCCGGACAATGTCCCGGCCTGGTATACAGGCCCTTGCGGTGCAATCTGCTCCATTATCTCACGCCTCCCGCCATATGCGCCGACAGGAAGACCGCCGCCTATGATCTTTCCAAGGCATGTCAGATCAGGCATAATTTTATACAGTGATTGAGCGCCTCCGTAAGCCACCCTGAAGCCCGTCATTACTTCATCAAATATAAGAAGGCTGCCGGATTTTTCAGTCACCTCCCGCAAAGCCTCCAGGAATCCCTCTGCAGGCTGCACAAGACCCATGTTTCCTGCAACAGGTTCGACTATAATGCATGCGACTTTTGAGCCGTGCTTTCCCATAGCCTCTTTGATACTTTTGATATCATTGTAGGGAAGGGATATTGTGCCTGCGACAAAAGATTCCGGAACTCCGGGACTTCCGGGAATACCAAGAGTCGCAACACCCGATCCTGCTTCAACGAGAAGAGAGTCCGAATGCCCGTGATAACATCCATCGAACTTGATAATCATATCCCTTCCTGTAACGCCCCGCGCAAGGCGTATCGCGCTCATTGTAGCTTCTGTCCCTGAATTGACCATGCGGACCATTTCAACGGAAGGCACGGCTTCGATGATCATCTCTGCCAGCCTGATTTCAGGTTCGGTAGGGGCACCGAAACTGGTTCCTTTTTTCAAAGCCGCTATTACAGCCTCGACCACGGCAGGATGCCTGTGACCGAGGATCATGGGCCCCCAGGAACCGATGTAATCAATATAAGCGTTTCCGTCCGCATCATAAATCATGCATCCCTCGGCCCGGTCGATAAATACCGGCTCGGACCCTACAGATTTACATGCACGTACCGGGCTGTTGACTCCGCCCGGAATCAGTCTCTTTGCCTCTTCAAACAACCTGTGAGATTTTTCCCGTTTCATTTTCAGACTATATCCTTTATACATTAGGTTCTTCTCTCAATTGGTTGAGAGAAAGGGGGCCAGGATTCGGGGGCTCAAGGGTTCAAGTGTTTTTCTCCCATACCCTTCAGCAGTGTTGCTTTGGAGTATGCGCTCGCTTTTCCGGCCACTTTAATCCTGGAACCCTTGAATCCTCATAGGATCACCGAGTAGTTCGGAGGTGATCCATATATTATTAATTGAAAAAGTGACTCCTATATGCGAAAATATATATAAATGATGTGAAACGCATAGTCAAAATATTAGAGTTAGAATTTATTGTTCTTACCATTCACTTTTCACTATTAACTGTTCACTATATTTATTATGGATGCATTAAGATCCCTTAAAAAACTTGCCGCCCTTATTTTATACATACTGGAAAGAAGACCTGATGAATTCGGTCTCATCCCCGACAATGAGGGTTACGTAAAAATAAAATCACTTATACGGGCTGTCAATGAGGAAGAAGGATTTAAATACGTCAGGCCTTTCCATATAGATGATATCCTCTCCTCATTGCCCGGCTTTCAGATTGAAATTAAGGATTCTTTAATCCGGGCAAAGAATATTGATGATCTTCCGAAGCAGGTCATGGCCGTTAATCCTCCGAAGCTTCTTTATACCTGTGTCAGAAAAAAGGCCTATACTTTTGTTTTAGAAAACGGAATTCATCCTGTCGGGAGCGAAAGGGTAGTTTTGTCGGAAACAAAAGAGATGGCGGAAAGGATCGGAAAACGTTTTGATCAGTCTCCTGTGCTCCTTACGGTTCATTTGCATAAAGCTCTTGATGCAGGCGTTCTCTTTTATTCCGCCGGAGATCTGTTTTGCTCAGACCTTATCCCGCCACCATGTTTTACAGGCCCTCCCCTTCCCAAGCAGAAAGAAGAGTCTAAACCGGCTGACAAGCAAATTAAATTTGCGCCAAAAGCCATGCCCGGCAGTTATCTCCTGAACATCGAACAGGCCGAAGAGAAAAAACGAAGGACGGAGCTGCAGAGAAAGAGAAAAGAGGTTGACTGGAAAAAAGAGAGGAAACGCTCAAGCAGAGAAAAATATTGAATATTTTTTATAAAGCCGCAAAATAACTCTTGCAACATTCGGTTAAAACATGCATAAAAAATTTGACAAGATTAATTAAAGCTGGTACGAGCATACCCGCTTTTTTAAGGAAAAAAAGAATATCCGGGCCGTTAGCTCAATCAGGTAGAGCACCTGACTCTTAATCAGTAGGTTGTTGGTTCGATTCCAACACGGCCCACCATAAAATCAATAGGTTATAGCTCATGGCTATGGCCTATTTTTTTTAGTTTGGGACTTGGTGTGGGACTTTTTCCAATAACTGGTTGAAGGGGGGAATGTAATAAAAAATCCATAGATTTCTCTATGGGTGAGGGTTTTCCTTTAGACTGCTTTTAAGATAACAGGTGCTTTCCCAGGCTTGTCGGGCATTCTGCAAAGATGCTCATAAATTTCCCTTTCTGATAGCGGCCGGAACCTGCCTCTTTTGTTAATCTATAATTCAGGAGCCTATCCCCAGCCTATTTATTGTTTGTCAGACTCTCTAAAAGCGTCTGAACTCGCTCATATGCATCCCGCATGATACGGGCTCTTTCCTCTGTATCCTCGACTTCTTCAAAATCCGCCACAAACTTCGGCCCGATATGATTCAGTGAAGAAAAATGTTTTCTGATTTTTTCTATTCCCTCCCGTATCAAGCCATGTTGAAGGTGCGGCCTGAACGCTTCTGCCAGTTCGGCAATTCCGCCAGGATAGTGTAACAGACAGAAATAGATATCCCAGGCATCTTTCTCCTTTAGCCGATCATCGAGTGCCATACCTTTCATGATTAGAAAGGGAATCACAGAGGCAACCCGAACACTTACTGTGTCGAGACCCCCTCCCGGTAGATCACCGGTAATAATTACTTCCTGAGCCAGATCAAAAGCCAGCTCACATCCTCGAACCTTGCGAACCAGCAAGTCTTGAATTTTCTGATGCCGGTGATCTTTGCCTGTTCCTGCATATTCACCGGAAAGAAAATCCACCTGAACACGAATGATCTTGTTCCCGCTTTCAACATCCCGGTAATATATAAAAGGTTGAGTCCCTTGGATATAACCTCTGTTGAGAAGAATCTCCCGGATCATTTTGTAACCGGCCGGCCCGATCCTCCGGTGATCGAGTGCAAGATCGATATCCATACTGCCCACATGGAGACTCGTTCTCCCGGAGAGCAGCAATTCCGGTATCCAGCCGCCAATCAGGACCGTATTCTCCCGGTATTCGCCGAGGAGATGAACCAGTTCGATCAGCACCGATTTTGCTGCCGCTATCGCCTCTGCCGTATAATCGCGCTTTGTTACCATAATGGTTTGATTACCTCTTCAAGAAGCGCATTGGCCGCTTCTTCGCCTCTTCCCTTGAAGCCAATCAGGTCGAGGTACAACTGAACGGGGGATACCACTCGGCTTCCTTCTTTTGTTGTTACACCATAAAAAACGCCGGCGTCGTAGGGCATAAGAAGAGTTACATTTGCTCCGCTGCTGACTTTTTTGAACTCAAAAAGTTTTAATAACTGATCTTCCTCAGCATCAACATAGGCCATCACCCGCTGATAACGAACAGCTAATGTCAAACGAGCCGCACCTGAAAAGCCGGTAAATGCATAATTAATCTTGTTCCTTTTGCATACATCGGAGATCTCTGCTTCGATATCCGGAATACTCTTAAGAGAATAAAAATCTCTCGTTCGATTTTTACGAAAAGCATAATACCGGGACCATTCGGAAAGTAGAGAATACGGCTCTTGAAGGGTAAAACCATTCTCTGCTTTTTCTATCAGCTCACGACTGTCGAGAAGTTTCTTTACGTTTGCCGCCTGTCCAAGGCTAACCTCCGCCTCGCGGGCCAGCTCCTGCATCTTCCGGTTTTTTCGGGGATTGTTGAGAATAACCCTTAGAATTCTCGCGGCTTTTGGAGAGTAGAGGGATCGTAGATCCCGCTTTTCCGAAAGAGGATTGGGGTTCCCGCTTTTTTCAATATAAACGCCGCCAAACGTCAGAAGACAATTGCCTGCAAAATCGCAATATCCGACTCCCTCCTGTCGGCAGATTTCGGCTGTTTGAGACGAGATATAAGGGGCAACGAAAACCCCGTATGCACCGGCATTAAGTGATAACCAGCGAAGAAGGCTGTTAATTGCCTCTCTGGCTGCTTTGGGCTGGCCGGTTCTCTTGACCTCCACTGCCAACACCTGTTTCATTCCATAAGCGGTCAGCTCCACAGTAAAATCAATTCGTGCACCTACCGCCGGGGCTTCTTTTTGGATATCACTGATCTGAACAAAGGGAACTTTGTCCAGGCATTGTTTCAAGATGCTTTCTGCTTTGCGTTCAAGACTCTCAAACTCAATTTTCATTTATATCGCCATTTTCAACATTTGTTGAAAATGTTTTTATATTGAAACATGTTCTCTTGTCAAGCATTTTCATTATATTATTTGTTTTCATCGTTTGTTGAAAATTGCATTTTTAATGAAAATAATCGATCTATATAATGCAAATTACCGCCATTTAAGCTCCCGTTTTCTGAAAACGGACATAGCTATGGTGTTGTGTTTCTTTTATCTATAATTCGGGGATTTTTATATTCAGGGATTTTTCAAGCCACTCGGCAACAAGGCGACGGTGACAATTCTCTCCCGGGACCTCCCAACACATAAGGATTGAATCGGAAAGCTCGGCATAAACTTTTTGCGGGTCAAGTTTGCCCAGTACGTCTCTTTTGTATTCAGCAACATATTTCGGCCAGGGAAGCCCGGCTTTGGCTCTTTTAAGCAGATCCGCCGAAGGCGCAAGGGCAATTATATCTTCGTCTTGATCCCCACCATCTCGGAGGCCATCTGGCGATACTGATTGCCATAGGATCTGCCGCCGCACTTTTGTTACCGAAATAAGATGTTTTCACAATTGCTCCTCAATTAAAGACTTTTTATCTGTTTTTGATTTGCTCGATAACCTCGCTGCTTCGGTTTAAGGTGTACAATAATTATGTCTCATCTGCTCATCTGATGCATCAAGTTCAGTTTTTCAGCACATCATGGCAAGAGCCTGTCAGAAATCAAAGCGCGGCGGAAAGCTTTCCCCGAAGGCAGGTTTAAATAATTAGAGCGTTCTTTAATTTACATAGGAGAATAAGGTGATTTAAACGGTATGTTTTGAAGTTGAATTTACCTGTTCCGGAATAGATCAAGTGGTGCACTTTGAAGATGAATTAACCGTGTTCCCTCGCTCCGCCCCCTGAAATAACATCCTTTCTCATGATATAGTTATTTCCTGCTTTATCCTTTCATGAAGCCAGATCTTTATAAGGGCGCTTCGGTCAACGCCGATTCTGTTCCGGATGTCATCAAGATCCTTGACCAGTGCCTCCGAAACGTCCAGGGTAAGTCGAACTTTCCTTCCGGGCCGAGTTATTTTGACTTTTGACATATCAATGAGCTGGTGGATATCCTCTCCGGCATCAAAGCGGCGGTCAAAATCTTCTTTATTCTTTGCGAATGACTTTTTCTTCATAAAGATCCACCTCCTTCTTCCTGGACCTTCTTACTGATATGATACGGATCAAATTGCCGCGTAATGTAAAGACGGCAGTCATTAGTTTGTCGTCTGTCTTTCCAATCATGATCCAACGGTCTTCCATGGGATATGACACATGAATTTCAATCCGGTTTTCATCCGACCAAATTGTTTTGGCGGTATCGAAGTCAATACCGTGTTTTTCTTTATTGGCAATACTTTTTTCCGGATCCCATTCAAATGGCATGCCTAATTATACATATTATGTACAATATTGCAACATTGAATAACTGAATCGGACGTCCTCATTCTGCGTTTTGTTTCGATCGGGCTCTGAGCTCCTCAAGAATGGCCAAAACCTCCGCCCTGTGTTCTTCATGGCCTCCACATATTGTCGTATTATCAGTTTTTTGACGGTATTGATTGTTAACATTGTAATTAAGAAATAAATTTTCACAAAATCCATCCTTAAGACCTTAAATGATATTTTATGTCTCATCTGCCCATCTGATGCAGCAAGTACAGTTTCTCAGCACATCATCGCAAGAGGCTGTCAGGAGACAAAGCGCGGCGGAAAGCTTACCCCGAAGGCAGGTTTGAATAATTAGAGCGTTCTTTAATTTACATAGGAACATAAGGTGATTTAAACGGTACGTTTTGAAGTTGAATTTACCTGTTCCGGAATAGATCAAGTGGTGCACTTGCAACTTGAATTCATCTGTCGGATAAACGTAACGCTCAGGCAGTGAGTTCGCCGAAAGAAGAGAAACTCGCCGAAAAGAAATGTCAGATCCAAGGGAGAAGTGCGCCCGCATTTTGGCAAAGATTATAACTTATTGATATTGATTATTTTACAAAAACACTTGACATGAGGACTATAGAATGTCCCCGTGCCTTCCCCTATTGTCAATATGCTGTAAATGCGGCAATTTTATCGCATCCCAGACAGAGTCATATTCGGCGTATGTCAGGAAATGAAGACTCGTGAGATAGCGCCTATCACAACAAAAATCACGATTGCTGCGATTATTACGGCAACCGTGTAACCTATGGATTTTTCTTTTGGAGATTTCATGAGAACAGGTAACCCGAGATAAAGGAGATATAGACCATATAACCCCAAAATACCGAAGATCCCAAGACTAGGGATGAGAGCAAAAACACCGACCAACCAACCCGGAGTATAAGAATACGTGGCCAGTTTTAAGGCTTGGTCGATATTTTTCTCCCCTGAAAAGGTAGGGGCGAGTGCATCAATAATAAAGGCGAGGGCATATACACTGACCAGGGTGAGACCATACTGAACGACTGCAGACGTGATACCTGTTGTTATTGGTACCCTGAATGTTCCTCCCATAGGCAGGCTGACTCCCACAAGGGACATGCCTATAAAAGAGGCGACCGGTCCGATGGCTGCCAATAAAATAATATAGTTTTTATATATCTCAGCAATAGTTGTCTTTTCCCCGGCAATGGTCTGCCATTCCTCTTTTGGGCTAAGCAAAATTCCTTTGATACGTTCAGTTATATTCATGTCTTCCTCTCCTTAAGTGTTTGCTAAAAAGATCGGGTTATTGCTAAAAGTTGTATTTAATAGATTAGGTGGTGTATCTTTCTGGCGATTGATACCCGATAATTATCCGGCACTTTTAATGCTCAACATGAAAGGATACAACCACCATGAGTCAAGATAGCGCAATTGAATTAAAAAGACCAGAATCATTTATTGATGACTCTATAACAAGTGCTTGTTTTCAGCCCAAATTGAAGTTGTAGGGTTGTGAAGATTCTATTATTTGGAAAATCAACAGTTCCCCCTGTAAGGATTACCGCTTGAAAGGGTGGATCTCTATCAGAATTGCCTGATGCTTTGTTACAGGAAGAAAGGCGGTTGCTAACGTCTTGAACAAGAGCAGCTTATCACTTAAAAAAACTTTTTTGCTGCTCAAACAATCCCGGCCACTGCTTTTCCATCTGCCGTTGGTTCATTCCTGAAGAACAACTAAAGAAATCCAGTCAGTCAGCTTAATCTCTGCTTCAGGTCGTAGCTTTGAGGGTCACCAGTTCAAGATGATCGGCAGCCTCTTCAGCCTTGTCTGAAATGGTGACGATGTGGTTCAGGCAGTATCTTAGGTGGATTTTGTGGCTGTATTCCAGGCTCGATGAAAAGATTTTTTTCGTCAGGTCCCATTCCAGGCTGTCGACCTTTGATTCGACAAGGCCGATATCCTTGGCATGCTGTCGGGAGATCTCCATGGGACATATGCCTTTTAGATAGCACAGCACCGCGTGTTTGAGCGACTCGCCGATATTCATAGATATACCGATGATCGTCAGAAAATCCGCCTTGACAAACTCTGGCACGACGGGGCGCTGGTTCAAGAAGACATCGCAGCACTTCTCGGCCGAATTGGCCACCGTGTCCAGCTTTTCGACAAGTTTATAGATATCCTCTCTCAACAAAGGCATGTAGGCCCCGTAATACAGCTTATCCCGTATCTCGTGCCGGATCATGTCTGCCTCGGTTTCCAGATGATCCGTCTGGCGAGCCAAATTTTTGGCTCTGGGAATATCTCCGCCGATGTAAGCCTGAAGCGTTTCATTGGCCACGGTCAGGCATTCCTCGACTTTTTCGGCATGTTTTTCGATGAGTGCGATAACTTCTTTTTCTTTCTTGAAAATAAACATGCTGTCTCCTCAAAAGTTGCGCTATTCTTGCGCTGCATGAAATGAATTAAAAAAAGTATACTGCAAAAATCGTTTTGAAACAATATTAATTTCCGTCAGTGAAACATCATTCGGTATCCCGCATATATCAGAAAAGAGGCCGCTGCTGCCAAAGTTGGAGTCAGCACCCATCCGATAAAAATGGTGGTGATTGCACTCTTGCTGATGGTCCTGGCACCTTTCACCAGGCCGACGCCCACGACGGCCCCTACGATGGCCGATGACGTGGATACCGGGATCCCTAAAATGGAAAAGAGATGGACGCCAAATGCGGAAGAAATCAAGGCGACAAATGCACCAGGAAGATCCAGGGGAGTGATCCCTTTTCCGACGGTGTCGGAGACCTTTTTGCCGTAAGAAGCGGCACCAAGGGCAATCGAAATTCCCCCGATCGTCAGAAGAACGATCGGTGGAATAATTCCAAGATTGGCAATGGGCCCCATGGCGGTCCCGGCGTGGTTGGCGCCCAGAGAAAAAGCAACATAGCAGGATGCGACAATAGCAAGACGCCCCATCGCATTATGGATAAGCATTGCGCTGACGGGTATGATGCTCATCAGCCGTCTTAGAAACTGCGAAAGACCAAAAGCAAGTCCCGTAACTAGGACCGGACAAAGGACCCAACTCCCAGCAATGGCATATAATTTAGCGGTGTCGATGTCTGCATGTAGCTCAAGACCAACCCCTACGACTGCCCCGACAATGGCCTGGGAGGTGGACGTCGGAAGCTTTTTTAATGTGGCGGCCATGACCACCAGGCCCGAGCAGATAAGGGCGGTCAGAACAGCCGCAAAATCGAGTTCAGCCGCGATGATGCCCGTGCCAACTGTTTTCATCACGTTTTGGCCCTGAAGAATGCCGCCGAGAAAACTGAAAATCACCACCAGCGTCACGGATCGCTTATAGGAAAGCAAACCGCAACCCACCACCGGCCCGATGCAATTTGCCGTATCGTTTGCTCCGATATTCCATCCAACAAAAGCGCCGCCTACAAGCAGTAATATCATGACCGGTTCGATGTTGAGACCCTCCAAGTGGTTCATGGTTCGGATCAAGGGAAAGTTGTCCGTGCCGGAGCCCTTTAAGTTTGATGAAAATGATAATCTGCTTCCGTTTTTGTCTTCAGATGAAATATTACGGCTTCGTTAAAAGCAATTTTATGCCGTGAACGGCATCCTATAAGCAACGAAATCAAAAACCGGGCTTATTGGAAATTATTAAAGAATATTAATATATTATACAGGATTCATTAACTTGACTAAAGTAAGCATTTGAACACAAGGGAAAAACTTAAGAATTAAAAGTTGCTAATAAAAATTATTGTTTGAGTCGAGTAGACCGGTTTCTCCCGATACTGCTGGTTGATACTTGTTTTCTCTGTTTGCCGCCTGGTTTCCCGGCAGCGACACATTGTTTCAAACATTACTGTTTGTACTCTCGCATGGTTCTCGAAGTCCGTCAATCATTGAGTTCAGGAAGCTATGTTTTAACCTGATTATCCATAAAACCTAAATAGGGATGATTTAGTGTGGGACTTGTGTGGGACTTTTTTCCATACAGCTTTAGCGAAGGCTTGTTCTACATCCTTGATGTCTCTGAGTGCGAGAGTGAGGAGGCCTCCGGTAGTTATTGAGCTTTTGATGTTATTGGTTTTGCCTTTATAGGGGATACTGCCTTTAATTGTAGTTACTTTGGCAGGCCATCCGGCGAATTGCGATAAAGGGTCTGCTTTATAGTATTCAGTGATTATGATGAAGACTGGTTCTGATATATTACAGGAGACTGAATTAATGATTGCATTGTACAGGGAGTCTTTATCTGATTGTTCTATTTGGCATTCGTAATTAATTATGATTTCCGGGATAGTAGTGTGTTTAATTTGCTGTGAAGCACAGGCAGTTAGCAGGAGGCAGAGCAAGATTACAGGTATTGATTTCATGGTTATTTTTCCTTTCCATGCGCTACTAATTAATCAGTATTCCTTTCATCTTGGTTTTGAGTTTTTGGAAGTTTGATAAGATATTGATTATTCATGTTTGCAGAATAAGAAACTCGGTATTGTATGTCAAGGCGATTTTGCCTACGAAATGTATTGCACGGCACAGATGAAAGCGCTATCTCGGTTTTGGCCTCTCTTAAATTGTTTCCCATTCTTCTTGTGTTAATGCTTCCAGCTCTTTTTTAAAAGGGGCTTGACTAGAACAGAGGGTTATCTCTGAACATTTTTAACAACATTTTGTTAAGATCCTTATTACGATAATTGAATCTAAACTCACATTCTTTTAAATGTAAATAGAAAGTTGAATCAGCAATTCCATGGAACTTGCTCAGTCTGCTTTTAGCAAAAGACCAAAAAGATTCTATTCCGTTAATATAGCTTTTGTTATTAACAAACTGATCAGCTCCATGGTTAACTCGGTAATGTTTTTTATAACCCAGGTCTACAAGGCCGTTATAACCTCGCCACCCATCAGAGTGGATGATACTGTCAGGGTCACAACACGACCTCGTATAACTCCTTGTAGCGTGGCTTTAGCGCAATCAGGAACGATTTCGGTGTAAACTTTACCGCCTCGTTTGAATATGCCAAAAACGGGGGTTTTCTTGTAAGCACCGCGTCCCCGTTTGCCTTTAATCCTTTTACCGCCGAAGTAAGATTCGTCGACTTCGATTTCTCCTTTAACAGGAGATTGTTGTTCACAGACTTCGGCAATTCGTTTTCTGATTAGAGTTAAATAACGGTTGACAGTATTTCTATTTAAACTAGTTAAAGAAGCAATAGATTTAGCTTCCAAATCATGGGCAAAATACCTTATTAAAAGTCTGAATTTTACCTCTGAAATTTTTGCACGTTTTATATATTTGTTATTTACCGGCATGACAGGAACTTATGCTAATATTTTAGTTCTATTCTAGTCAAGTCCCTAATATAAATTATATTGGTATATCTATATGATATTATTTATATTATCTTACTCGTTCAATGCCCATTTTAAAATCTTAAGTGGTTAACTATTCAATACAGATGGTGCCTGACCCGATTCCTATTTTGCCGCAATTTTCGAAAAACGAACCTTTTGTCTAATAGGTTTCTTGCTGGCCAGTCATATCCATATATCCATGCGTTCTTGATCGGATCATTTCACTGAGAAATGACAGCAATTTTGACGATGGACTTTTCCCCTTTCCCGGTGGCTTTCAGGGTGATCTGACTGATGCCTTTCTTTAGTTGAAGAATCCCCACGGAGCCCTGGACCATGGTAATCCCAGGCTGCCATCCCTTGGCGGTCATTGCCTGCTTGTAAAAGTTGACAACTTCTTCAGGACTTGCCGACACCTCAAGATCAACCTGGCTGCTGGCGCCATGGGCCTTCTCCTTGACCACCCTGGAGCCTTCCATGAGGGGCAGTCCATTGTTGAGAATTTTACCGCTTGAAGCCGGCTTACTCTGGACGACCTCCACAATAGGCTTTTCGTCAGTTTTAGGTGTCGGGACGGCCAATTTGATAGGAATAGACTGATCCAGTTTTACCTTAAACGACCCCTTATGGACCCATACTGTCGCCCATCCTACATTTTTTTCCCCGGAAACGGCAAACGATTCTGCCTGGTTCTTTTTCAAGCTGAATTTGAATGCATCAATCTTTTTTGTTTTTTTTTCATCACTATGCAGATCGATTGTACCGGATGCAGCACCGGAGACACCTGTGACGGTAATAGTCAGATCTTTGCCGGGTGTAAGTGGCTTTCCCGTCCCGTATGGATGGGTGACGGTAAATTGATCCACGACTTTTGGTTTTGGTATGTATTTTTGTTTTGGCGCTGTTTTGACCGGTGGCTTTTGAATGACAGCTTGTTTGGGAACCGGCGGCTGAACCAGGCTGATCTTGGCCCGGCCATCGCCTTCCGAAATAGTCACTGCCACGGTTTTGACCCCTTTATCAGCAGTGTAATCCCATGTGAGTGTCTTGCCGGTTTCTACAGTGAAGGGAATTGCTTCTGAACCGCCCCCTGCCTCGTATCTCAGCACAAATCTCCCTGTAGTGTGATCACCGAAAGGATTGTCCCCGGTAATACGCAGCGTAAAAGGCCTTTTTGGATCAACGTCAAAATCAGTTTGCCCCCAGCTACTATAGCCATCGTTACGATCAGTCCCTATCTGGGTCATCCGGGCATAAACCAACCCTTTGTCCACTTTGATCCTTATTTCGTCCACTAAAAACACCGCTTCTGTTTGATTAAACTTGTCATTAAAATCCCAGTTTTGACGATGTCCTTTTCTTTCAAGCATCCAAGGCTTTGCTTCGTAACCTTCCTTTGGCTTGCCATTTTGCCACTTCAATATGGTATACACGGATTCGCCTTTAGCCTCGTTTATAATTATCAGATAAGCTTTCCCGTCGGTATCGATGGGAACACGCAGTTCACCACCGCTGGCAATTTTGACATAACAGGGGACTCGGGCGGTTTTTACGTCGGTCAGGCCGGGTAATGCCTCTTCCTGCTTTCTTTGTCTTTCACTTTTTCGTTTTTCAGCCGCCCCGGGTTCTTCCACCTGCTTGAAATCGGACGGCGGTGCGAACAGTTCCTTTTGTAAATCAACCTCCCGAATGTTTTTCAATTCTGTTAGGTAGGCCACCTTCTTTCCATTATATGTGACTAGTTTTACAGGAAAATTCAGCTCATTTGAAAACCATCTTGAATGAATCTTTTTATCCTCGACAATTATCACTTGTTTTTCACAATTGATTCCATTTATTTTCTCATTGCCTTCAACCTTGCTTCCGTATTCGGAAACCATATATTCGGAGGCTTTGAATGGGTCTGCAAAACGAACTACAAAATCATCCGATGATATTTTAAAGAAAACTTTTCCCTCCATGTTTAAAACGCGGTGTATCTTTTTTTCTCTGTCCGCTATTATTGCCATTGGTTTGCCGTCTTCTAGAATTTCCAACCGGTAGTATTGATCCAACAGATAAAATTTTCCGGTTTCAGTTTTTCCGTTCTTTTCCATTACAATGTCTGCGGAAAAAGAAGCTGCCATTGCTGCTGATGCTGTACAAAAAATAAAAAAAAGCAAATAAATAGACGTGAGTTTAGGGATGTTTTTCATTTCTGATCCTTTCTTCCCAGATTGCAACCTGAGATAAAGATTATTATTTACAGGTACTATCCTCTTATTCTCCAAAGGTGCCTGGGGGAATGTATTGGGACATTCTATATTCCTCATGCACTTCCTAAATAAAGTCAAGGCATATTATTCAGGCAAGAAAAGTTGGAAAGTTTGAGCAGTTCATTATAATGCATTGACTTCCATTTGAAATATTGGATATTTGTTAAAATACCGCATGCTACATTGCAGGAAGACATACTGGGCCCCTCAGAAACAGAAAATCAGCTGTCCTGTCCTTGTATATTTCATCCTGTTATCAATTGATCAGTAAGATCTGGATTCGCCATCAATGCGTTCGCCGAGAAATTTAGGCATTTAATCAAACACTCCCGCTGCCACCTTCGAGCGAATCTTCTCGAATAACTCCTAATATACTTCATCTAAAAGCAGAAATAATGGATCAGGCAATTAAGAGAAATCTTCGTGTATAGCTCTTTATTTATTAACTCTCTTTTATTGCTGGCTTAATAGAAATCTCACGCTGAGGAAATGGAATTTGAATATTTTCTTTTGCAAAACGTTTGTAAACATCCGTGTTGAGTTTATGCAAAACCCTGCCTCTAAGAACCGGTTTCTCTATCCAGCATAATAATTCATGGTCAAGGCTCGATTCCCCAAAAGCACGAAATCTTATCCTCGGTTCAGGGTCAGTGCAGACATCTTTGTTGTTCTTTGCCACATCAAGTAATACCTCATGCACATGGTCAATATCTGAACCATATCCAACACCAACTTTTACTGATACACGAAATTTTTCATGCCGTCCGCCGGCCTCGTTGATGATTCTAGTATTTCCCATTATGGAATTTGGCACTGTAATTTCAATATCAGAACGAGTCAAAAGCCTTGTACTTCTGATCCCTATATTTGTAACTTCACCCCTTTCCCCTGATTCAAGAACAATATAATCACCAATTTTATAGGGAGCATCTGCAAGAATAAACACACCAGAAAATAAATTTGCAAGTGTATCTTTTGCAGCAAAGGAAAGAGCTATACCTATTATTCCAGCTGATGCTACCCAGGCTGTAAGATCAATATTCCAGACTAAAAAAACAATGTAGATAGAAATACCTGAAACAACTATTAACAAAAGATTATTAAAAAGTGACAAAGTGTGTTCATGGATCAATTTAAACCGACTTTTATCATTGCTCAATAAATTGAGTATTAGTTTTAAAAAACGTGCTGTAGCAATTGACCAATATAGTAATACTATGGTCTTCAATACTCCAAAAGTAATAAAACTTACATTTTCTTCAAATCCAAGCCTTTGGGCTGCTAATATAAGACCAAGAATAATTATACTTATAAATATTGGTTTGTGGACTATCTCAACAATCTGGTCATCAAATTCAATTTTGGTTTTTTTTATCCACTTCTTAATAAAGGAAGAAATAATCACATCTATAATTTTTGCGATGAATAATGAAATTACAATGATCAATAAGGCTTGAATATATATATCTGGCGCTATTTTAGCTAATAACTCAATAAGATTTATTTTAGCAATTTCCATTATTTCCCCTAATAAGTAAAAACAATTTTTAGTTCAAAACGATTATCCAGATTTATTCTATCTGTATAGAAATATCCGGATTACACTAAATTAATAAATATCCAATCTTTCAATCTGTATATTTAAATGGTATAAGCTAAAAATATTATTAATAATACTATCAGATGGACAGAGAATGATTTAAGCAGTATTTTTCCTGTTTTTGAGTTGATCATATTAGGCAGAGTTCTTAAAAAAAAAGAAATTATCAATTCCAACTTTCTAAGTATTACAAGGAAGGATTCCTCTAAACCCACCTCCTGAAATTATTGCAGACTGCTTTCACCGGCAAGATTGCCTCTTTGCACATACGAGTCAGTGGTTTTTGACTTGAAATTGAATTGAAGATTACCATCCGTACAGGTGAACTTTAATCCTCCCGTGTTCACGTGGCTCGGTCCAACTCTTTCCTCACGGCAAGTCCCGGTTTTTCCCGTTTTCAGTTGTAAGGCTGATCCGGAAGAGAGCTACTCGAATTTCGAACTTCGTTCTTCGATATTCGCTCTACGACTCACACCTTGCGACTTCCGTCTTTCCCGACCCCTGACCATTAATTGACAAGGAGAACCTGAGATGTCCACTAAATAGCTTTGAAAAAAGTTTTCGTCTTTCAGATGGAACATCTCTACTCCTATCTGCTCATATGCGCATCCATGATCTTTTTGGCCATCGGCAAATACAGAAGGTGATAAAGAACATCGAGATAAGCATTCATCTCTTCCATTTCAATATTCGTTGTGAATCGCCAGAATCCGTAGATTTTGGCTAGCGACAGAAGATTTTTGGAATACAACTCCCAATTGTATGTCTTATCCACCCGTTCGATCGCTCTTTCCGAAATTTTTCTCCAATAATCATCTTCGTTTTCGCATTTGATAATAAATTGCAAAATCTTGTTCACGGTTTCCGCTTCATTTATGGGATCAATATGGAAACCGGATTTCGCTTCCTGAATAATCTCAAGGGGACCGCCATACATCGTGGCGAATACCGGCAGACCGGACCGCATGGCTTCCAGTACGGTCAATCCGAATCCTTCGAACAAAGCCGGCTGCACGAACAGTCCTTTTCTGTCGGCAACGACTCTGTACACTTCACCGGTTTGCTCTTTTCGTAAAAGCTTCCCGATCCATCTGATTTTATGGTGCAGTTTGTATTTTCCGATGATCTCATGCAACAAATGAATCTGTTCTTTTTCCTCACTGTCTCCCGATTGATCAGCGCTGACTTTACCCGCAACGATGATCAGGTTTGCATGTTTCTGTAATTCTTCGCTTTTTCCAAACCACTCAACAAGCGAGGCAAGGTTTTTAATTTTATCTAATCTGGCCAGCGAAAAGATCGGTATTTTTTCAGGATGTTCCAGCTTGCCGACGACCTCCGGATCATCTTCATTCCCAAACAACAGTTTTGTCAATTCGCGGCGTGTTTCCTGCAGCCGGTCTTCTTCCTTCGTATATGGAAAGTATATGTTCGTATTCACACCGGGCGGGAGAATGTTAAATTTGGGGTGGAACAGGTTGATTCCGCCGGTTACGCGATATAAACCAGGCAGCGTGAAATTAAGGTAGGATTCATATTGCCCGATGCTCTCTTCGGTTCCTGCGATTTCCTGATATGAGGATGTGATTATGAAGTTGGCGCTGTTCATAGCCAGCAGATCGACGGTGAATTGGGTGGAAAAGTGGTATTTATCTTCCAATTGCTCCCAGTACAAGGCGCTATACAGATATTTGCTCTTCTCCAATGCATGGGCGATATTGCATTGGGTTACCCCGAATTTACTGGAAAGGATGGATGCGACCATGTTGCCATCCGAATAATTACCGATGAGCAAATCCGGTCGATGCCCGAATTCGGCAAGCAGTTCATGGTATGAATCTTCCGCGAATTCTTCGAGATACGGCCATATTTCAAATCGCGAAATCCAGTTGTCCGTCACTTTCCTGTTGTGCTGCCGGAAAGGCACGCGCAGTATCCATGTGTTTTGGGTCTCATGAACTTTTTCCATTCTTTGGTTACAAGTCGTGCTGCCGGCGTTTGGTATCAGGCGCGTCAGAATGATGATTTTAGGCTGCGCTTGGACACCGGATTCCCGAAACGATTCGATCATGGCGCGTTCAAGCGCTTTCACCTGGTCTAGGATGTAAACGACCTGTCCACCGGTATCAGGCATTCCAAGTACGCCTTCCTGACCGAAATAGCCGTGCGGCGAAATGATGGCGATATTGAAGATCATCGGGATGCGGGATAAAAATTCTTTTAACGATTGCGGATCGGGAGACAGCATAATAGTGTCGAGCAACTCCAGGCTTTCCGATATTTTGGATGCGGTATTCCCTAAACCGGGCTCAAAACCGAATTCCCGGAGAACCTGTTTCAGATTTTCATAAGGCTCATCGTCCTCTGTTCTTTGCAATACACTTCTTGCCTTATCGATGCTGGCGGAAAGTTTTTCAGGGCTGTTTATTCCGTCATTTAAAACAAGCTGTTGAGAGCCGAATTTATGGAGAAAAAGAAAATCGAAAAGTGCGGTGCTCAGCTTTGCGGGATTGGTGAACATATTACTGGAAAGGTAGCGGTTCAGATACTCAACTCCATGTCCGATACTTTTTGATTCCCGTATACTTGGAAATTTATCATAAAACGTCCTGAAATTTAATGTCAGCAGGTCATCGGGATGTTCCGGTTTGATATGGTTCTCTTTTGCTTTTAAGTAGGCAATTGAATGGATCTTGCTGAATACGAGCATTTCAAGATCAAAAGAGTAGAATTCGGAACAACCTATTTTTTCTCTTATTTCAAGGTAGATAACGTTTCCGACAATGACGCCCTCGTTTATTTTCCGTGATAATTCGTTTATCGCGGAAAAATTTTCTTTCCCGCCATCGGTTTTGAATTGATCCAATATATATAGAAGATCTCCTTTGACGAACAGTCTTTTTTCCTGACCGGCGACTGCGTTTAAGTAGCGAAAAAAATCCGGCTTATTTTCCGACAGTAAAGATTCAATTTGTTTACTCAAGACAATCTTCCTTTCCATTGCTCAAAATGAAATATGGTCTGATTTCATCTATACATATCATCGATACCAAGCATATCGGGCTTGCCGAAACCGGATTCAAAGCAAACTTCAACTTTTATCCGTTGCGCCTTATTTTGAACGGGCATCATACTTCTCCTTGGCCTTTTCGATGAATTTATACCTATCCAACCCCTGGAGAATGCCGCCGGCGCAAGGAGCTTCGGCGAAGAAAACGTTGGACCCACCCTTGAGAGCCTCCAACTCCGGACTGTAACCATCCACTATTACGGCCAGGGGTTCACCGCGCAACATCTCCTCATCGTTACCCGAATCACCACAGACGAGCAAGTTCTGCAGAGCGATTTCCCATTTATAGCTCAAATAACGGATGGCTTTGCCCTTGGAGGCTCTGTAAGGTAGGATATCCAAATACCGGTCGTGGGAGTAGATCAGGTTGTAATGACATTTGTGGGCGGTGAGTCGATAGTGGATGTCCGCCAGCCTATCCTTGCCCGGTGTCATATAATAGCTTATCTTAAAGGGCCGCTGGGTATTTTCTTCCTGAAAGGTTAAAAAGGGAAGATCGGCAAGCAGATCGATGATTTTTTCGCGCTCCCATTTGTGTCCGATATGGGTTGCCCATCCTTGGCCTAATTGTATTTGAGGGCCGTAGTAAATCTCCGAACCAACAGAACTGATGATTACATCCGGCGTCGGCACGCCGTGCTTCGCCAGGATTTCTCGGGTGGACTCGATCGTTCGGCCAGTGGCCACACCGAATCCGAGGCAATAACGATAGTTTTCCAGCAGGTTCAACAGTTCTTGAAGGTGTGTGTTGTCTTTTCCGATCAGGGTGTTGTCGATATCGGTGATGACAAAATAGTCCAAATTTATCAAGTGATGTCCGATGGCGTTGGTGGGCACTGCTGTTTCAGGGTGGTAGGGCGGACTTTTCCGCGCCAGCGCCAAGACCTGCCGCGTGTATGCCGCAGCATGACTCTGCCAGGTATAATGTTTTCGTACGTTGAGAATGCCGTTTTTGGAATAGGCTTCCCAGCGCTTCGGATCCGCAATGATTTTTTTCAACGCTCTTGAAATGGCCTTTACGCTTGTTGGATCGACTAGCAGGCCGTTTTTACAATATTGGAGGATATCCGTGGGACCGCCGTCATTGGTGGCCACTATGGGCAGACCCGTGGCCGAAGCCTCCAACAATGTAATTCCGAAAGGCTCCGTCAGGGCCGGATTGATGAATACCCCGCGGCTTTCGGCGGCGATCCGGTACAGAGCGGGGACTTCGTATTCGAAATCGTGTTTTTTTGGAATGGCCATTTTGCCGTACAGGTCGTACTTGTCCATCAGCAGGAGCATGCCGGTCAGCACGTCCCGCTCATTCTCCTCCATGGTATCGATATCCTTTCGAATACCGGCGAACACCGCCAGATTGGCCATGGCCTGCAGCTCCAGATCCTCACCATAGGCCTGAATCAATCCGGAAATGTTCTTGCGTTTGTCCGGACGGCAGAGAGCCAAAATCAAAGGTTTGTCAGGTTTGAGGAAAAAGCGGTTGAGTTCCTTCAGCATGGAAGCCTGTGCGAACATGGCGTTTTCCGATACGCCGTCATCCGACAGGTGGTTGTGATAAAACGGGTAAAACTTTTCGATGTCGATGCCCGGTGGAATGATGGCATAGGTGGGCAACTCGTGGTAGTCATACTGCCCGTATTGCACCTCGCGCTCCTGACGCGTGCTGGTGATCAGCAGATCCGCATGGGACAGGATGCGCTCCTCCACCAGGATGCGCTGGTCGATTTTATACTTTTTGATTATTTCTTCCCGGGACATCCCATCGGCCATAATTTTTTGCAGTTTGGAGCGCCCCAGGCTGTGGCCGGTGAAAATGAAAGGTGCTCCGAAAAAGTCGGATAGCTGCATAGCCACGTAGCCGGCATCGGCATAATGACCGTGAACAATATCGGGAGCTCGTTTTTCTCGTTTGATGAACTTGATGTATTTGTCCACATACTCATCCAGATGGGGCCACAACAGTTCCTTGCGAATATATTTGCGGCCGCCGCATTGAATTCGCACGATGCGAAATTTTTCGTTCACCACTTCGATGGGTTGGGCATAGTCTTCGGAAACGCGTTTGTCCGCAATTAATCTGGTAAACAGATCGACCCGTCCGATTTCCTTTTTGCGGCTCAGATGCTGACAGAGTTCAACGACGTATTTCACCTGGCCACCGGTATCCGCGTCTCTTCCCAGTTCCATGTTTTTACTGCGTACGAGCCCGTGAAGACTAAACATCTGGACATGGGGTCGGCTATCGGTCATTTGTTCAAGCCCTCCAGTTGGCGGTTTACCTGCTTATAGGGGCCATCGTCGTCCGGGATCGCGCCAGGGCACGAACAAATGCGAGTGGCGAAATTCGTTGCGATCTGAAGGACACTGTTCAAGGGAATGCGCCGCAGATATCCCAGGGCCAGGACGGCTGCAAAGGCGTCCCCCGCGCCCACGGTGTCCACCATGTCCGTTTCTTCAGGAATGGGCGCATCGTAGCGCCTGTCCTCGCGTACGATAAAACTACCGGCTTCCCCCAGGGTGACAGCGACCAATTCCAGACCGTAGATCGTCATCAGACGCCTGACAACGGCAGAAGCCTCTCCCGTAACGTTCAACATTTCGCCGATAAGGCGGAGTTCATCTCCATTGAGCTTGAGGATATCTGCGTAACGGAGACATTGTTCGATGACGGAGCGGCTGACGTGCGGGAGGCGCAGATTGATGTCGCAAAAACATTTGGCGATAGATGGCCGGCGTTCAAGGAAACGCCGGATCTGCGAGAAGCCGTTTGCGCTGCGCTGGATCAAGGATCCATAGTAGATAAGCTTTGTTCCCGACGTACGTTCGCCGGTCGTGGAAAGATTCAAATCTATAAAGTCATAAGCTGCATTTTCGACGATGTCGAAATGGGGAACGCCCTGCAGGTCCAGGGTCACATTCACCCGGCCCGTGGCGTGTTCTTTATCGGTCTGAATCAATTCAGCCGGCAAATTATGGTCGCGGATCAAGCGCCGGATGTCGTTGCCTTCGGCATCGGTTCCTAAACGTGTGATCAGGCCCACATCCTCCCCGAATTTTTTCAAATGGCAGGCAAAATTGAGCGGCGCTCCTCCGATGCGTTGATATTCCGGAAAATGATCCGTCACAACCTCTCCAATTGCGATGATCATCGTAACCTCTCCTGATTGTTGTTTGTATAAACGTTATCAGGCAAGGCATTCAAATGCAACCCATAAGGGGAAAACAACCGCTATCGTTTTAATATATAACGTTCGTGCAGAACGTTCACAACTCTAAACTCATGTCAGGGGAAGGCACGGGGACGCCCATGTTTTTTATGCGTTTCCACTCTTTTCAGGACTAAGCCCCAACTCCTCAACAATAATCCGCCCATCGCTAATGCCCGCATGTCATCCTCCAGTTGTCATGTGAAGGATACGACCGTCTTGACGGCACGGTTCGCTGATTTTCGCATATTGACTTCGATCATCTCCTGATATCGCGAGAGCGGAAACTTGTGCGTTACCATCTCGTGGAGGTTTACCCGTCCCGCGGCGGCAAACCGGAGGGCCGTCTCGAAGACATGTTCGCGCCGGCCATCAACGAGATTGACCCCGTGCGCATAGACCCCTTTTATCGTCTGGAGCTTCAGCCACAGCGGCGTCAGATCCAGTTTAACCTCGTCTCCGATACCCACGACGCTCAGTGTTCCGCCTCCGGCCATCGCCCGCATCGCTGCCCGCAGCGTGTCCGTGTGTCCGACGCAGTCAAAGATCTTCGTAAAACCGCCCATAAGGATGCTTTTTCCAAGGAGCGGTTTGTAAGATTCAGCACCGGTCACCTGCCGGGCGGTGCCGGGAATGTCTCCGTCCGTTACGAGATGGTCGGCGCCGGCCTTAGCTGCCAGCTCAGCATGAAACCTCGAAGGCTCGGCCACGGTGATGGA